>ENA-ORCV01000046-ORCV01000046.1-marine-metagenome-genome-assembly--contig:-NODE-46-length-298152-cov-10.252020_pt1 | contig 298152 bp, 286 predicted proteins | sample MGYA00237779_ERZ508509 | MGnify/ENA primary metagenome ERZ508509 (study PRJEB26180, sample SAMN06268772) | marine metagenome | isolation source: Bioluminescent Bay, La Paraguera, Puerto Rico | place... | reverse complement strand
ACCATCGGTCGCCACTTTCCGGCGATGAGGTCGAGCGTGATTTCCGCCTGGCAGGCCTCGGGCGTGCGCTCTCGGGGGCTCGGCATGATGCAGTATCCTCAAGGACCGTACTTGCATTCTAGCACCCGGCCCACAGGTATCCAGCACGCGGCCGGGATGGTCCGGCCCAACGCGGGGAGGAAGCCTCCTCGGGACAGGAGATCACGATGAAAACGCTGAAGGACATCCTGGGTAACCACGGCAGCCACTGGGTCGGCGACGGCTTCCCGGTGCGCTCGCTGTTCAGCTACAACGGCGATACGCGGGCCATCAGCCCGTTCCTGCTGTTCGACTACGCAGGTCCGCACAACTTCGAGCCCAACGACGGCGCGCCGCGGGGTGTCGGGCAGCACCCGCACCGCGGTTTCGAAACGGTGACGATCGTCTATGACGGCGAAGTGTCGCACCGTGATTCGACCGGCGGCGGCGGGACGATCAGCAGCGGCGACGTGCAATGGATGACCGCGGGCAAGGGCATCATTCACGAGGAGTTCCACTCGACCGGCTTCTCGAAAACCGGCGGTCCGTTTCGCATGGTCCAGCTCTGGGTCAACCTGCCCGCGAAGGACAAGGGCGCCCCGCCGGCTTACCAGGCGATCACGCGGGACATGATTCCGACCGTGACGCTCGACGGCGGCACCGCTCGGGTCATCGCCGGCACGCTGGATGGTGCCGAAGGCCCGGCCAGTACGTTTACGCCGGTGAACCTGTGGGACGTGCGGCTCGATGCCGGGTCGGAAACTACACTGCCGTTGCCGGACGGGCACAACAGCATGATCGCCGTCCTGTCGGGACGGGTGACGATCGACGGTCAGGGCGTCGAGCAGGCGGAAATCGCCCGGCTCTCGACGACCGGCGAGGGCGTCACGGTGACGGCCGATGGCGACTCTATCCTGCTCGTGCTGACGGGAGAGCCGATCGACGAGCCGGTCGTTGGCTACGGTCCGTTCGTGATGAACAGCGAAGCGGAGATCCGTGCCGCGATCAACGACTTCAACGCCGGCCGCTTCGGATCGATGGCCGCGGTGTAGGACATGCTTTGCAGATTCAGGCGACCCATGTTTCCACGACGATGCCAAGGACCGCGCTCACCGCGAGCGTCGTCAGCATGGGGACCCTGAAGCGCAGCATTGCCACGAGCGCGCCGGCGGCCAGCAACAGAGCCGGCGCGTTCAGCGTGGTCCAGTCGGGCACGTAGAAGGTCATTCCGCGGTAAGACTGTTCGCCGACCTCTGCGAACAGCACGTGCAGCGCGAACCACACCGCGAGGTTCAGGATTACGCCGACGACCGCCGCCGTGATGGCAGAGAGTCCGGCGCCGAGGGCCTCGTGCCGGTGCAGGCGCTCGATGTACGGGGCGCCGAGAAAGACCCAGAGGAAGCACGGCACGAACGTCACCCAGGTCGTCAGCAGTGCGCCCAGCGTGCCGGCCAGCATCGGGTCGAGCATGCCCGGGTTCCGGTACGCCGCAAGGAAGCCGACGAACTGCACGACGAGGATCAGCGGCCCCGGCGTCGTCTCGGCGAGGCCGAGCCCGTCCAGCATCTCGCCGGGCGCCAGCCATCCGTAGTGCTCCACCGCCTGTTGCGAGACGTAGGCGAGCACGGCGTACGCGCCGCCGAACGTCACGACGGCCATCTTGCTGAAGAACAGCCCCTCCTGCGCAAAAACATTCTGCGGGCCCAGGAAGCCGACCAGGACGACCGTCGGCGCGAACCAGAGCAGCAGGAACGCGGCCACGAGCCGCAGGTTCCGGGCCAACGGCCGGGACTGCGCCAGCGCATCCGCGCCCGGCGTTGCCGGCGCGTTTCCATGTTCGCCGGCTACGACGAAGCGCCCGGGGGACAGGCGGCCACCGGCGAAGCCGATGACGGCAGCCCCGAGGATCACGATCGGGAAGGGCACGCGAAACAGGAAGATCGCAATGAAGGCAGCCGCGGCGATGCCGTACATCCACGCATTCTTCAGTGCACGCCGGCCGATGCGCACGACGGCCTCGATCACGACCGCGAGCACAGCCGCCTTGATGCCGAAGAACAGCGCCTGCACGATCGACACGTCGCGGTACCCGGCATAGAGCATGCTGAGGCCGAGGACGATCAGCGCGCCCGGCGCGACGAACAGAGTGCCGGCAATGATGCCGCCGCGTAGCCCGTGCAGTCTCCAGCCGATGTACGCGGCGAGTTGCTGTGCCTCGGGTCCGGGCAGCAGCATGCAGAAGTTCAGGGCGTGGAGAAACGTCGACTCGGAGATCCAGCGGCGTCGCTCGACCAGTTCCTGGTGCATGATCGAAATCTGGCCGGCCGGTCCACCGAAGCTGATGAAGCCGAGGCGAGCCCAGAATCGAAGTGCTTGTGCCGGCGTGACGGCGACCGGCGTATTGTCGGACATCAAAGGTAGTAGACCGGCAGCAGGAACGAGAGGGCGAGCCACAGCAGGATCTGCAGCGGCAAGCCGGCGCGGAAGAAGTCGGAGAAGCGGTAGCCGCCGGCACTCATGACGATCAGGTTCGTCTGGTAGCCGATCGGCGTCAGGTAACTCATGTTGGCGCCGAACAGGACGGCGAGGACGAAAGGCAGGGCCGGCTGGCCGAGTTCCGCGGCCATGCCGATTGCGATGGGTGTTGCGATGACCGCGACCGCACTGTTTGTCACGACCTCCGTCAGCAGCGCGGTCAGAAGCAACAAAGCGCTCAGGATGATGGCCGGTGGCAGGCCCGCAACAAGAGTCACGAAGGTGTGTGCCAGTGCTTCGGCAGCCCCGGTTCCGACGAGGGTCGAACCGAGCGCAAGGCTGACGACGATGACGAGCGCCAGCCGCGTATCGATCGCGCTCCAGGCTTCGTTCCAGGTCAGGCAGCGGCCGACCAGCATGACGCCGACGCCGCACAGCGCGCTGGCGACGATCGGCAGGATGCCGAGTGCGGCGACGACAATGACGCTGATCATGACGATCAGCGCGAGCGGCGCCTTGGACATCCGCGGAACGTGAATGTCCCGTGCCAGCACGAGGATGTGCGATTCGTCGATGAGCTTGCGGACTTCCTGCCGGTCGCCCTGCATCAGCAGGACGTCGCCGGTGCGCAACAGCGGGTCCGGCGACTGGTCGAAGCGCGTCAGTCCGACCTGGCCGGCGCGGTGCCAGCCGATCGGGTGCAATCCCCGGAGCGTATCTTGCTGGAGTTCCGAGAAGCGCTTGCGGTGCAGCGGCGAATCGCGCGTGACCACGAGCTCGACGAGCCGTTCGCCCGGCGCCCGGTCGAGGCCGCCGGCCTGGCCCTTGGACTTTTCCTGCACGAGCCGGATCGCTTCCGGCGGACCCCGCAGGTGCAGGCGATCGCCGGGCATCAGCGTCAAGGTCGGCAGCCGCGCAAGATCCAGCGAGTCGTTGCGGACGACGCGCGTGATGCGGACATTGTCCTCGAGAATTGGTCTGAGCTCCGTGAGCGTCTTGCCCGTGAAAGGGCTGTCCTCTCCGATCTGCAGCATTGCATTGAAAATGCGCGGCGCCGTGCCTTCCAGCAGGTACGGCCGGTCGGGCAGGATCCTCGGCGCAACGAGCCACAGGTACAACAGGGCGACGCCGGCCGACAGCAGCGCCGGCACCGCGAAGTCGAACATGTCCAGGCGCGGCAAGCCGAGGTCGACGGCCACGTTGACCACCAGGAGGTTCGTCGACGTGCCGATCGTCGTTGCCATGCCGCCGACGATCGTCGCGAAGCCGACCGGCATCAGGAAGCGCGACGGCGGCTCGCCGATCCGGTGGCCGATGCCGACGAGGATCGGCAGCAGCATGATGACGATCGGCGTGTTGTTGGCGAACATGCTGATCACACCGGCCACGACCAGCGTCGCGAGCAAGGCAAGCGTACGGTGCCCCATCCACATGCCGGTGAGGAACCGGCCCACGGGCTGCAGCGCGCCGCTGACCTCTACGCCGCGGGCGAGGATCATCAGCAGGCAGATCGTGATCAGCGCTTCGTTGCCGAAGCCCTGCAGAAGCTGAGCGCCTCTCAGCGGATAGGGGTCCGGCGACGGGAACAGCTCGAACAGCACGACGAGGACGACGAGGACGCCGGCGCAGGAGTATTCCAGCGGAATACGTGCGCGGGAAATCAGGATCAGGGCCACGATCGTCAGGGCGATCGCAGCCATCGCATGCGGCATCAACGTCATACGCAGGTGCCCTCGAAGCGCCCCGTGGCTGTCCTGACAATACCGGCAGGGCCATGGAAAGCACCACTAAAACCGGTCACGGGTACTGGGCAACGCGGTGCCTTATGCCCCGACTTGACAGGGTAGTTTAGTGTTGTATTACACTAATACACCTAGGTCTGGCAGGTGCCGGGCCAGCGCGGCCGCGAACGGGAGGGCCGGACGATGAAACTACGCTACAAGATACTGCTCGGCTTCGTTGCATTGCTCGGCACCGCGATCGTCGCGCTTGCCGCGACCGTGCGCTACACGGCCGACTGCGCGCCGGGGGCGGCCGAGCCGGCCGGCACCGAACTCGTGCGAGCGATCCGGTACCGCTGCTACGGCGGACCGGACGTGCTGGAACTCGAAGACATCGCGAAGCCGGTGCCCGGCGACGACGAGGTGCTCGTCAGGGTGATGGCGGCGTCGGTCAATCCCCTCGACTGGCATTACATGCGCGGCTCTCCCTACGTGATGCGTCTCGACGCCGGAATCGGCGCGCCGAAAGACGACCGACTGGGCGCCGATTTTGCCGGCGTGGTCGAGGCGGTCGGCCGCAACGTCACCCGGTTCGAGGCTGGCGATGCCGTGTTCGGCGTCGGCCGAGGATCGTTCGGCGAATACGTCACGAAGCACGCGGACGGCAGCATCGCGAAAATCCCGCCCGGAGCCTCGTTTGCCGACGGGGCGGCGATGCCGATTGCAGGCGTCACCGCCTTGCAGGCACTCCGCGACCACGGACGGCTCGAAGCGGGCCAGCGCGTCCTCATCAACGGGGCGTCCGGTGGCGTGGGCACGTACGCCGTCCAGATCGCCAAGGCCTGGGGGGCCAACGTCACCGGTGTCTGCAGCGAGCGCAACCGGGAGATGGTGCTGTCGCTGGGCGCAGATCGCGTCATCGACTATCGACAGGCGAACTACACCGAGGAAGACGAGCAGTACGATCTCATCGTAGACATGATCGGCAATCACCCGATCTCGGCGAACGCCGACGTCCTCGCGCCGGACGGGCGGCTGGTCATCGTCGGAGGCGAGAAGGGCGACTGGATCGGTCCGTTGTCCAACATGATCAAGGCGCCGCTGATGTCGCCCTTCGTCGACCAGGCGCTGATCGTCATGCTGGCACACCCCAGCGGCGACGACCTGGCCGAGCTCGCGCGTCTGATGGAGAAGGGGCAGCTGGTGTCCGTCATCGACACGACGTACCCGCTGGCGGAGGTGCCTGACGCGATCGCGTACTCGGAGTCGGGGCGCGCCCGGGGGAAGATCATCATCGACACGGGGATGTAGCCGACGCCCATGCCGGAGCGGGAGAGCGGGATGGTTGGAAACGGAACGATGAACCCGCCCGGTATCGCCGGCCTGAGCCTGCGGCAGGCGGCCCTCGTGGCCGGCTTCGGCCTGCTGGTGATGATCGGTACACCGGTAGCCGAGTTCAAGCTCCTGCCAGGCCTGTTCGTCCCCGAAAACCCGGCGGCATCGATCCGGAACGTGCTGCAGAACCGGGGTATGCTCGCTGCGGCAATCATCGGCTTCACGGTCACGTTCGTGGCGGATATTGTCGTGTCGTGGGCGCTGTATGCCCTGTTTGCGCCGGTCAACCGCGCCGTGTCGATGCTCGCGGCCTGGATGCGCCTGGTCTACACGGTCATCGCGTTTGTCGGCGTGCTGAAACTGGTGGCGATCTACCGCGTCCTGGCGAACGTGGCGCTCGTCGAGAGCTTCGACCCCGCCGCACTGGAGTCGCAGGTTCAGATGCTGTACCTGTCATTCCGCTACGACTGGTCCTACGGGCTAATCGTGTTCGGGCTGCACCTGTGCCTGCTCGGTTACCTCGCCTGGCGCGCGGCTTACGTGCCACGGTATGTCGGTGCACTGCTCGTCGTCGCCGGTGCCGGGTACGTGATCTACGATCTCGGCCCGTTCATTGCGCCGGGGACGGATCTCGGCTGGATGTTCGTGACGTTTTTCGGCGAACTCGTGTTCATGTTCTGGCTCCTGATCCGCGGCTGGTTCTTGCAAGACCCGATGCCGGGCGCCGGGAGTCCGCCTGTCTGAATCAGCCTGAATGCCCCCGGTGGGGACCTCGAAGCGATGCTGATACAGTAGACGGCGTGGAGGGCCACACTAAGGACTGAAGTGATGAACAGGACGTACCCGGTGCGAACACAGCATGTCGCTGCATTGTGTGTCAGCATGGCCGCTCTCGGTATTGCGATGCCGGCCATGGCGGACCAGGCGTTGGGAAGCGCCGCCGAGCCGATCATCTACGTCGACGACGACGTCCCGTCGGCCAGCGGCTACGAGGACGGCTATCACCACGGCCGTTTGCGTCCGGCGATCGGCGTGCAGAACTACGAGGTCGTGCGTGCAAACCGGTCGCACCCGGAGTGGTCGGACGGACTCGGCTGGACCTACAACCATGCGCCGAATCTCGCGTACTGGAACGGGCGCTTCTACTACCACTACCTGGCCACACCGGTCGGCGAGCACATCCCGCCGGGACTGACGCTGCTGAGCACGTCGGAGGACGGCAAGCATTGGAGCCGGCCCGAGGTGCTGTTCCCGATGGGCTTCTGGTCGGAGCAGACCGAGGTGCGCGAGGACCAGGTGAAGAACCTGGTAATGCACCAGCGCATGGGTTTCTACGTCGCGCCGGACGGCCGCCTGCTGGCGTCCGGATTCTACGGCGTCAATGACGGGTACGGCATGGGCCGCGTCATGCGGGAGATCTACGCGGACGGGTCGTTCGGTCCCATCTACTTCGTCAAGAAGAACACGACGTGGAAACACGGCGACTTCATGTTTCCGGACTACACGTCATCCGACGACGCCGGTTTCGTCGCCGCCGTCGATGCGTTCCTGGGCGATCGCATCCGGCGCGTCCAATGGTGGGAGGAGCACTGGCTGGAGCCTGGTATCGAGGACTTCCTCGGCGGTCTCGAGCCGGTCGAGACGGACGAGGGCAGGGAGCCCGGCAAGGGTTTCAACTTTTTCACGCGCGACGACGGCGTCGTCGTCGGCCTCTTCAAGGACAGCCTGGCGACGGTCACGAGCGACGGCGGCGAACACTGGAGTCCGCTGGTGCGGCTTCCGCGGTTCACCTGGGGCGGTGCGAAAGTCTGGGCCCAGCGCCTGGACACCGGCGGCTACGCGATGGTCATCAACCCGACGCACAGCGCGGCCCGGCATCCGCTGGCCGTCATGACCAGCGATGACGGGATTCGCTTTCGAGGCGTCGCCGGCGTGCACCAGGAGTTACCGCCGAAGCGCTACTGGGGCCTGCACAAGCGGCCGGGTCAGCAGTACGTGCGCGGCATCGTGGAAGGGAACGGCAATCCGCCCGGCGACGACCTGTGGGTCGCCTACTCGGTGTCGAAGGAAGACATGTGGATCTCGCGCATCCCGGTGCCGATCCGTCGCGAGGTGAACGGGCCGGTGGCGGACGACTTCGACGACATGATTGCCGGCGGTGTGGTAACGGACTGGAATATCTACCACGGGCCCTGGCACGAGATCGAGGTGGTGGCGGGCCCCGATGCCGGCCGGCAGAGTCTCCGGATTTCCGACCGCGATCCGTACGACTACGCGTCGGCACAGCGAGTGTTCGCGCGAGCCGCTCGCCAGGTGGTCGGTTTCGACCTGTACGTCGAGGCCGCGCACGGCCCGCTCGAAATGGACATCGTCACCGGGGCCGGTGATCGCCTCGTGAAGCTGCGCCTGGAAGGCGGGCGCCTGTCGACGAACGACGGCGAGAACGTCATCGCCGTCGGCACGCTGCCCGCACGCCGGTGGCACGCCGTCGAGATCGAGTTCGATGCGGCCGAACGGGTGTACCGGCTCCGGCTGGGCGGTGAGACCGTCGCCGACGCAGCGGCATTTGCCGGCAGCGGCGACGGTGTCCCGGAACGCATCGACTTCCGAACCGGCGACTACCGCGCCGAGGACGACGTGCAGAAGCAGAAGAGCGGCAGCGAGGACGTGCCCGGCTGGGACGAAGCGGACGCGGACGAGCCGACGCCGCTGTCGGTGTATTACCTGCGCGACTTCCGCACCGCGCACTGACGCGCACGCTGCCGCTCAGAATTCCCAGAGCACGCCGACCGCGGGCAGCAGCGGAAGCCAGTAGTCGACGCCCCGTTCCAGGGCGACGGCGCCGGATGGATCGTCGTCGGCCAGGTCCCAGTCGAGGCAGCAGGGGTTCCTGCGGTTCGTGAGGTTCGACACCTCGAAGAACGCGGTAAGCCGACCGCGTGGCAGCAGCCACTTGCGCGAAATCCGGAAGTCGAGGCTCGCAAACGTGTCGTACTGGCCCGCGTTGCGGGGGCCGGGTACCGCGACGTACTCAGGCTCGCCGTCGGCATCCACGCCGTCCTCGACGAGCGCCAGTTCCGTCAGCGGCCAGCCGCTGTGGATGCTGGCGGCCAGCCCGACGTCCCAGTCTTCGTCGTGCCAGCGGATGCCGCCCTGGAGCGCATGCCGCTGGTGCCAGCTCCGGTTCACGTCAGTCCCGTCGATGCGGTCGCTGGCGTCGGCGAGCACGTAACTGGCCCACCACTCGAACGGGCCACCCTTGTGCTCGAACGAGAGTTCGACACCCGTGGCCAGCGCACTCTCCGCGTCGATGCGCACGCGGTCCGGCTGGACTTCGGGAATGATGCCGAGCGGGTCGAACAGGTTTTCGAAGCGCGGCCTCACGGAATCCAGTTCCTTGTGAAACGCCTCGATGCGCAGCATGTTGTCATCGTCAAACGCGTAGCGGTAGCTGACGATGACGTGATCCGCGCGCTGGGCCGGCCAGAATTCTGCGATGCCGTCCTCGACCTGCAGTTCGTGAATCTCCTGCGCCTGGTGATACCGGCCCCAGGACACACGCAGCTCGGACCGGTCGCCGAGGTACTGCAGGAGACTGATTCGCGGGCTGAGTTGCGAGTCGGATGCAGACCCGGTGTACGTCTGATCGTCCCAGCGCAGCCCCCATTCGAGTACGGTGTCCGACGCGAAGCGCCAGCGGTCGGCGACGTATAACGCGTAGCTGCCGCCGTCCGGCGCCGCGAGGACGCGCGTGTCGATGGACTCGGGCTGGTCCGGGTACAGGGCATTCAGCTCGAAGTAGTCCGCGTGGTTCTCGTAGTCGTAGTCCGCCTCGTTGTGGCGCACTTCGAGCCCCCATTGCACGACGTGGTGGTCCGAGGCCCGGAAACTGAAGTCCTGCCGGAAGCCGATCTGCCGCGCGCGCCGCGCGTCGGTGACGTAGCCCGTGATCTTTTCAGGGTCGTCCAGCGTGCCGCGGCGAAGGTTGTCGAAGTCGACGGCGGACAGGATCGTGTGACTGCTCAGGCGATCGGACCAGCGGTTGTCGAGTTGCAGCCAGAGCTGCAGGTTGCGGGTGTCGCTGTGCACCTGCTCGAGTTCGCTCGGGTCGGACTCGAGCACTACCTTAACGCCGTCGTCCGCGTACAGGGCATTGAACGTCAGTACCGCGTCCGGTGTCAGCTCCACGCCCAGTTCGGCGAAGACGTCGGCGTACGAAGGCGACCCGTACTCCGGGTCGATGACGAGATCGAGATTGCCGCGGCGCACCGACAGCAACCAGTTCGCGCGGTCGGATGCGCCGGTTGTGAGCAGAGACGTGTTGTACACGCTGATGCCGATCTCGTGCCGCCAGTCGTTCGGCGGCTCCAGCGATTGCATCAGTATGATGCCGCTCATTCGCTCGCCGTAGCGTACCGGGAACCCGCCCGTATATACCTCGACGCCCTCGATGGCACGTGCGTCGATCGCGCTGAAGATGTTCTGGAAGTCGCGGACGTGGAAAGGGTCGAACAGGCGGTGGCCGTTCAGCAGGATGCCGATCTCGTCCTCGTCGCCACCCCGGAAATGAGTCTTCGCCGATGCACCGCCCGCGGCGGCACCCGGCAGCCGCTGTACGGCCCGCATCGGATCGTCGCCCAGCGTCGGGATCGACTGGATGGTCTGCCGATCGAGCGTGAAGTGCGCGTCGGCTGCTTCGCTCGGGATCTCGTAGCGGCTCGCCGACACGGCGATCTCCTCGAGGCGCCGCTCGACCGGGTCGTCCGGGACGGCGGGCGCGGGGTCGGGAGGCAGGGGCTTCCGGTCGCGGACGACGAGCCACACGCCCGATTCGAGCTTCAGCGTCAGGCCATGCGGCGCGAGGATTGCCTGCATGATCGACACCGGGTCGTGCGCGTCCGGTTCAACGGTGACCTGCAGGTCGTCGCTGACGAGCATCGTGCTGTAGGCGACCGGCAAACCGCCGTTGCGAAACCCGTCGATGACGTCAGCGATGCTGCGTCCCAGGTACAGCGACTCCTCCGCGGCGGCCAAAGCGGCCGCCGCGCACAGGATCAACACAGACAGCCGCGCGCACCTAGTCAGCCGCATCTCCTCCGCGCCGGCGGACGCGCAGTTCCCCGCGCGCCGCGTCGATCTCGTAGTCCAGGTCCATCGTCATGAGCCTCAGCGCGAGTTCCGTTCTCGGATCGGCATCCACGCGGCCTTTCAGCCGGGTTTCGCGCACCGTGGTCTCGGTTGCCGGGTCGTCGTACACGAGCCGGTAGCCGGTTTCGTGGCCGACCCAGCGCAGGAACGCGTCCGCCGGCCGGCCGTCGACGTCGAGCGCGCCGGCGAGCGTTTCGGTCCAGCGCCAGGTGTCGCCGTACCTGGGCAGCCGGTCCACGACCGGCCGGGCCGAACCCTGCATGCGGACTTGGTCGCCGGGTTGCGCGGCCGCGTCGTGGTAGTGGCCGTCGATTCGGACTCGGCCGTCGCGCACCGCGACCGTGAGTTCGTCGTCCTTGACGGTCACCATGTACCGGGTACCGACATGGGTCACCGTGCCGACGTCCGTCTTCACAACGAGCGACTCGGCGTTCTCGTCCGATGCCGTGTCGATGTACACGCGACCCGTTTGCAGGTAGATCGCATTGTCGGCGGTCATCTCGACGCGCGTCGATGCGTCGACGCGCACGGAAATGCCGGAATGCCAGTCGAGGCCGAGACCGGCGTCGGAAGAGGTCAGCACCGTCTGTCCCGCGACGACGGCAGATGCCGGGCTCAGCGGCAGCAATTCCGACTGGTTGCCGACCAGAAAGACGTCGCCGTGCTGCCGGGCAGACACCGCGACGGGCGCCGGCACCGTCGGGTCGACCGACAGGAGCTGCGTTACCGCCACCGCCACAGTGAACAGGCCGGCCGCCAGGCCGGCGGCAACCACGCGGCGCCGGCGGCGGCGTCCGCGGACCAGCGCTTGCCATTGGGAATGCACCGCGGCGCGCACGTCGGCGGTGGCCTTTGCCGGCGGGCGCGGGCGCCGGCTCGCCTGTCCGAGCAGCGCCTCGACGGCATCACCCGATTCACGAGGTGGCAGATTCGGATTGTCGGTCATGGTTGCACCCGGTTGTCGTTGTCGTCCAGCGTCGCGCCGAGCGACGCATAGACATCGGCGAACGCGCGCTTGGCGCGGGCCAGCAGCGACTGCGCGGCCTCGGCGCCGATCTGCAGTCGTCCGGCGATGTCTTTCGTCGAGTGGCCCTCGACGTACTTCCATTCGAGCACGTCGCCGTAATGTGACGGCAGCTGGTCCAGCGCGACCTGGATCAGCCGGATCGTTTCCGTTCGACGGTACTGGCGCTCCGGGCTTTCATTCGCGGGCGCCTGGAACGAATCGAGCGCCGCACGAATCTCGGGACGATCTTCCGCCAGCACGATGTGCTCGCGATAGCGCTGCTGGCGGCCGAGCCAGTCGCTAATCTCGTGACGGCAGATCGTGCACAGCCACGTGAACAGCGCCGACTCCGCGCGATACGTGTGCATCTTGGCCAGGGCGCGGTTCAGCGCGGTTTGCACGATATCGGCGACGGCATCCGGATCATCGGGCAGGCGAACCGTGGCGAAACGGTACAGGCGCGCAAAATTCTCGTCGAAGAAGCAGGTGAACGCCTGCTCGTCGCCCGAGAGCAGGCGCCTGGCGAGCCGCTTGTCGTCGATGTAAACCGGCATGTCGGTGTGCTCCCGCGTGTCAGCAGGTTTGACGGCCGCTTCGCGAGAAATCGGTCGATATCGATTGTACGCCCTTTGCGGACGGCGACCGTCGCGCACACGGCGAATGTAGCCTGGCGGGCGTTCGCCTCGTGCTGTCGGCTGGCGTAGGCTTGCGCCATGACTCGGGAAGACAGTCACAGGTGCGGGCGAGCGGGGCGTGGCGCTGCGTTCGTTGGTGTTCTCCTGCTTGCCGCGTGCGGCGAAGGCCGGTCGCCGGCGCCGTCCGCCGGCGAGGTCACCGTCGCCGGTCCGGAGGACTCCGCGCTATCGGCCCACGTCGATCCTTCCCGGGATGCTGCCGGGACGGCCACCTCACCGCTGGACGACCTCGCCACGACTTTCGGCCGGGTCTGGGAGCCGTGGTTCGGTGATTTCGACGCGATGGCCGAGCGGCGCATCGTGCGCGCGGTCGTTCCTTACGGGGGCTACCAGTATTACTACGAGGACGGGCGGCCGCGCGGCGCGGCGTACGACATGCTGCGGCGGCTCGAGGCCTATATCAACGACGAACTCGAGAGCGGCCACCTCAAGGTGTACGTGGTCATCATCCCGTTGGGCCGCGACCGGCTGATTCCGGCGGTGCTGGAAGGGCATGCCGATCTCGCGGCCGGGGACCTGACGGCGACGAACAGCCGGAGCGCGGCGCTGGCTTTCACGCGACCGTGGCTCGACGACATCGACGAGGTGATCGTGACCGGCCCGTCGGCACCGGCAATCGCGGGCCTCGACGATCTGGCCGGGCAGCCTGTGATGGTCAGGCCGTCGAGCAGCTATTTCGAGCACCTGCGAAGGCTTGCGGACGACTTTGCGGCCCGTGGCCTGGACCCGCCCGCAATCATCCCGGCGGACGAACTGCTGGAGGCAGAGGACCTGCTGGAAATGGTGAATGCCGGCCTGGTACCGATGACGGTGATGGACGACTACAAGGCCGAATTCTGGGTCGGCGTGTTTCCCGACATCGTCGTTCGGCGGGACCTGGTCATCAACGCGGATGGGGCGATTGGCTGGGCGCACCGATCGGACAGCCCGGCGTTCGCCGCGATGCTCGATGGGTTCATGCGGCGCTACGGCAAGGGCACGCTGGTCGGCAACGACACCTACAACCGCTACCTGGCGGACGCGACGCGGGTCCGCTGTGCCCATAGTCCGCAGTCGCTTGCGAGCCTCGAACCGCTGATCGACGTGTTCCGGCAGTACGCCGACCGGTACGACTTCGACTGGCTCATGCTCGCGGCACAGGCTTTCCAGGAATCCGGCCTGGACCAGGCCCGCCGCAGTCCGGCCGGCGCCGTCGGCTTGATGCAGGTCCGGCCGTCCACCGCGGCGGACCCGAACGTGGCGGTGCCGGGCATCGAGTCCGTCGACGGGAACGTGCACGCGGGCACGAAATACCTGCGATTCCTCGCGGACCGCTATTTCAGCGGACCGCGTTTCGACCCGTTGAGCCAATGGCTCTTCAGCCTGGCCGCCTATAACGCCGGACCGGCACGGGTGGCGCAGCTGCGCCGCGACGCGGCGGCCGAGGGCTACGACCCGGACCGCTGGTTCAACAACGTGGAGATCGTCGCGGCCCGGGAAATCGGCCGGGAAACCGTGACTTACGTGAGCAACGTGTTCAAGTACTACGTGGGCTACCAACTCACGGCCAGCCGCGGCGCGGAACGCCTGGAACGCTACGACGAGGTGCTGTCCGCCTGCGGCGAATGAGCCGTCGGGCGCCGTTGCGCCTGCGCGCCGGGATACCGTATAATCGCGCGCCAGTGAACGGGCGGGGCGTGAGGTTTTGGCGAATGCTGTGACCGACGCTTGAGACCCAGGCTACCGGGAACGCCCTGGCGTGCCGCGGTAGAGAAAGCCCCGCTGAGGGCTTTTTTGTTGCCTGCACGACGCCGAAACGGCGCCGGTGGTTGCGGGAAGCGAATGGGCCTGGGGCCCTTTTTTTGTTTTTGAACAATGAGTTGAGTTCGATAGTTAATGTTGGTCGGAGATGAGTTGCGCGGACTGCTCGAGCCCGCCGTGGAACGCCTGGGCTACGAGCTGGTCGACGTGGAAGCGAAGCTCGCAGGCCGCAATGGCGTGCTGCGGCTGTTCATCGACAGCGCGGACGGTATCGGGCTCGAGGACTGCGAGAAAGTCAGCCTGGCGGTCAGTGCGCTGCTCGACGTCGAGGACCCGATTCCGGGTCACTACGACCTCGAAGTGTCGTCGCCGGGTCTGGATCGGAAGCTGACGAAGCTGGCGCATTTCCAGCGTTTCGCGGGAGAGACCGTGAAGGTACAGATGCGCTTTCCCATCGAGGGACGGCGGCGCTTCCGCGGAAAGTTGCTGTCGGCGGCGGACGACCAGGTTGTTGTCGAAGTCGACGGCGAACAGCACAGCCTGCCACTGTCGACCATCGACAGTGCGCGCTTGGTGCCGGGCGGTTGAATCGCCGGGCGAAACGGGAGTTTCAGGGTATGAGCAAAGAGATTCTGATGGTCGTCGACGCGGTCTCGAACGAGAAGGGCGTCGAGAAGGAGATCATCTTCGAGGCCATCGAGCTGGCGCTGGCATCGGCGACGCGCCGCAAGCACGGCGATGACATCGACGTGCGGGTCGCGATCGATCGGACGAGCGGGGATTACGAGACGTTCCGCCGTTGGCTGGTCTTCGCCGACGATTCGACGGAGCTCGAGTTCCCGGACCGCGAGCTGCGCATGATCGACGCGGTCGATATCAACCCGGACGCCGAGCCGGGCGGCTACGTCGAGGAGCCGATGGAGTCCGTCGACTTCGGGCGCATCGCGGCACAGACGGCGAAGCAGGTCATCGTGCAGAAAGTGCGCGAGGCCGAGCGTGAGCAGGTCGTCGAGGAATACAAGGACCGCGAAGGCGAGATGCTGTCGGGTCTCGTGAAGCGCGTCGACCGTAACGGCGTCTACATTGATCTCGGCGGCAATGCCGAGGGCTTCGTCGCGCGCGAGCAGATGGTGCCACGCGAACCGGTGCGACCACAGGACCGCATCAAGGCGCTGCTGACCGAGGTGCGTTCGGAACCGCGTGGCCCGCAGCTGTTCATGACCCGTACCTCGCCGCAGTTCCTGATCGAGCTGTTCAAGATCGAGGTGCCGGAAGTCGGGCAGGGACTGATCGACATCCTGGGTGCCGCTCGCGACCCGGGGCTGCGCGCCAAGATCGCCGTGCGCAGCAACGACAAGCGCATTGACGCCGTCGGTGCGTGCGTGGGCATGCGCGGTTCGCGCGTGCAGGCGGTGTCCAACGAACTCGCCGGCGAGCGCGTCGACATCATCCTGTACGACGAAAATCCCGCGCAATTCGTGGTCAACGCGATGTCGCCGGCCGAGGTCGTGTCCATCGTCGTCGACGAGGACGCGCACAGCATGGACATCGCGGTCGAAGAGGACAAGCTGTCGCAGGCCATCGGCCGCGGCGGGCAGAACATCCGGCTGGCCAGCGAGCTGACCGGCTGGGAACTGAACGTCATGACGGCGGCGGACGCGGAGCAGAAGAGCGAGTCCGAGATGAAGGAGCTGATCGAGATGTTCTCGAAGCAGCTCGACGTCGACGAGGAAATCGGCCTGATCCTGGTCCAGGAAGGCTTCTCGACAATCGAGGAAGTGGCGTACGTCCCGACCTCGGAGCTTGTGGAGATCGAGGAGTTCGACGAGGAGATCGTCAACGAGCTGCGCAACCGCGCCCGCGACGTGCTCCTGACCCAGGCGATCGTCAAGGAAGAGAAGATCGACGAGGCGGAGCCGGCGGAAGACCTGCTCAACCTCGAGGGGATGGACAAGGGTCTCGCATACCAGTTGGCGAGCAACGGCGTCGTGACGCGGGAAGATCTCGCGGAACTGGCGACGGACGACCTGCTGGAAATCAGGGAAATGGACGCGGAACAGGCTGCGGCGCTGATCATGAAGGCGCGCGAGCACTGGTTCGAAGCGGAGCAACAGGCGTAAGCGCGGTACGAACGTACCCGAGACCGTCGTTGACCGGAGTGTGATGCATGGCTGATGTAACCGTTGAACAATTTGCAGATGTCCTGAAGGTGCCTGTCGAGAAGCTGCTGGCGCAGCTCGACGAAGCGGGCATCAAGGTCAGTGGGTCCGGCGATACGATCAGCGACGACGCGAAACTCGAGCTGCTCACGCACCTGCGTCGCAGTCACGGCCGCGACGATGCCGCACCGATGGACGCGGCGCCGCGACGGATCACGCTGAAGCGCAAGTCGCAGTCCGAACTAAAGTTGTCGGGCGCCCAGGGCCGTTCGCGCACGGTCAACGTGGAGGTGCGCAAGAAGCGCACCTACATCAAGCGCAACGTGCTGGAAGAACAGGCGGCGAAGGAGCAGGAAGAGCTCGATCGGCAGCGGCGCGAGGCCGAGGAAAAAGCAGCGGCAGAGAAGCGCGAGCAGGAGCGCCTCGCGGCGGAGAAGGAAGCCGCGGTCAAGGCCGAGGAAGAGAAGCGCGAGCAGGAAGAAAAGGCACGCAAGGAAGCTGAACAGGAAGCGCGCGACGCCGAGATCAAGGCCGCGAAGGAAGCCGCGGACGAGCGGGCACGCCTCGAGAAGGCGGAACAGGACGCGCGTACGCGGCGCACCAAGGAGAAGCCGAAGGTTGCTCCGAAGCGACCCGAGACGAAGTACGGCCGCAAGGAACTGCACGTCGCGGGCGACAAGAGCGGCCGCCGCAAGCGCAAGGCGCCGATGCGCCGCCGCGCGGTGTCTCTGGGTGGCGACTCGCAACACGGGTTCGAGCGGCCGACGGCCCCGGTCGTGCGCGAGGTCGAGATTCCGGAAAGTATTTCGGTGTCGGACCTGGCGCAGCGTATGGCCGTCAAGGGCAACGAGGTCGTCAAGGTGCTGTTCAACATGGGCGCCATGGTGACGATCAACCAGGTCATCGACCAGGACACCGCGACGCTGGTCGTCGAGGAACTCGGCCACGTCGCGAAGCCGATTTCCGGCGCGGACGTGGACGAGCAGCTGCTGGCCGACGAAGTGGCGGCCGAGGATGCGGGCGAGGCACAGCCGCGCTCGCCGGTCGTGACGATCATGGGTCACGTCGACCACGGCAAGACGTCGCTGCTCGACTATATCCGCCGCACGAAAGTCGTCGACGACGAAGCCGGCGGCATCACGCAGCACATCGGCGCCTACTCGGTCGAGACGGATCGCGGCAAGATCACGTTCCTGGACACGCCGGGCCACGCCGCATTCACCGCAATGCGCGCCCGCGGCGCGCAGGCGACCGACATCGTCGTGCTCGTCGTTGCGGCCGACGACGGCGTCATGCCACAGACGATCGAGGCGATCCAGCACGCGAAGGCGGCCGAAGTGCCGCTCGTCGTCGCGATCAACAAGATCGACCGTGAGAACGCGGACCCCGAGCGCGTGCGCAACGAACTCGCGCAACACGAAGTCATCCCCGAAGAGTGGGGCGGCGAGAACCTGTTCGTGCAGGTCTCGGCGCACACCGGCGAGGGCGTCGACAAGCTGCTCGAATCCATCCTGCTGCAGGCAGAGTTGATGGACCTGACGGCGGTCGTCGACGGGCCCGCGCAGGGCATCGTCATCGAGGCGAGCCTGGAGAAGGGCCGAGGGGCCGTCGCGACGCTGCTCGTCCAGTCGGGCACGTTGAGCCAGGGCGACATGATCATCGCCGGCGAAGAGTACGGCCGTATCCGCAACATGTTCGACGAGACGAAGAAGTCGATCAAGTCGGCGGGGCCGTCGAGCCCGGCCGTGGTTCTCGGGCTGTCGAACACGCCGAGCGCCGGCGACGACTTCCTCGTCGTGAAGAACGAGCGCAAGGCGCGTGAGGTCGCCGAGTTCCGGCAGGCCAAGACGCGCGACGCGAAGCTCGCGCAGCAGCAGGCCTCCAAGCTCGAGGACATGTTCAGCCAGATGAAGGATGGCGAGGCGGAGTCCGTGTCGCTGATCATCAAGTCCGACGTGCACGGCTCTGCCGAGGCGCTGCGCGACGCGCTGACGAAGCTGTCGACGGATGAGGTCAAGGTGAAGGTGTTGGGCTCGGCCGTCGGCGGCATCACGGAAACGGATGCGAACCTCGCGGCGGCGTCCAATGCCGTGATCATCGGCTTCAACGTCCGCGCGGACGCGGCGGCGCGCTCGGCCATCAAGGAATCCGGCGTCGACGTTCGCTACTACAGCATCATCTACGAAGCGATCGACGACGTGAAGGCGGCGCTGAGCGGGCTGCTGGCACCGGAGATCCGCGAGCAGATCGTCGGCCTCGCCGAGGTGAAGGAAGTATTCAAGTCGCCGAAGTTCGGCGACGTCGCCGGCTGCATCGTGACCGAGGGCTACGTGAAGCGCTCGAACCCGATTCGCGTGCTGCGCGACAACGTGGTGATCTACGAGGGCGAGCTGGAGTCGCTGCGGCGCTTCAAGGATGACGTGAACGAAGTGCGCTCCGGTACCGAGTGCGGTATCGGCGTGCGCAACTACAACGACGTCCGGGTCGGCGACCAGATCGAGTGCTTCGAACGCGTCGAAGTCGCACGTACGCTGGACTGACGCCGGTCGCGCGATGCCCAGGGAGTTTTCTCGCAACCAGCGTCTCGGCAACGAGATACTGCGCACCCTGAGCGAAGTGCTGCGGGCGGAGACCAAGGACCCGCGGCTGCAGGATGTGTCGCTGACGAGCGTGGACCTGTCCCGCGACCTCGGCGTCGCCCGCGTGTACTTCAGCCTGCTCGACCCCGACGCGGACCCGCAGCCGGTGATCGATGGCCTGAAGAGCGCAGCCGGCTTCCTGCGGGGCCGGCTTGGCCGGGAACTCCTGGTGCGACATGTGCCGGAACTCCGGTTTCTTCACGACGACAGCGCTGAACGGGCCGCACACATCAGCCGGATCATCGACGCCGCGGTCGTTCGCGAAGAACCGGCCGCTGACGACGACGAGTAGGAGCGGCCATGAACACGGTACGTTCTGGTCGGTCGGCGGCGATCGACGGCATCCTGTTGCTCGACAAGCCGGCGGGAATCACCTCGAACGGCGCACTGCAGCGCGTCAAACGCCTGCTGCGTGCGAAAAAGGCAGGCCACACCGGCAGCCTCGACCCGGCGGCGACCGGCATGCTGCCGCTGTGCTTCGGCGAGGCCACCAAGGTCTCCGCGTTCCTGCTGGACGCGGACAAGACCTACCGTGTGAGTGCGCGGCTCGGGCGGGCCACCGATACCGGTGACGCCGAGGGACAGGAAATTGCGACCGGCCCGGTGCCGGCGCTGGATGCCGCGGAGTGGCAGTCGATTCTCGACGGATTCCTCGGCGAGTCGCGGCAGGTACCGCCGATGTACTCGGCGCTCAAGAAGGATGGCAAGCGCCTGTACGAACTGGCCCGCAAGGGTGAGACCGTGGAACGCGAGGCTCGGCCGATCACCGTCCACGCCATAGACCTGCTCGAGGCGGCCGGGACGCGGCTGGTTTTCCGGGTGCGCTGTTCGAAGGGTACGTACGTGCGGACGCTCGTGGAGGACATCGCCGTGCGCGCCGGTACCGTGGCCTACACGCGGAACCTGCACCGTGAGTGCGTCGGGGACTTCGATCCCCGGGGAGTGCTGGACATGGAGGCCGTCACCGCATTGGCGGCGGAGGGCAGCGACGTGCTGGCCGGGCACCTGCTGCCGCCGGACGAGGGGCTGCAGGGCTTTCCCGCCGTTGCGCTCGATGCGGACGCCGCCGGGCGGGTCCGGCATGGCATGGCGGTACGCGTAGCGGATACGTCGGCGACCGGCCTGGTCCGGCTGTACGGGCCCGGCGGGCCGGCGGATTTCATCGGCATCGGCGAGCAATCCGAGGCCGGCGAAGTGCGGCCGAAACGAATCTTCGGAGGCGGGTAACTATTTGTCGCGGAATGCGATTTTGGGCTGTTAATGCGCCAGATCAGGCGCTAGAATACCGCGCTCCAAAAAAGGGCCATATCAGAGACAAGTACATAAGTACTGTGGAGTTAGAGAGAAATGTCACTTTCCAGTGAAGCGAAAGCGAAGATTGTCGCCGACTACGGTCGTGGCGACGCCGACACCGGGTCGCCTGAAGTCCAGGTTGCACTGCTGTCGGCACGGATTGCCGAACTTACCGAACACTTCGGCGCACACACCAAGGATCACCACAGCCGTCAGGGTCTGCTGCGCATGGTCAACAAGCGCCGCAAATTGCTGGACTACCTGAAGTCCAGAGACCAGGACCGGTACCGCGAGCTGATTTCCCGGCTCGGCCTGCGCCGCTAAGCGAGCGCGCTCCCGGCAACGCAACACCCTCATGTCGACCCTGGAACGGGGACGCGAAGGGTTTCTGTTGCATTCAAGAATTCAACCGAGCATAAACAGTGAAATCAACGACAAAGAAATTCCAGTACGGTGAGCACGAAGTCTCACTAACTACGGGCGCCATTGCGCGCCAGGCAGACGGTGCCGTCATCGTCGAAATGGCGGACACGGTAGTGCTCGTAACGGCCGTCGGCAAGAAAAGCGCCGATCCCGGCCGCGACTTCTTCCCGCTCACCGTGAACTACCAGGAAAAGACCTACGCGGCCGGCAAGATCCCCGGCGGCTTCTTCAAGCGCGAAGGTCGCCCGAGCGAGAAGGAAACGCTGATCAGCCGTCTCATCGACCGGCCGATCCGCCCGCTGTTCCCGAAGGGCTTCAAGAACGAAGTGCAGGTTGTCGCGACGGTCATGTCGCTGAACCCGGAAGTGGACGCGGACATCCCGGCCCTGATCGGCGCCTCCGCCGCACTCGCGATTTCGGGCATGCCGTTCGCCGGCCCGATTGGCGCCGCCAAGGTCGGCTACAAGGACGGCAACTACATCCTGAACCCGTCGGTCTCGCAGATTGCCGACTCGGCGCTCGAACTCGTCGTTGCCGGCACGAAGGATGCGGTCCTGATGGTCGAGTCGGAAGCCAGCATCCTGTCCGAAGACGTCATGCTGGGGGCCGTCATGTTCGGCCATGAGCAGATGCAGGCCGCGATCAACGCGATCAACGAGCTGGCCGCCGAAGTCGGCAAGCCGGCGTGGGACTGGGAAGCGCCGGCCGAGGACACCGAGCTTGCCGCCGCCGTCGCCGACAAGGCGCAGGCCGGCATGACCGAGGCCTACCAGATCAGCGACAAGATGGAGCGCCAGGCTGCCGTCAAGGCCGTCAAGGACGCCGCCATCGCCGCACTGGTTCCGGAAGGCGCCGACGCTCGCTGGTCCGCCGAAGAAGTGGCCGGCGCGCTGTCGAAGCTCGAGAAAAACACGGTGCGCAAGCGCGTGATCGCGGGCGAAGCTCGCATCGACGGCCGCGACCAGTCGACGGTTCGCCCGATCAACGTCGACGTGAGCGTGCTGCCGCGCGCACACGGCTCCGCGGTCTTTACGCGCGGCGAAACGCAGGCGATCGTCGTCACGACGCTCGGCACGGGCCGCGACGCCCAGATCATCGACGCGCTGGAAGGCGAGTACAAGGAGCCGTTCATGCTCCACTACAACTTCCCGCCGTACTGCGTCGGTGAGACCGGCTTCATGGGCTCGCCGAAGCGCCGCGAAATTGGCCACGGCAAGCTTGCACGCCGCGGCATCCAGGCCGTCATGCCGAAGACCGAGGATTTCGGCTACGTTATCCGCGTCGTCTCCGAGATCACCGAGTCGAACGGCTCGAGCTCGATGGCATCCGTCTGCGGCACCAGCCTGTCGCTGATGGACGCCGGCGTGCCGATCAAGGCGCCGGTGGCCGGCGTGGCCATGGGCCTCGTGAAGGAAGGCGACGAGTTCGCGGTCCTGACCGACATCCTGGGCGACGAGGATCACCTCGGCGACATGGACTTCAAGGTCGCCGGTACGCAGGACGGCATCACCGCGCTGCAGATGGATATCAAGATCCAGGGCATCACCCGCGAGATCATGGACAAGGCGCTGGCCCAGGCCCGCGACGCACGCCTGCACATCCTGGGCGAGATGGCCAAGGTCATCGACGCGCCGCGCGAGAAGATGTCCGAGTGGGCGCCCACGATCATGACGCTGAAGATCGACCCGGAGAAGATCCGGGACGTGATCGGCAAGGGCGGCGCGGTCATTCGTGCCATCACCGAAGAGACCGGCGCCACGGTCGATATCGAGAACGACGGCACGGTCCGCATCGCCTCGGTCGACGGCGAATCCGGTCGCGAGGCCAAGCGCCGCATCGAGCTGATCACGGCAGACGTCGAAGTCGGTCGCATCTACGAGGGCAAGGTTGCCCGTCTGATGGACTTCGGTGCTTTCGTCACGATCCTGCCGGGCCGCGACGGTCTCGTGCACATCTCGCAGATCTCCAACGAGCGCGTCGAGAAGGTCAGCGACAAGCTGGCCGAAGGCGACGTCGTCAAGGTCAAGGTGCTCGAGGTCGATCGCCAGGGCCGTGTACGCCTGTCGATGAAGGAAGTCGACGCCGCGTAAGCGCTGGCCGGTATCGCGAAAAAGGGGCCGCTCGGCCCCTTTTTTGTGCCCGGAAACCGCGAGCGGGTATCCTCGTCGGTTTGGAGGATTCGCGTGCGTCGAATGCCACTCACCGGTCTGATACCCGTCGCCGTCGTCGCGGCGCTAAGCCTGTTGACGAATCCGGCTGCCGCGGACTGGGAGAACCCGGCGGACCGCTACGCGGACGCCTACCGCCAATTCCTGGACGCGAGCTGCCCGCTCGCCGACGGGGACGTTCGTCATTTCATGTACGTCGCCCGCGACCGCGGCCGTCTGCGCGGGCACGCCATGCTGGACGAGCCCCGGATCGCCGGCGCCCAGGTCATGTACCTGTGGTCGGCACTGGAGCCCGCACGCGACCAGTACGACTTTTCCGCGATCGAAGCCGATCTCGAGTTCCTGCAGGCGCACGGGAAGGCGCTGTTCGTGCAGCTCCAGGACGCCACGTTCTTCAACCTGTACCAGCCGGCTCCGGCCTACCTGTTGTCCGGTGAGTTCGACGGCGGCGCGGTGCCGCAATACAACGACGACGGCGACCCGGAAGGCTGGACCGTCAAGCGCTGGAATCCCGCCGTGCAGGAGCGCTTCGGCAAGCTGCTGGATGCGCTTGGCCGGCAGTTCGACGGGCGGATCGAAGGTATCAACCTGCAGGAATCCGCTATCGGCGTGACGGCGGAACAGGACCCGACGTTTTCTCCACCCGCGTACGCGCAGGCGCTGCGTCACCGGATGCGGGCCCTGAAAAGCGCGTTTCCGCGGTCCGTCACGATGCAGTACGCGAACTTCATGCCGGGCGAGTGGCTGCCGTGGGAGGACGAGGGTTACCTGCGCGGGCTGTACCGCTACGGCGACGAAATCGGCGTGGGCCTCGGCGGGCCCGACCTGATGGTTCGCCGGCGCGGCCAGTTGAACCACACGATCGCGATGATGCACGAGCACGACTACTCGGTGCCGCTCGGGATCGCCGTCCAGGACGGCAACTATATCGGTCAGACCGGGGCCGATGGCGCCATCGCCGACGAGATTCGCCGAGAGCGCCGCAACCTCGTACCGATGCTGTACGAGTTTGCCCGCGACTTCCTGCGCGTCGACTACCTGTTCTGGGTGGACCAGGCGCCGTACTTCGAAGAGGACGTATTGCCCTGCCTGCGTCCGCCGGCGGCCTCGTCACCGACGACGGGTCACTAGAGTCCCGGCGTTGCCAGCTTCGGCTCGAGGAAACTCGCGATGCGCCCGGGCAGGTAATAGTGCGGATGCCACGGCAGGCCGCCGTCGATAAAGCCGACGTGCCCGCCGGCCTCGCTGACTTCGAGAATCACGCTCGCTGACAATGCGTCGGCACCCGGCAGTACGTCCGGCGACATGAACGGGTCGTCGCGGGCGTTGATAATGAGCGTCGGGCACTCGATCGCGCGCAGGTAGCCGATGGCACTGCAGCGGTCGTAATAGTCGTCCTTGCCGGCGAACCCGTGCAGCGGTGCGGTCACGACGTTGTCGAAGTCTGCGAACGTGCTCGCCGCCATCGCCTCCCGCCAGCGGAAAGCCGCCGTGTCCGCATTGAATTTTCGCCGCAATGCATTCTTCATGCGATTTATCATAATGCGTTGATAAACCCTTGAAAAACCGGTATTCAGTGCATCGGCGCAGAGGTGCAAATCCAGCGGCACGCAGACCGCGCAGGCGGCACGCAGCGGCGTGGTCGCCGAGGCTTCGCCGAGGTATTTCAGCAGCACGTTGCCGCCGAGCGAGTAGCCGACCGCGGCCATCGGGCCGAAGCGTTCGCTTTCACTGAGCATCGATACGAAGTAGCGCAGGTCGTTTGTTTCGCCGGCGTGATAGCGCCGCGGCAACCGGTTCGAGTAGTCGCCGCAATCGCGAAAATGCATCACGCAGCAGTGCCAGCCGAGGCGTTCGGCGCGGCGCATCAGCATGCGGGCGTAGGAGGAACGGGCGGAGCCTTCGAGCCCGTGGAGGATGACGAGGAGTGGGGTATTGGGCCCGGGCGCCTGGTCCGGCACGAGCCAGTCGACCGCCGTTTCGTCGCCGTCCGGCAGCTGCAGGATCTCGCGCCGGACGCGGGGCGAGCGCAAGTAGGCCCACGGCAACGACGGGTACATCGTCTGCAGGTGACGGCTGCGCAGCCAGCGCGCCGGGCGAAACGTGCTGCTCACGAGCTGGCCTTCGCAATCAGGCATGTCGGGCCGGGCCGGCGAAGCGCTGGGAACGGGCTAAAAAAAATGGCCCCCCGCTGACGCAGGGGGCCTGCCGTGGGGTGTTGACCCCTTCAGGCATGGCAACAGGGGGCGGGGGAGCAATTCCCTGTTGCCTGCCCCAAGCTAGGGCATTGCAGGGCTCGCTGTCAAGAAATATGCGGTGTCCAGGCGCAGCGGCGGATTCAGCCAACTTTTTGCCGATTGGTAGCATTTTCAACCGTTTCGGTGCCGCCGACCGCCTGCCGAACCTCGCCGAGGAGCTCGTTTTGCTGCGCGAGCCAGGTCGTCAGGCTCTTCTCGAGGTGACGGCCGAGAAAGCCCGCGGCAACGTGTTCGTGGGCGCGGATGACCTGGGCGAGAAAGGCCTCGCTCATGATCGACTCGCCGTGCAATTCCTGCTCGGCGATGACCTGCATCAGGATGTTGCGGGTAATGTCGGTGCCGGACGCCTGGTCGACGACGCGGATGGCCGTGCCGCCGGTGACGAGGTCTCGCACATCGGCCAGCGTGATGTAGCGGCTTTGCTCGGTATCGTAAAGCCGCCGATTGGGGTACTTCTTGATGACCCGCTTCATACGGCGCCTACGATAGCCGATTTTTCCGTGATGCCATAGGCGTCAGCTGCCGGGCACACTTGTACGCCCACGGACGCGCGACAGGTCCCAGTTGGCAATGGCCCAGTCCCACACGTCGGGCAGCGCTTTCCGCGCCAGGCCGTCGGGCGGAGACTGTCCCAGGACGGCGAGCGCTCGGGCCAGCGTCGGACCCGGCGAGGATGCCGGCAGGGACGGCGCGTGTGTCGCCTTGCTGAGCTTGTTGCCGTCGTCCCAGACGGCGACCGGGATGTGGGCGTACCCCGGGGTTGGGTAGCCGAGGAGGCGCTGCAGCCAGATCTGCCGCGGCGTCGAGTCCAGGAGGTCGATGCCACGCACGATATCGGTCACGCCCTGGCGATGGTCGTCGACGACGACGGCGAGGTGGTAGGCGACCAGCCCGTCCCGTCGCCAGATGACGAAATCGCCGGACTCGGCCGCGAGGTGCTGCGATTGCCGGCCCTGCAGGCGGTCATCGAATTCGACCAGGCTCTCGTCCGTGAGCACCCGGACCGCGGCGTCGCCGCCTTGCGGCCGCGGCCGGCCGCGGCAGGTGCCCGGGTAGATCGCGCCGAGCGGTCCCGTTTCGGCGTCCGACAAGTCGCTGCGCGAACAAGTGCAGTAGTAGGCAAGGTCCCGGCTGAGCAAAACCCGGAGGGCATCCCGGTGGGCGTCGCCGGCATCGCGCTGCCAGTCCGTCGGGCCGTCCCAGTCAAAGCCGTACGCGCCGAGCGCGCGAACGATGGCGTCGGCGGCGCCGGCCTGCTCACGGGGGGGATCGATATTCTCGATGCGGAGCAGCCAGCGCCCGCCGCGGCTGCGCGCTTCCAGGTAGCTCGCGACTGCCGCGAGCAGCGAGCCGAAGTGGAGGGGACCGGTCGGCGATGGCGCGAACCGGCCCGTGTAACCGGACGGTTCGGCCATCACGTGTGAGCCGGCGGCGCAGGCCTACCGGTACTGATCGTCCCGGTCGCGGAACTGGCGTTCGGCCAGCTCGCGGCGTTCCTGTGCCTCGAGGCACAACGTCGCCACGGGGCGTGCTTCGAGGCGCTTCAGGCCGATCTCCTCGCCGGTTTCCTCGCACCAGCCGTAGCTGCCGTCGTCGATGCGGGACAGTGCGGAGTCGATCTTGCGCAGCAGCTTGCGCTCACGGTCGCGCGTGCGCAGCTCGAGGCCGAACTCGGATTCCTGCGTGGCCCGATCGTTCGGGTCCGGGAAGTTCGCGGCTTCGTCCTGCATGTGGTGCACGGTGCGATCGACCTCGAACATCAGCTCGCGCTTCCAGGACGTGAGTATCTGCCGGAAGTGCTCGAGCTGCTCCGGACTCATGTACTCCTCACCGCGCTTCGGCTTGTACGGCTCGATGCCGTGAATCGGGCCGGTGAGCACGCTGCCGCGAGACGGCTGGCCGCCGCCTCGACGCATGCCGAGATTCTTCGCCGGCACCCGCTTCTTGCTGGCCGAGCGGCTGGCTGCGGTCGTCCGGGCGTGCTTCCTTGCCGCGGGCTTGCGGGCCACCTTCTTCTTGGAGGCCGTCTTCCGCACGGTTGCTTTCTTCTTGCTGGCCTTCTTGGTCACGGGCTTCTTCCTGGAAACCTTTTTCCTGGCTGGCGCCTTCTTGGCGGCGACCTTCTTCTTCGCCGACTTCTTCTTCGTCGACTTCTTCGCAGTGGTCTTCTTCTTGGAGGCGGCTTTCTTCCGGCTGGAAGTGCTCGTCTTTTTCTTGGTCACTTTGCGCTTTTTCGACGCGGACTTACGGGCCGTCGCCTTCTTGCTGACAGCTTTCTTCCGGGAGGCCGTGGCCTTCTTGCGCTTCTTGCTCGCGGTCTTCTTTGCGGGCATCTCATACTCCTGCCGGACCGAGAAAAGGCGGGGATTATACATGCCCGGGCGGCGCAGGGAAGCCCGATTTTGGCCGATTGCGGACGGTCGGAGACTGCCGTGTCGGAGGTCGGCGACAATCGTTTTATCGGGCCGATTCCATTACACTAGCCGCTTCACTCGGGCACCTCTGGCAACCACCTTTATCCAATGCGACTCAGCAAAATCAAGCTCGCTGGCTTCAAATCCTTTGTAGACCCCACCAACATCACCTTCCCCAGCAATCTCGTCGGCGTCGTCGGCCCGAACGGCTGCGGAAAGTCGAACGTCATCGATGCCGTTCGCTGGGTCATGGGCGAGAGCTCGGCGAGCCGCCTGCGCGGCGACTCCATCACGGACGTGATCTTCAACGGGTCCAGCGTCCGCAAGCCCGTGGGTGCCGCGTCCGTCGAACTCCTGTTCGACAACAGCGAGACGACGCTCGAGGGCCAGTACGCCAAGTACACGGAAATCTCGATCCGGCGCGAAGTCACGCGGGATGGAATCTCCAGCTACTACCTGAATGGCACCCGCTGCCGGCGTAAGGACATCCAGGGGGTCTTCCTGGGCACTGGTCTCGGCCCTCGCAGCTACTCGATCATCGAACAGGGCATGATCTCGCGGCTGATCGAGGCGAAGCCGGAAGAGGTCCGGATGTTCATCGAGGAAGCGGCCGGTATTTCGAAGTACAAGGAACGCCGCCGCGAGACATCGAATCGCATCAAGCACACGAAGGAAAACCTCGAGCGCCTGCAGGATGTGCTGGAGGAAGTCGAGAAGCAGATTCGGCACCTGGATCGGCAGGCGAAGACGGCGGAACGCTACGGCCGGCTGAAGAGTGAAGAGCGGCGCACGGCTGCCGAGTTGCTCGCGCTGAAGACACGCAGCCTGGACGAGAAATCCAGGGCGGCCAACGCAACCCTGTCCGAGCGCAAGACGCGACTCGAGGCGGCGGTCGCGGAACAGCGCCGGACGGAGTCCGCGATCGAGGATGCGCGCGTCCAGCAGACGGAGCGCAGCGACGAGTTCAACGAGGTGCAGGGGCGCTACTACCGTGTCGGCAGCGAAATTGCTCGCCTCGAACAGTCTATCGAGCACGCACGCGAACTGCGCGAGCGGCAGAAGAAAGACCTCGAGCAGGCGGTCCTCGGCGCCAGTGAGATCGTCGAGCACATCGACAAGGATCGCGACGAGATCGAACAACTCGAGATGACGTTGAGTGAACTCTCCCCGGGTCTCGAACAGGCGCGGGCCCAGGAGTCGTCCTCGTCCGCCTCGCTGGAGAAAGCGGAAGCAGCGCTCGCGGAATGGCAGGAGCAGTGGGAGGAACACACGCGCCGCCAGAACGAGACGCTGCAGTCCCGCAACGTCGAGCAGACCCGCGCAGAGCAGATCGAATCGCGCCTCGAGAGTATTGCCGAGCGGCGGCGCAAGCTCGACGAAGCCCAGTCGGATACCGGCGGGGAGACGCTCAAGCAATCGTTCGAGGAATTGACGAACGAAGAGCTGCGAAAGCGCCAGGCGCGCGACGAGTTCGACCGGCACCTTGCTGACGTGTCGGACAAGGTTCGCAAGCTACGGGAACAGGACCAGAAGCTGACCCGCCTCGTCGAGGAGCGGCGCACGCTGCTGCACGCGGCACAGGGAAGGTTCGCTTCGCTCGAGGCGCTGCAGAAAGCGGCGCTCGGTGAAGGCGAAGAGGGTATTCAGAAGTGGCTCGACAATGAGGGCCTCGAAAACCACCAGCGCGTCGCGCAGTGCATCGACGTGACGGAAGGCTGGGAAAAGGCCGTCGAAACCGTGCTCGGCGAATACCTGCAGGCTGTCTGTGTCGACGACATCGAGCCGGTCACGGAAAGCATAGCCCGTCTCCGTGCCGGTCGCGTGACGGTCGTCCAGGGCGACACGAATGCCGACGCAGCGCCGCCGGCCAGGACCCTGGCGGCGATGGTGCGCGGTGCGCCGGACGCGGTGCGGGGACAGCTCGCGAAAGTCCGCACCGCGGAAACGCTGAACGGCGCGCTGTCGATTCGTGAGTTGCTGGAGGATGGCGAATCGGTCATTACCGGCGATGGCATCTGGTTCGGCAAGGACTGGCTGCGTGTCGCGCGCGACCAGGACGCCAAGGCGGGTATCCTGGCCCGCGAACATGATATGCGGCGCCTGAAGAACGACATCCGCGAGCTGCAGGCGCGCTTCGACAGCGCCCGCAAACTGCAGCAGGACGGCAGGACGCGGCTGACGCAACTGGAAGAACGCCGAGAGTCGGTGCAAAAGGATGCCGCGGCGCTCCTGGCGGAGTATTCCGATGTCCGGGCGCAGCTCGATTCCGCGCGCTACAAGATGGAACAGGCGGCGGCGCGGCAGGAAGCGATCGTCGAGGAAGGCAAGGAGCTCGATAACGAGCGCATTGCGGCGGCCGAGCAGCTTCGCGTATCGAAGCAACGGCACGCACAGGCCGTGGAAACACTGCAAGCGCTCGAGGAGGAACGCACAGCGCTGGAGGCACGGCGCGATGAGCTGCGCAACGACCTTGCGCGCGTCCGGGCGCAGTCGGAGCAGGACAGGCTGGCCGTCCAGAGCATCGCGATCCAGTTCGAGAGCCGGCGTTCCAGCAAGGAGTCGGCGGCGCAGAACCTGCAGCGCATGCAACGGCAGCTCGAGCAGTTCCGTTCGCGCGAGCAGGAGATTCGCCAGCAACTCGAATCCAGCGAGGCGCCGCTGTCGGAGAATCGCGAGCGGCTCGAGGAACAACTTGCACACCGTGTGCGCGTCGAAGAGGACCTCGGCACCGCACGCAAGCGCGCCGAGGAGATCGACGCCCGGCTGCGCGAACTCGACCAGCAGCGCATGCAGTTCGACCAGCAGGTCGACGAAGCGCGCACCCGCGTCGGCGAGGCGGAAATGGCCGTGCAGGAACTGCGGGTTCGTCGGGAAGGCCTCGACGAGCAGATGGCGCAGTCCGGCTACGAGCTGTCCACGCTCCTGGAAGAGATGGCCGAAGACGCGTCCATCGAGTCCTGGGATGCGCGGCTCGAGGACGTGCGCCGGAAGATCGAGCGCCTGGGGCCGATCAACCTCGCCGCGATCGACGAATTCAAGGACCAGTCGGAGCGGAAGGAGTACCTCGACGCGCAGCTCGCCGATCTCACGAGTGCGCTGTCGACACTCGAAGGCGCGATTCGCAAGATCGACAAGGAAACGCGTACCCGCTTCCGTGAGACCTACGACAACGTTAACGCCGGGTTCCAGCGCCTGTTCCCGCAGCTGTTCGGCGGCGGTCACGCCTACATGGAGCTGACCGGCGACGACCTGCTGGCCGCGGGAGTCACGCTGATGGCGCGCCCGCCGGGCAAGCGCAACAGCACGATTCACCTGCTGTCCGGCGGCGAGAAGGCGCTGACCGCGGTTGCCCTGGTGTTCGCAATTTTCGAGCTGAACCCCGCCCCGTTCTGCATGCTGGACGAGGTGGACGCACCGCTCGATGACGCCAACGTCGGCCGCTTCTGCGACATCGTTCGCGAGATGTCCGACCGGGTACAGTTCGTGTTCATCACGCATAACAAGGTGACCATGGAGCTCGCGCGTCAGCTCTCCGGCGTGACGATGCAGGAACCCGGCGTGTCCCGCCTCGTCTCGGTCGATCTCGACGAAGCCGTGAAGATGGCGGCAAGCTGAGAATGGCGGCCGGATAGAGGACGGCGATGGACGGTATGCGCTGGTTGCTGCTTGCGCTGGGATTGCTGGTTATCGGTGGCGTCTATCTATACAGCCGGCGCGCATCGAAGGCCGAGGCCGTGGACAATCGTGAACGTCTCGAGCCGACGCTCGACGCGGACGGCGCCGACGACGAACCGGAGTTTCTCGAGCCGTTGGTGCCGGTGATTCGGGATGCGGATGACGCGGACGACGACGGCGGCGACGACGAGACGATCGGCGCCGACGCCGACGAAGAACCGGACGACGACGTCGTCGCGGAAGAGCACGAAGCCGCCCCGGCGGCACCGCAGAAAATTGTCACTTTGCGCATCATCGCGCGCGGCGGATCGGCGTTTGCCGGCGACGCGCTGATCCTGAACCTGCGCGGTATCGGCATGCGCCACGGCAAGTTCGGCATCTTTCATCGCTTCGACGGTGCCAACGAGGACAAGGCGATTTTCAGCGCCGCTAGCCTCGTGGAACCGGGCAGTTTCGATCTCGCGAATATCAAGGACCAGCAGATTCCCGGGATCAGCCTGTTTGCGGTTCTGCCGGGACCGATCGACAGCGTCGAGGCGTTCGACATGCTGATGGCAGCGGCCCGGACCCTGGCACAGTCGCTGGACGGCGAGCTGCTGGACGAGTCCGGCAGTACGCTCAGTATCCAGCGTGAGCGCTACATGCGCGAAGAAGTGGTGCAGTACCAGCATCGACACAAGGTCGCCTGACGCGGCGAGACCCCGGGCGACGTCATGGCGAAAGCTGGCGACATCGGCACGCGAATAGCGGCCCTTCGCGAAGAAATTCGCCACCACAACTACCGCTACCACGTGCTGGATGACCCGGAGATTCCGGACATCGAGTACGACCGCCTGATGCGCGAGCTCCAGGGTCTCGAGGAAGTCCACCCGGAGCTGGTGACCCCGGACTCGCCGACGCAGCGCGTGGGCGCCGAGCCGGTTGCTGCGTTCGGTACCGTCGAGCACCGGGTACCGATGTTGTCGCTGGACAATGCCTTCAGCGACGAGGAGCTGCAGAGCTTCGACCGGCGCGTTCGCGAGAAGCTGGAACGCGAGGAGGGCGAGGTGGTGGAGTACGCCGCCGAGCCGAAGCTTGACGGCGCAGCGGTCAGCCTGTTGTACGAGGCCGGCGTGCTCGTCCGTGGTGCGACGCGGGGCGACGGACGCATTGGCGAAGACATCACGCACAACATCCGTACGATCGACGGTGTGCCGCTCCGCTTGCGCGGGTCCGGCTATCCCGGTGTGATCGAGGTGCGTGGGGAGGTCTTCATGCCGCGCGAAGGCTTCAGGGCGTACAACGAAGAAGCGGCGAAAACGGGCGGCAAGCTGTTCGTCAATCCGCGCAACGCGGCCGCTGGCAGCTTGCGGCAACTGGACCCGAAGTTGACGGCCCAGCGCCCCCTCGACATCTACCTGTACGGCGTGGGCTACGTCGAGGGCGACGATGTCGGTGCATCGCACAGTGAGACGCTCGACCGCCTGCAGGGCTGGGGGCTCAAGACCTGTCCGGAGCGACGGGTCGTCAGCGGTGTCGACGGATGCAAGGCCTACTACGACGATATCGCGGGCAAGCGCGACGGATTGCCGTACGACATCGACGGCGTTGTATATAAGGTGAACCGGATCTCGGAGCAGCGCGAGCTGGGCTTTGTCTCCAGGGCGCCGCGCTGGGCCATTGCACACAAGTTTCCGGCCCAGGAAGAGCTGACCGTGGTCCGCGCCATCGAGTTCCAGGTCGGCCGAACCGGCGCCCTGACGCCGGTGGCAAGGCTGGAGCCGGTTTTCGTCGGCGGGGTTACCGTCAGCAACGCCACGCTGCACAATATTGACGAGTTGCATCGCAAGGATGTGCGGGTCGGGGATACAGTCATCGTGCGTCGGGCTGGCGATGTCATCCCGGAAGTCGTCGGCGTCATCGCGGACCGGCGCCCGAAAGGCGCGCGAAAAGTGGGGCTTCCGAAAAAATGCCCGGTCTGCGATTCAGCGGTAACCCGCGAGGAAGGGGAGGCTGTTGCGCGCTGTACCGGCGGCCTCGTCTGTGCAGCGCAGCGCATCGAGGCGCTGAAGCACTTCGTGTCGCGCCGAGCCATGGATATCGAGGGTTTCGGTGCGAAGCTGGTCGAACAACTGGTCTCGCTGGACAGACTGCATACGCCGGCAGACATCTATACGTTGACCCGGGACGAACTCGCCGGTCTCGAACGAATGGGCGAAAAGTCGGCCGAGAACCTGCTCGAATCCATCGAAAAGAGCAAGTCGACGACGTTCAGCCGATTCCTGTTCGCGCTCGGCGTGCGCGATGTGGGGGAGGCGACCGCGATGTCATTGGCTGGACACTTCGGCAACCTGCAAGCGCTGCAGAGCGCCGACGAGCCGGCGCTGCTGGAGGTAGCGGACGTCGGACCCGTCGTTGCGTCAAGAATCAAGGCGTTTTTCAGCGAATCCCACAACCTCGACGTGATTCGGGAGTTGCAACGCTCCGGTGTGACGTGGGAAGAACGCGAGGTCGCGGCCAGCAATACCGATGGGAAGCTCGCTGGCCAGACATTCGTCCTTACGGGAACACTATCCGGCATGACGCGCGATCAAGCCAAGGATCTGATCGTCTCGATGGGCGGAAAAGTCACCGGCAGCGTTTCCGCGAAGACGAGCTATGTCGTCGCCGGTGACAAGCCCGGATCAAAACTCAAGAAGGCCGAGGACCTTGGCGTCACCGTTCTGACCGAGGATGAGCTCAGGTCGATCATAAGCGATTGAAATAAAAGAAGAAAAATCCCCTCTGATTCGTGCGCCTTCCTGGTGCAATCATTTTTCTGCCCGTTTTCCCCGTAAATTCTTCTAGACAAGTTTCGTGCCTTCTCGACAGTCTTGGGCAATTTTTCCCATGTTCCCCATTTTGCTAGCGAATTGCAGAGGACATGAATATATTCACCGCGCATGCAAGACACGATACAAAAACAAATTCTTGATGCGTTCTTCGTGGTCCTCCGACCCATCGCCAAAATCCTCCTTCGCTACGGCATCGGTTTTCGCGAGTTCGCCGAGGTCGCCAAATCCGCATTCGTAGACGTAGCGTCGTCCGAGTACGGTATCAGAGGACGGCCGACGAATATTTCGCGTGTTGCCGTTATGACAGGGTTGACACGAAAAGAAGTACGTCGTCTTCGCGATAAGAATGACTTGGGACACCATTCGCTCGTCGTGCGCACGACGCCATTGGCAACGATTCTTCACCGTTGGTATTCCGAAGAGGATTTTCTGGACAACGAAGGCAGGCCAGCAACTCTTCCGTTTGCTGGTGAGTCAAATTCGTTCTCGGAACTCGTGAAGCGATTTGGGGGTGACATTCCGCCTGGCGCGATGAGGACCGAACTCAAGCGTGTTCACGCCATAGAGGAAGACGCCGATGGCAATCTCACTGTGCTGAGGCGGGAAGTCCACCCCAAGATCGAGCACGAATACCTTGTAATGGCACTGAAGCACAGCGCATACGCGTTATTGTCCAACATTGCGCACAACACTAATCCCGACAAGAACGAGACAAATTGGGCTCAACTTACAGCCTATACCGGAGAGATAAGAAAGTCCGACATGCCAAAGATCAAGAGAATTAGTCAGGATAGGCTTTCTGAGCTCGCAAATTCGTTCGATGACCTTTTCATGGGCTATGAGAAGCTAGCCAAAGAGTCAAAGAAGGAAACCGAAGTCGGGGTTGTCGCCGTAGGGTTGTACTTTTTTGAAGAACGGGATGAAAGAATGGCCGGTGTTTGGGAGTCGTAAGCATATTCATTCTTGTGCCGGCTCCTACGCACCAGTGCCAGCGAACAGGTTAGTTCTTCGAACAAGAGATGCCTACGGTCGTAGCCGAGCTGAAATAATCGGCCCGTACTGATTGTCGTTGCGGCTAGTCTGCCCAACCGGTGCAAGTCCCGCCCCAGTATTCAGGTTTGAGAATCAAGCCTGTTGCGCGACTGATGGGGTAGGTCTTTAGATTCTGCGATGCGCTAGAGCTACAATAAGAACCGATGACTAAAAGATCGGTGAAAAACTCGCGGCGTCTGACGTCCTACCTCGTCTTGGGTTCGCTTGCTATCTGTATTGGATGGCTCGTGGTCGGCTGTGACGCCGAACGTGGCGCCGGGCAATCGATACTCAATAGAGGAATCAACGGTGCGCCCGAGTCGCTCGACCCGAGAATGTTTAGCTCGAACCAGTCTCGAGCTGTCTTGCGGGATCTGGGCGAAGGGCTGGTTGCCATATCGGCAGATGGCGAGGTTGTACCTGGGACGGCGGAAAGCTGGATCATTGGTGATGATGGTCGGGAATACACGTTCAGAATAAGAGAAAGCGCCCGCTGGTCCGACGGCCATCCCGTGTCAGCAGCTGACTTTGTAGCAGCATTCCAGCGACTTGCGGATCCCGATCGGCCGGCGCGAAACTCTTCCGTTATCTCCGACATAAGAAATTACGATGAGATTCTTGAAGGGCGAGCTGCCGCGAACGAATTGGCTATCGTGGCGCTGGATCAATACACACTACAGGTTCGATTGAAAAACCCATCGGCTACGTTCCTTCAGAAGCTTACGCATCCCGCCACGTTTCCAATCCGCGACCATGAGGCATCCTCGGATGAGCTGCGGGTCTCGAACGGCCCGTACGTTCTAGCAAATTGGGACGACAATTCTTTAATTAGGCTGGAAAAAAGCGACCACTACTGGGATAGCCGAAACACAAGCTACGACGTGGTCAACTACCATATTGTAGAGGAGTCCGCCGAGTACAGCAGATACAGAGCAGGGGAACTGGACGTTACGGGCAATGTACCCGCCAGTATCTTTGACAAAGTGCGGGAGGAACACCCATCGGAACTTCGAGTGTCACCATATTTAGGGGTCTTCTATTTCGGTTTTAACCTAGATCACCCGTCAATAGGTGATGATTTGGAGTTGCGGCAAGCTCTAAGTCTTGCTATCGACAGAGATGTAATTGTCACAAAGCTGTTGGGACGTGGAGAGTTACCCGCGGTAGGCTGGGTTCCGCCAGGTGTAAACGGGTTCGATTACTCCCTTCGGGATGAACATGAGACGAATGTCGCGGCGAAGTACGATCGAGCAAGATCACTGCTCAAAGCAAGCAAGTACGCATCCCGATTTCTAGCCAATGAAGAGCGGCTTACACTTCACTACAATAACTCAGACGTTCAAAAGCGAATTGCGATTGCGATTCAGTCTATGTGGTATGACGTACTTGGCATAGAAGTTGACATCGTAAGCCTAGACTATCGAGTCTTGCTAAGCCAAATTCAGGATGACAAGAGTATCCAAGTTTTTCGTCTTAGTTGGACTGGAGACTACAACGACGCAGAGAATTTTCTCGAGGTATTCGAGAGCCACAGTTCATCGAACTATACGAAGTACAAGAACAGTGCATTCGATGAGCTGATTCAGATCGCAAGAACTGAAACGGATGTCTCTGAACGAGCAACCTTCTTGGCAAAGGCTGAGCAAATCTTGTTGGCTGACCAGCCCGTAATTCCACTCTATTTTTACGTCAGCAAACATCTAGTTCGGGATACTGTGGCGGGGTGGGCGCCAAACGTTCTAGATGAACATCCGAGTAAGTATCTGCGGCCGCAAAAGTAAGCATTCTTGCTTGGCGAATAGTAGTTTCGTGTGAAACCGATGCGCGTTTAGTAGCTCTCTTGAGCGATATTGGTGCCTTATTGCCATTTTCGTTCTGAGAGAGCAATTTGCTAGATCGGAAGCCCCAGTCGTTATCTTTCGGCCATTGCCCAAGTTCGCCGTATTCCTGTGCTTGGGTTAAACTTAACAATATCTGGCACTTACGTGGCCTGTCTCTCTTGAATGGGCACGTCGGTAAGGTAAGTCGCAGATTCTTCGTTAAGAATTGACGGTATTGGGGAAAAGAATCCCAATTTTCTCACTTCCTGCTGATTGTGGAGGCTTAACTGTGGTGGTACGTTTATGTCAAACAGGATGCCCATAGATGGCGGAAAAGGTAAAGGACCATTTAAAGGGCGCGCTAAAGCTAATGCTCAAGCCATTAGTGCGGCTATTGATAGCTCAAGGCGTTACACATGCAGAGTTTTCGGAGTCCGCGAAAGAAGTGTACGTGGAGTCGGCGCTTCGAGACTTCGAGGTTGAGGGAAGAGTCAACAAGTCGCGGGTCGCAATACTTACAGGTCTTACCCGGAAAGAAGTAAAGAACGTAATTGACCGGGTGACTTTTGAAGACTCGAGAGACAAGAAGTATTCCCGGCCGGAAAGAGTTTTGGCGGGTTGGTTCAATGATCCTATGTACACAGGCCCATACGGGATCCCATTGGACTTACCGTATGTGTCGAATAGCCAGGATGAACCTACGTTTACAGAACTAGTGAAGAGCTACAGCGGCGATATGGCGCCGAAACAAATGCTCGACGAACTATTACGGTCCGGTTCTGTGGTGGAGGTTGACGGTCGATATAAGGCGGTACGCAGAAACTACGTGCACGAAGCGCTTTCGCCGAAGCTGATTCGAAGGTTGGGAGAAATTGGTTATCGGGTATTTTCCACCGCCGCGAAGAACATAGACAAAGAGGCAGAGGGAAGCGGCTATTTCGATAGGCAAGTATTCGCCGATGAGGGATGCACTCAGAATGTCATTGACCTGTTCGATCAGTACATTAAGGAGCGAGGTCAAAACTTTCTCGAAGAACTAGACGTTTGGTTCTCAGCGAATGAGAAGAAAAACATACCCAATGAAGTGCGCAAGAGTACAGGCTTTTACATGGTTCACTACGTTGATGATTTGAAAGATCGCCAAGAACTCCGCGATATCTTACATCAGCGAGGCATAGAAGCAGACGCAGAATAAGATTTGTCGAAATTTCGGAAGAATTGAGCGAATTATTCCGAATTAAATGAGTATTTGTTAGCAAGGTACCAGTTTAACGGTTGTCGAAGGATGCGGCAGCCACCTTTCTAAGGAAGGTTGGAGTTAGGCCCAAAGATGATGGGCCGAAATTTGGGAGCGAAAATTATGAGAAGCGCAATAGGCGCCAGAACTGCATTGGTTCTGGGAGCGACGCTAGTTGCACTCTGGATGCCATGCGAGACTTTCGCGGCTGGCACGCAGAGTTCTGTCCGTGGCATCGACCAAGCCGACGTGCTGGGCATTGACCAGGCCGACGTGCTGGGCATTGACCAGGCTGACGTGCTGGGCATTGACCAGGCTGACGTGCTGGGCATTGACCAGGCCGACGTGCTGGGTATCGACCAGGCCGATGTTCTGGGTATCGACCAAGCCGATGTTCTGGGTATTGACCAGGCCGATGTGCTGGGAATCGACCAAGCCGACGTACTAGGCATTGACCAGGCCGACGTGCTGGGCATCGACCAAGCTGACGTGCTGGGAATTGACCAAGCCGACGTCCTCGGCATTGACCAGGCCGATGTGCTGGGTATCGACCAAGCCGACGTCCTCGGCATCGACCAAGCTGACGTTCTGGGCATTGACCAGGCCGATGTGCTTGGTATCGATCAAGCCGACGTCCTCGGCATCGACCAAGCCGACGTGCTAGGTATTGACCAGGCTGACGTCTTCGGCATCGACCAGGCCGACGTGCAGGGCATCGATCAGGCCGACGTCTTCGGCATCGACCAAGCCGACGTCTTCGGTATTGACCAGGCTGACGTCCAGGGTATCGATCAGGCCGACGTCTTCGGCATTGATCAGGCGGACGTGCTGGGTATCGATCAGGCCGACGTCTTCGGCATTGACCAGGCCGACGTGCTGGGTATTGATCAAGCTGACGTTTTCGGTATTGACCAGGCTGACGTGCAGGGTATCGATCAGGCCGACGTTTTCGGTATTGATCAAGCCGACGTTTTCGGTATTGATCAAGCCGACGTCTTCGGTATTGACCAGGCTGACGTGCAGGGCATCGATCAGGCCGACGTCTTCGGCATCGACCAGGCGGACGTGCTGGGCATAGATCAAGCCGACGTCTTGGGAATTGATCAAGCTGACGTGCTACTCACGGGACCGGTTGATTCTATTGATCGAAACAACGGTTCGTTCAGTTCTCTCGGTCAAACCGTACTGGTAGGACTATCGACACTAAGCGACATCGCCGTTGGTGACCTCGTATCAGTTGAAGGTTCGATCGCCGGGCCTGGGTACCTTTACGCCGATAGCGTTTCGATCTCCGCTGAGCAGTATGTACCTGGCGCAACTGAAGTGTTCGTGACCGGTATTCCGTCGGCCGTGGACGCTGCGTCTGGACGCATATCTATCGGTGGTCTTGATATCGATTACACGCCGAGTCTCGCCAATGGAGTGCGTGGCAAGGGTGCAGTCTGGTCATTCAAGGGCACGCAGCCGAATGAACGTGGCTTGCTAGTCGCGGGAGAGGCGAACCGCTTCTGAAGCGGCAAAGATTGAAAGGGCAATTCCAAATTCGCTCATTGGAATTCGGACAGGATCGTTCGCCCTTTCTCCTACGGGAAAAGGCTGCCGAAAGGCAGCCTTTTTCTTTGAGCAAAAAAAAGTCGGCGTCCCTGCCGACTTAGTTCTCGTATCAACCTAAAAGGAGATGCGAGGGTTGGAGGAGCCACCCCCGAGCGATTAGGGATGACTCGCGGGAAATAGTAGGGATGCGGCTGATTCGATGATGTGACCAGAATCACAGTTCAAATTCGGCAACAAAAAAGGGCGCCTCACGGCGCCCTTTTTTTCGAGATTAAGTAAAAGAGCAGCGCTAATTGTTAAGTTCGCGCAGCTGCGTCAGGTACTCCTGCAGTTTCCGCTGCTCGACACTTTGCTTGACCATGTCGCGCACGCTCTCGAGCGTCGGCGGGGTTGCGGCGCGGCTTTCTTCACGCATGATCACGTGCCAGCCGAATTGCGTTTGCACCGGTGCCTCTGTGTAGGCGCCGTCTTCCAGGGCTTCGACGGCAGCGGAGAATGGCGCGACCATCTGATCAGGTGTGAACCAGCCGAGATCACCACCATTCGGCCCGGATGGGCCGGTCGAGTTGGACTTCGCCAGTTCCGCGAAGTCGGCGCCGCCATCCAGTTCGGCGATCAGCTCGTTTGCGGCAGACTGTGATTCAACCAGGATGTGCCGGGCTTTGAACTGCGTCTGCGGTGCCAGCTCAATTTGCTTCGCGTATTCCGCCGCGATCTCGGTGTCTGTCGCCTGGTTCCGGTCGAGAAAGTCAGCAGCGGTGGCCTGCGCCAGGATTCCGCGCTTCTGCAGTTCGATCTGTGCCTTAAGTTCCGGCGTCTCGGCGAGTTCCTTCGCCCTCGACTGCGTGGTCAGCAGGTAGATATCGGTGAGCTCCTCCACGAGCATGGCGCGCTCGCTTTCCGAGACCTGTGCCGCGGGCTTCTGCAGCCGCGACTGCGCGTAAATGTCGACAACTGAGCTGTCGACCGTGACGCCGTTGACGGTCAACTCTGTCTCCGCGACGGCAAGGCCCGCGCTCAGCAAACCGATGGCAATTGCGGTGCGCCGAAAGACCCGGCGTCCGGTCCGATTCATAGACATTCGGAAAATCCTGAATTGAAGAGGGCGCACATCATAGCCTATTCAGGCCGATTCTTTGCGAATTCCTCGGGAGAATAGGCCTTGATGCGCAATGCGTGAATATCCGATTGCAGCAGGTCGGACAGGCATTCGTACACGTCACGGTGGCGCTGGAGGCGCGAACGGCCAACGAATGTCTCGGCAACGACCAGCACGTCGAAATGGCCGCGACCGTCCCGAGCACCCGCATGCCCGGCATGCAGGTGGCTCTGGTCCTTGACCAGCAGCCGGGTCGGCGAAAACGCCTCAGCGAGCCGTTTTTCGATGGCGGCGAGGCGCTCCTCGGTCACGGCAGGACGGCCTTGAACGGTTTGACGACGATACGGGCATAGACGCCGGCGGCCTGGTAGGGGTCTTCGGCAGCCCAGGATTCGGCGTCCGCAAGCGAGTCGAAGTCCGCCACCACCAGGCTTCCGGAGAAGCCCGCGTCTCCCGGGTCTTCGCAGTCAATCGACGGGTGCGGACCCGCAACCAACAGGCGTCCCTCGTCGCGCAATTGCGTCAGGCGCTGGAGGTGTGCCGGCCGTGCTTTCGCGCGTAGCGGCAGGCTGTCAGAAACATCTTCGCTCATGATGGCGTACCACATCGGCGTCTCCCTAGGATTCCTCTTCGCCCGGTGCGTTGGCATCCAGCCGCGAGAACAGCCACATGCCCTGGGCCAGCATGAATATCAGTGTAAGGCCCAGCAGTCCGAAGACCTTGAAGTTGGCCCATACCGCTTCCGAAAACGTATAGGCCACGTAGATGTTGATCAGTCCCATGGCGGCGAAGAACAACACCCAGACCAGGTTCAGCCGGCGCCACGATTCCGCCGGCAGGTTGGATGTCGGCAACTCGCCGGTCATGTCGAAGAAGCGGCGCACCAGCGGACGGTCGCCAACCCAGGTGCTGGCAAGGAACACTGCCCCAACGACCCAGTAGAAGACGGTGGGTTTCCAGTAAAGGAACTTCGGGTTCCGAAAATACAGCGTCGCGGTACCGGCAACCAGCAGGAACACCGTGGACCACAGGTACATCTTGTCGACGGTCCGGGTCCGGTAATACTTGATCGCGAAGCCGATCGGCATGGCAACCATCAGCACGGCTACAGCGAAGTAGATGTCCTTCAGGTAGAAGGCTGCGAGGAAGAGAATCAGCGGGAGGAATTCGAAAAGCAGCTGCATTGCCGGCCCGTCGGCATGGGAAAGGGAGGGGGATGATAGCTTGAATGGGTTGAAAAAGCCTGCCGTCGGCGCGGCACTTGCAGACGCCGTTTGCTGGCCTAAAATGCGCCGCGTGGCACGCCTCATCGAAATCCATCCGTCGAACCCGCAACCGCGCCTCGTGGACTCGGTCGTGCAGGCGCTGCACGGTGGGGAACTGGTCGCCTACCCGACGGACTCGTGTTACGCGCTCGGCTGTCACATCGGCGACAAACGCGCAATGGACCGTATTCACCGGATCCGGCGCACCGACAAGTCCCACAACTTCACGCTGGTCTGCAGCGACCTCTCGGAGATCAGTACCTATGCCCGGGTCGACAACTGGGCGTACCGGCTCATTCGCAGCCTGACGCCCGGCCCGTACACATTTATTCTCCCCGCCACTCGGGAAGTGCCCAAGCGCCTGCAGAACCCGAAACGGCGCACCATCGGTCTGCGCGTGCCGGACCACGCCGTTGTGCGTGCCATGCTCGAAGGCCTGGGAGAGCCCATCATGAGTTCCACACTGTCGCTGCCTGGCGACGAAATGCCGCTCACCGACCCGCAGGATATCGAGGACAGGGTGGGGCACGATGTCGACGTGATCATCGACAGCGGCCCGGTCGGCGTCGAGCCGACCACCGTGCTCGACCTGTCGCACGGCAGTGTCGAAATTCTCCGGGTCGGGCGGGGCGCGGTGGACGCGCTGCGCTGATCCGCTCCGAGGCGGATTTGCGCTAGAATGCGCCCTTACCGACCGGAACCCCCGAATGAAACCCGAACTCAAGGTCCTGAGCAAGGAGGACGCGCCCAAGCCCGTGCAGGACGAGGCCACGTCGCCGGCGCAGGGCGAAATGCCGTTCGCCGTCGTCGATGGAGAGCCAATCACGACGCTGCCGCAGGATCTCTACATTCCGCCGTACGCGCTGCAGGTGTTCCTCGAGGCCTTCGAGGGTCCGCTCGACCTGCTGCTCTACCTGATTCGCCGGCAGAACATCGATATCCTCGACATCCCCATCGCCGAGATTACGAAGCAGTACGTCCAGTACATCGAGCTGATGCAGGAGATGCAGCTCGAGCTCGCCGGCGAGTACCTCGTCATGGCCGCGATGCTCGCGGAGATCAAGTCGCGCATGCTGTTGCCGCGCCCGCAGACGGAAGAGGAAGACGAGGAAGATCCGCGCGCCGAGCTTGTGCGGCGCTTGCAGGAGTACGAGCGCTACAAGAAAGCGGCGCAGGATATTTCGGATCTACCGCGGCTCGAGCGCGACGTCTACCCGGTTTCGGCCGAAGCGCCGGAGCGCAAGGTGGTGACGAAGCTGCCCGACATTACAATGAAGGAACTGCTTCTCGCGTTTCACGATGTGCTGAAACGTGCCGAGATGTTTTCGAACCTTCACGTACAGCGCGAGCCGCTGTCGGTACGGCAGCGCATGTCGGAGATTCTGTCGCGCATTCGCGCGAGCACGTTCACGAACTTCGTCAGCCTGTTCGACCCCGAGGAAGGGCGCATGGGCGTTGCGGTCACGTTTATTGCCGTGTTGGAACTGCTGAAGGAGTCGGTCATCGAAGTCGTTCAATCCGACGAGTTCGCGCCGCTACACGTGCGGGCCGCCTCGAAAGTACGGCTGGTGGAAGGCGATTCCGAATTGCCGATGGCAGATACCGGCGACGCAGGGTAAGCGGCGCCAATTCAATCAGTGTGAGTTCATGGAACAGCAGGAAATACAGTACTTCATAGAAGCAGCGCTGCTCGCTGCAGGGCGCCCTCTGAGCATCGATCAGCTGCAAGGCTTGTTCGACGGCCGCTCGACGCCGGAGAAGGCCGAGATTCGCAAGGCGATCGAAGGCCTCAATGAGGACTATTCCGCGCGGGGCATCGAGATCCTCGAGGTCGCGTCCGGCTTCCGCATGCAGGTTAAAGCGGCGATGGCCGACCGGCTGCAGAAGCTGTGGGAGGAGCGGCCGCCGCGGTACTCACGCGCACTCTTCGAGACCCTTGCATTGGTTGCCTATCGGCAGCCGATCACGCGCGGCGAGATCGAGGAGATCCGTGGTGTGTCGGTCAGCAGCAATATCATTCGCACGCTGATGGAGCGGGAGTGGGTACGTGTCGTCGGTCATCGCGACGTGCCCGGCCGGCCGGCAATGTTCGGCACGACGAAATCGTTCCTCGACTACTTCGGGCTGAAGAAGCTCGACGACCTGCCGGAACTCGCCGACCTGTCCGACTGGGAGAGTCTGCGGGTACAACTCGACTTGCCGGACGTCGACGAAGACACCACGGGCAACGAGCCTGCCGACCCGGCGCCGGCGGGCGGCGACGAGGAAACGCCGACCGCGGAGGTGCCGGTTCTGCAGCCGGAAGCGGAAGCGGATGCGTCGGAGGACGGCGCGGCAGCGGCCGCCGTCGACGAAGCGGGTGCCTCGGACGACGAGGACGAGGGGCATGTCGACCTGCCCGAGTTGGTGCCTCTCGCCGACGACATGGACGAGCAGGACGACGAGAAGCACCGCGCGGACGGCGATCTCGACGAAGAACTCGTCGTCTCGGAATGGCCCGACCCGGCTGAATCCGGCCACGGCTGACGCCGCTTGGCCGACCGCATCCAGAAAGTCCTGGCGGCCGCGGGGCACGGTTCGCGTCGCCAGGTCGAGGGCTGGATCCGCGAAGGCCGGCTGACCGTGGATGGGCACGTCGCCCAGCTCGGCGAGTCCCTGTCCGGCGGCGAGACGGTCCTTCTCGACGGCCGGCGGCTGGCACTTCCGGCTGCGCGCCAGGAGCCCCGGTGTCTCGTGTACCACAAGCCGCAGGGCGAAGTGACGACGCGCCGGGACCCGGAAGGGCGTGCCACCGTGTTCGACAGTCTGCCGGCGCTGCGCGGCGCGCGCTGGATCGCGGTGGGGCGCCTGGACATCGCCACGACCGGCCTGCTCCTGTTCACGACCGACGGCGCGCTCGCCAACGCACTCATGCATCCGTCCCGGCAGGTGCTGCGCTGCTACGCGGTGCGTGTGCGCGGCGAGCCGGGGGCCGACGACCTGGCGCGGCTGACGGCGGGCATCGAATTGGACGACGGGCTCGCCCGTTTCGAATCGGTCGAGGAAGGTGGTGGCGACGGGGCGAACCGCTGGTTCAACGTCAGCCTGCGCGAGGGACGCAATCGCGAAGTGCGGCGCATGTTCGAGGCGCTGGGCTTCGAGGTCAGCCGGCTGATTCGCACGGCCTACGGGCCCCTGGGCCTGCCGCGCGGTCTGCGGCGCGGCAAATGGGCGCCGCTGGCGGCACCGGAGGTCGCGGCCCTGTACGCTGCAGCAGGTCTCAAGGCGCCGGATTCAGAGCCTAAAAAACGCAGTAAAATCAGAAAGAAAAGGCGCTAACCTCGACTAAATTCTTACTGTGCGTCGACGCTCTGTCCGGTGACGCCGCGGCTGTCCGGCCCCAGCAGGTAGAGGTATGGGGCGAGCACCTCGTCGGGGCCTTTCAACACCGAGCGGTCTTCCGCCGGGTAGGCGGCGAGGCGCATCTTCGTGCGCGTGGCGCCCGGGTTCACGCAGTTCGAACGCAGCGCGCTGTGCCGGTGCTCGTCGGCCAGCACCTGTGACAACCCCTCGATGCCGAATTTCGACACCGCGTAGGCACCCCAGAACGCCTTGCCGCGGCGGCCGACGCTGCTGGTCGTGTACACGACCGACGGGTCGTCGGCGCGGCGCAGCAGCGGCAGGCAGATTTGCGTCAGCGCGAACGCGGTCGTCAGGTTGACGTGCATGACCCGCTGCCAGAGTACTGCGTCGTACTGCTCGATGGCGAAACGCTCGCCCAGTATGGCGGCGTTCACGACGAGGCCGTCGAGCCGCCCGAACTCGTCATCGAGGCTTGCCGCGAGCGACTGGTAGGCCTCGGCATTCGCGTTGGCCAGGTCCAGCACGGCGATCGAGGGCCGCGGCGCGCCGTCGATCGCCTCGATTTCGTCGTAGACTTTTTCCAGGCCCGCCGTGTTGCGGCCGTGCAGGACGACCTGGCCGCCGAGGCGTGCCGCCGCGAGCGCGAGTGCGCGCCCGATGCCGTCATTCGCGCCGGTGATCAGGATGACGCGTCCTGCGAGCAGGCCGTCGGGCGGGGTATAGGTCTTCGGATCGATGCTCATGTCCTACTGCAGCGTCTTGTCGTTGTCGGGACCGGCGTGGCCGGCATTGTCGTCGTCGCCGGGCTCCACCAGCGTGCGCGGGACGGGCTCCAGTGATTGCAGGCGCTCGATCTCCTTCTTCTCGTGCACGCCGAGCTCCACGAACTTCCGGGCGCCCGGCAGCACGCTGCGTTCCAGTGAACCGACGGCCTTGTTGTAGGTGTCCACGCTGGACGCCAGTTGGCGGCCCATCCGGTTCATGTGGCTGACGAACGTGCCGAGCCGGCCGTACAGGTCCTCCGCCAGTACGCGGATCTCCTTGGCGTTTTCGGCGAGCGCCATCTGGCGCCAGCCGTAGGCGACGGCCTTCAGAAGCGCGACCAGGCTGGTGGGCGTCGCCAGGATGATCTGGTTCGACAACGCGTACTCGATGAGGTCGCCCTGTTCGTTGAGCGCGGCGCTCAGGAACTGGTCGCCCGGAATGAACAGGATGACGAACTCCGGGCTCTCGTCGAATTGTTCCCAGTAGCTCTTGGAGGCGAGCAGGCGAATGTGGCTGCGGACGTTGCGGGCGTGACGTTCCAGCTGAGCCTTGCGCTCGTCGTCGGTGGCTGCCTCGGCGGCGGCGAGGTACGCATCGAGAGGCGTCTTCACGTCGACGACGAGTTCGCGACGGTCCGGCATGCGCACGATCATGTCCGGGCGAATGCTGGTCGATTCGCCGGCCGTATGGACCTGCTCCTGGAAGTCACAATGCTCGACCATCCCGGCGAGTTCGACGAGGCGTCGCAGCGTGATTTCGCCCCAGCGGCCGCGAACTTCGGGCCGGCGCAGCGCGTTGACCAGGTTCTTGGTTTCCTGCTGCAGCGTCTTCTGGTTGGCCTGCATGGCCTCGAGCTGGGCCCGAATGCCGCCGTAGGCTTCGCTGCGCGACTTCTCCAGCGCGTCGATCTGCGTGCGCGCCGCGTCCAGGGCCTCGCGGATCGGCTTGACTAGGCCTTCGACCGCCTTCTCGCGCTCGCTGAGCTCGCGCTTGGCCTTTTCGCTGTGCACGTTGAGGTGCTGCTCTGCGAGCTGCAGGAAGCTCTGGCTGTTGTCGCGCAGGGACCGGGTGCTGAGTTCGGAGAACGACTGGACGAGGCGCGCATTCGCCATCTCCAGCGCCTGCTCGCGTTCGCGCTCTAGCGTCTCCTGGGTCTTCAGGCGATCGGCCAGGCGCCGGGTTTTGCGCGCCGCCAGCGCCCAGCCGAGCAGGGCGCCGACCACGAGCCCGGCGGCGACAGCGGGCAATACGACGCGGACCCAGACCGGATCGATGACGAGCGAGCCCATGGCCATGCTCAGTCGGCCTCGCGCCGGTAGGACTGCAGGTAGTTGACGTCCAGGCCCGGCCCGAGCGAGTACCCCCGCGACAGCGGGTCGTAGTGCATCCCGGTGCTGTCGGCGAGCGCCAGGCCGGCGTGCCGCGCCCATTCCTCCAGTTCCGAGGGCCGGATGAACTTGCGGTATTCGTGGGTGCCGGCAGGCAGCATCTTCAGCACGTACTCGGCGCCGACGATCGCGAAAAGGAAGGACTTCGGTGTCCGGTTGATGGTCGAAAAGAATACGTGGCCGCCAGGCTTGACCAGTGTCGCGCAGGCGTTGATGACCGCGGCCGGGTTTGGAACGTGCTCGAGCATCTCGAGGCAGGTCACGACGTCGAAGCGGCCGGGCTCGTCCTTCGCCAGTTGTTCGGCGGTCATGCGCCGGTAGTCAACCTCGGCCCCGGATTCGGCCAGGTGCAGGCGCGCGACGGCGAGTGGGCCCTCGGCCATGTCGATGCCCGTCACATGCGCGCCGAGCCCGGCCATGGACTCGGCCAGGATGCCGCCGCCACAACCGACGTCGACGACGCGCAGGCCGTCCAGACCGGCCCGGGCGCGGATCCAGTCGAGGCGCAGCGGGTTGATCTCGTGCAGGGTGCGAAAATCGCCGCCCGGATCCCACCAGCGCGAGGCGAGTGCGTCAAACTTGGCGACTTCTGCCGCGTCGACGTTGATCGTGGTGTCTTCGTTCATCCTGCTGCCACACTCCGGGAACCCGGGATCCGCTCCGCGTACCGCGCAACATCCGCGGCACGCCGAAACGCGTCATTTTACGCTGATTCAGGCCGCCGGATCGGCGCGCGCCGGCGGTGCAGATTCGGGGCGTCACGGTGCTCCATGAGAGAGCGCAGTATACGCACCTGTGGTATCATTGCACCCCGGTTTCGAGGCTCCCGAAGCTGCCGGAAAGCCAGCAATTTCAAGGCGGTCAGGCAAGCGGGAACCGGCCCTGAAAGCTGATCCGGATCCCGGTGCAATCCAGGACGTTTCGTTGATTTCGGGCACCCCCGACGAGGGGTGCCGGGCGGGAGCTTTGACAACCGATGTTGGCTGAGGAAAGAGCAAGATATGGCTGAAGTTGCTCAGGAACTGCTGTCCGTTAGCCTCGAAGAGGAGATGCAGCAGTCCTACCTGGACTACGCGATGAGCGTCATCGTCGGGCGCGCGTTGCCCGACGTTCGTGACGGGCTGAAACCGGTGCATCGCCGCATCCTGCACACGATGCGGGAGCTCGGGAACGACTACAACAAGGCGTACAAGAAGTCCGCCCGCGTCGTCGGTGACGTGATGGGTAAGTACCACCCGCACGGCGATTCCGCGATCTACGACACGATGGTGCGCATGGCGCAGCCGTTCTCGATGCGCTACCTGCTCGTCGACGGGCAGGGCAACTTCGGGTCGGTCGACGGCGACGCGCCGGCGGCCATGCGCTACACCGAGGTCCGCATGTCGCGGATCGCGCACGAATTGCTCGCCGACATCGAGAAGGAGACGGTCGATTTCGTCGAGAATTACGACGGCAACGAACGCGAACCCTCGGTACTGCCGACGCGCGTGCCAAACCTGCTCGTCAACGGCTCCTCCGGGATCGCCGTCGGCATGGCAACGAACATTCCGCCGCACAATCTCACCGAGGTCGTCAATGCCTGCCTCGCCCTGATCGACGACCCGGCGATCGACGTCACCGGGCTCATGGAGCACGTGCCGGGCCCCGATTTCCCGACCGCCGGCATCATCAACGGCGCGGCCGGCATCCTGTCCGCGTACCGCACGGGCCGCGGCCGGGTTCACGTCCGGGCGCGGACGCGCATCGAGGAATTCAAAAACGACCGGGAGCGGATCGTCGTCACCGAGCTGCCGTTCCAGGTCAACAAGGCCCGTCTGATCGAGAAGATCGCCGAGTTGGTGCGCGACAAGCGCATTGACGGTATCAGCGAGTTGCGCGACGAGTCCGACAAGGACGGGATGCGCATCGTCATCGAGCTCAAGCGCGGCGAGCTCAGCGACGTGATCCTGAACAACCTGTACAAGCAGACGCCGATGCAGACCGTGTTCGGCATCAACATGGTGGCGCTGCACGAAGGACAGCCGAAGCTGCTGAACCTGAAGCAGGTGCTGGAGGCGTTCCTGTCGCACCGCCGCGAGGTGGTCACCCGCCGGACGATCTTCGACCTGCGCAAGGCCCGGGACCGCGCCCACGTGCTGGAAGGGCAGGCGGTCGCGCTCGCGAACATCGACGAGGTCATCGCGCTGATCAAGCGCTCGCCGTCGCCCGCGGAAGCGAAAGAGGCGCTGGTCGAGGCAAGCTGGGCGCCGGGCGCGGTCACCGGCATGCTCGAGCGCGCCGGCCGGATGGACACCCGGCCCGATGGGCTCGAAGGCCTCTACGGTCTCGATGGCGGCCGTTATCGTCTCTCGCCGGTCCAGGCGCAGGCGATTCTCGATCTCCGGCTGCACCGCCTGACCGGGCTTGAGCAAGAGAAAATCCTGAATGAATACAAAGAAATACTTGTAAAGATTAAAGAGCTTTCGAGTATTTTGGCCGACCCGGATCTGCTGCTCGACGTCATTCGCGAAGAGCTCCGGAATCTCCGCGAGACGTACGGCGACGCACGCCGTACCGAGATCGTGCAGGACCACACCGACCTGAGCGTCGAGGACCTGATTCCGCAGGAGGACGTCGTGGTCACCTTGTCGCACGGCGGCTACGCGAAGTCCCAGCCGATCGACGCCTACCAGGCGCAGCGCCGCGGCGGCCGCGGCCGGTCGGCAACCAAGGTCAAGGACGAGGACTTCGTCGACAAGCTGTTCGTGGCGAACACGCACGACACGATTCTGTGCTTCTCCAGCCGCGGCAAGGTCTACTGGCTGAAGGTGTACCAGGTGCCACAGGCGAGCCGCGGGTCACGCGGCAAGCCGATCGTGAACCTGCTGCCGCTGGAGGACGGAGAGCGCATCAATACGCTGCTGCCGGTCCGGGAATTCGACGAGGAAAGTTTCGTCTTCATGGCGACGTCCGGCGGTACCGTGAAGAAGACGTCGCTCGCGCAGTTCTCGCGCCCGCGTTCCAGCGGCATCATCGCGATCGACCTGCGCAACGGCGATCATCTCGTTAACGCGGCCATCACCGACGGCAAGCAGGACATCCTGCTCGTGGCGAGTTCCGGAAAGAGCATCCGCTTCAAGGAAGAGGACGTGCGGCCGATGGGGCGTGGCGCTGCGGGCGTTCGCGGCATCCGGCTGCCGAAGGAACACCATGTCATCGCGCTCGCCATCGTCCAGGACGGCCTCGTGCTGACGGCGACGGAAAACGGCTACGGCAAGCGGACGCGCATCGAGGATTTCCCGGTGCAGGGCCGCGGCGGGCAGGGCGTCATCGCCATCCAGACGACGGAGCGCAACGGACGCACCGTGGGCGCGCTGCAGGTGCGTGACGAGGACGAGATCATGCTCATCAGTTCGAACGGCACGCTCGTGCGCACGCCGGTGAACGACATCTCCGTCATGGGCAGGAACACGCAGGGCGTGCGCCTGATTCGCGTCGAGTCAGGTCAGCGGCTCGTCGGTCTTGCAAAGATCGAGTTGATGGACGACGAGGAATAACACCGGCGTTCGCTGCCGGTGCTTAGAAAGGCGCCTTCTGAGAATATGCCGATCGGGTAGTGCATTACCGGCTGCAAACCGTAACAATACGCGCCCTATAGTTGCGTCTCCGCACAGCGAATTCTTCTCCAAGCAAGGACCCCTGCGACATGTCTCGCGTCTACAACTTCAGTGCCGGTCCTGCCGCACTGCCTCTCGAAGTACTTGATAACATCCGAAACGATATTCCGGACTGGCAGGGTACCGGCATGTCGGTGATGGAAGTCAGCCACCGCAGCGCGGAATTCATCGAGCTCGCGGCGCGCGCCGAAGCAAACCTGCGCAAGTTGCTGCACGTGTCCGACGACTATGCCGTGCTGTTCCCGCAGGGCGGCGCGACGCTGCAGATGTCGATGACGCCCCTCAATCTCGCCGCGCCGGGCGCCGCCGCCGACTACGTCGTCACCGGAAGCTGGGGCAAGAAGGCCGCGGGCGAGGCGAAAAAGTTCTGCAACGTCACGGTTGCTGCGGATGCGTCGGACCGCAACTTCACGTACATACCCGACCCGTCGGAGTGGCAGCTCAGTGACGGTGCGGCATACCTGCACTACGTTCCGAACGAAACCATCGCCGGCGTCGAATTCCATTTCGTTCCGGAGACGGACGTGCCGCTGGTCGCCGACATGTCGAGCACGATCCTGTCGCGTCCTATCGACGTCGATCGCTTCGGTGTCATCTACGCCGGCGCGCAGAAGAACATCGGCCCGGCCGGCATCACGTTGGTCATCGTGCGCAAGGACCTGCTCGAGCGGGCGCCGGACAACCTGCCGCACCTGATGACGTGGCGCGCTTACGCAGAGTCGGACTCCATGACGAACACGCCGCCGACCTTTGCGTGGTACGTGGCCGACCATATTTTCAGGTGGCTGCTCGCGCAGGGCGGTGTCGAGGCGATGGCCGTCATCAACGAGCGCAAGGCGCGCAAGCTGTACGAGGCCATCGACACGTCCGACTTCTACTCGAACCCGGTCAGCCCCGGTGCGCGCTCCTGGATGAACGTGCCGTTTATTCTCGCGGATGCCTCGCTCGACAAGCGCTTCCTCGAAGAGTCGAAGGCGGCCGGCCTGACGAACCTGAAGGGGCACCGCTCGGTCGGCGGCATGCGCGCGTCCATCTACAACGCGGTCACCGAAGAAGCCGTCGACGCACTGATCGATTTCATGAAAGAGTTCGAACGCAATGTATAAGGTACTGACACTCAACAACATCGCCGTCGCCGGATTGCGGCGGCTGCCGCGCGAGCGTTACGAGGTGGCATCCGACATGGCCAGCCCGGATGCGATCATCCTGCGTTCGCACAACATGCACGACATGGACATCCCGGCCTCGGTCGCGGCGATCGGCCGCGCCGGCGCGGGGACGAACAACATTCCGGTCGAGGCCATGAGCAAGCGTGGTGTACCGGTCTTCAACGCGCCGGGCGCCAACGCGAATGCCGTCAAGGAACTCGCGATCGCGGGCTTGCTGATCGGCGCCCGGAACATCTGCGCCGCCAGCGACTACGTGAAAGCGCTGTCGGAGACCGGCGACGCGCTGAACAAGAAAGTCGAGGCGGGCAAGAAGCAGTTCGTCGGCTTCGAACTTCCCGGGCGCACGCTCGGCGTCATCGGCCTCGGCGCGATCGGGGTCGAAGTGGCGAATGCGGCACTGAGTCTCGGCATGAAGGTCGTTGGTTTCGATCCGAAGATGACGGTGCGCAACGCCTGGCAACTCTCGTCGGGCGTACAGATGGCGGAGACGCTCGACCAGCTCTTCCAGCACGCTGACGCCGTCACCTGCCACGTGCCGCTCGTCGACGCGACAAAAGGCATGGTCAACAGTGCGCGCCTGTCACTGATGAACAACGGCGGCGTGCTCGTCAACTTCGCGCGCGGCGGTGTGTGCGATAACGTGTCCGTGCTGGCGGCGCTCGACAGCGGGCGCTTGCACGCGTACGTCTGCGACTTTCCGACGCCCGAGCTCATCGCCCACCCGAAGGTCGTCGCGCTGCCGCACCTGGGCGCATCGACGAACGAGGCGGAGGAAAACTGCGCGGTGATGGTCGCAGAGAACGTCAAGGATTACCTGGAGAACGGGAACATCCGTTTCTCGGTGAACTTCCCCGACTGCAGGCTGCCGCGTGCGCAGGCGCATCGGATCACGATCGCCAATGCGAACGTGCCGAACATGGTCGGCCAGATCTCGACCTGCCTCGCCGAGGCCGGGTTGAACATCGAGGACCTGCTGAACAAGTCGCAGGGTGAACTCGCGTACACGATCGTGGACGTCAACGGCGAGGTTTCGGAGGAAACCATGTCGCGGCTGCGATCGATCGAAGGCGTCCTTGCTTTGAGAAACCTCGGCGAGCCTGTAACCTGAGCGCCGATCCGCCGCGCTGCCGACAGCCGGCGGGTTTGCAGGCATCGGCTGGACAAGCGTAACGGCATCGGCATGGCGCGCAAGCAGGACGACAACGACACCGAACTCAGCGAGATTCGGCGCAGGATCGATTCGATCGACGAACAGATCCAGGCGCTGATCAGCGACCGTGCGCGGCTTGCGCAGCAGGTCGGACAGTCGAAGAGCGGCTCGACCGCTGCGGTCGATTTCTACCGGCCCGAGCGGGAGGCCGACGTCTTGCGCCGCGTGCAGGCGCGGAACGACGGCGGTCCGCTGCGCAACGACGAAATGCTGCGACTCTTCCGCGAAATCATGTCCGCCTGCCTCGCGCAGCAGGAGCCGCTGAAGATCGGGTTTCTCGGTCCGGAAGGCACGTTCACGCAGACCGCCGTGTTCAAGCACTTCGGCCACTCGGTGCGTGCACTGCCGTTCCACACGATCGACGAGATATTCCAGGAAGTCGAGTGCGGCGCGGCCGACTTCGGCGTCGTGCCGATCGAGAATTCGACCGAAGGCTCGGTGAACAACACGCTCGACATGTTCCTGACGTCGCCGCTGAAGATCGGCGGCGAGATCGAGCTGCGTATCGAGCAGCACCTGCTGGGCAATGAGAAGGGCCTCGACCGCATCGAGCGGATCTGTGCGCACGAGCAGTCGCTGGCCCAGTGCCGCGGCTGGCTGCGCGAGAACCTGCCGCACGTGGAACTGATCGGGATGTCCAGCAACGCGGCCGGTGCGCGCCGCGCGCGCGACGAGCAGGGCACGGCCGCGATCGGCCCGGCGGTTGCCGCGGACGTCTACGAACTCGACGTGCTCGTGAACAACATCGAAGACCGGCCCGACAACGCCACGCGCTTCCTCGTCGTCGGCCGCGAGTTGCTGGCGCCGAGCGGCGGTGACAAGACCACGATCCTCGTCTCGACCAGCAACACGGCCGAAGGGTCCGGCGTGCTGTTCGACCTGCTCAAGCCGCTCGCCGAGCACGGCGTCAGCATGACGCGCATCGAGTCCCGGCCGTCCCGCCGCAAGAACTGGGACTACGTCTTCTTCATCGACCTGGAAGGGCATGCCGCGGAAGCGCCGTTGACGGACGCGCTCGCCGACCTCGAGTCGCGCAGCTCGTTGTTCAAGGTGCTGGGCGCTTACCCGAAAGCCGTCGCCTGAGCGAAGTGCCGATGGACTACCTGGTTCAGCCCGCGCCGGCCCGAAGCGCCAGCGTGACCGTCCCCGGCGACAAGTCGGTGTCGCACCGCGCGCTGATGCTGGGCAGCATCGCCGACGGGAACACGCACATCCGCGGCTTCCTGGCGGGCGAGGACTGTCTTGCGACGCTCGCGGCCTGCGCGGCAATGGGCGTCGAGATCGACCGCCACGACGCGACGACGATCACGGTGCACGGCGTCGGCCGGGACGGGCTCGAGGCGCCGAGCGCCGCGTTGGACCTCGGCAACTCCGGCACCGCGATGCGCCTGATGTGCGGATTGCTGGCCGGACAGGGCTTCGACAGCACTCTCACGGGCGATGCCTCCCTGACCGGCCGGCCGATGGGGCGCGTCATCACGCCGCTCGAACAGATGGGTGCGCGCGTTGACAGCCGCGATGGCAAGCCGCCGCTCACGGTACGCGGCGGGCGGGCGCTCGACGCGGTCGAGTACCGATTGCCGATGGCGAGCGCGCAGGTCAAGTCCTGTGTCCTGCTGGCCGGGCTGTACGCGCGCGGGCAAACCCGGGTTCTGGAGCCGGCGGTGACGCGGGATCACACGGAGCGCATGCTGCGCACGATGGGCGTGTCGCTCGACGTCGGCGGCGGCTGGGTACGCCTGGACGGCGGCCAGTCGCTGACCGGCACCGCGATCCGCGTGCCGGCGGACCTGTCGTCGGCGGCTTTCGTGATGCTCGCAGCATTGCTGGCACCCGACGCGGACGTGCTGATCGAGGGTGTGGGAATCAACCCGACGCGCACCGGGGTCATCGACATCCTGCTGTCGATGGGCGCGGATATCGCGATCGAGCGCCGGCGGGAAGCCGGGGCGGAGCCGGTCGCCGACATCAGGGTGCGGTCATCGCGGTTGCGCGGCCTGGACGTCGACCCGGCCCTGGTATCCCTGGCCATCGACGAGTTCCCCGTGCTGTTCGTTGCGGCGGCCGCGGCTGAAGGCCGAACGCGCTTTTCCGGCTTGGCAGAGCTGCGCGTCAAGGAAAGTGACCGGATCGCGGCCATGGCCTCCGGGCTCCGGGCGCTGGGCATCACGGTCGACGAGACCCCGGACGGGGCGTCGATCGCGGGCGGTAGGTTTACCGGCGGGCGCGTCGAGAGCCACCACGACCACCGGATCGCGATGGCGTTCTCGGTCGCCGCCTCCGTCGCCGATGCACCGGTGACCATCGCCGATGTCGACAATGTTGAAACGTCGTTCCCCGGCTTTGACGTGCTCATGCGCTCGATCGGCCTCGACCTGCAGACCCGGCGACCGGACGCCGCATGAGCGCGGCCCCGGTCATCGCGATCGACGGGCCGAGCGGGTCGGGCAAGGGCACCATTGCAAGGCGGGTCGCGGATGCCCTGGGCTACCACCTGCTCGATTCGGGCGCGCTGTACCGCCTGACGGCGCTCGCGGCCCGGCGGCGCGGCGTGGAGCTGGATGACGCGGCAGCGTTGGCCGACATCGCCAGGGGGCTCGACGTGATGTTTGGCAGCGATGCGGACGGCGAGGAGCAGATCTGGCTCGACGGGGAGGACGTGACGGCGGAGCTCCGCACCGAGGAGACCGGCGCCGGCGCCTCCCGCGTCGCCGCCCTGCAACCGGTCCGGAAAGCCCTGCTGGACCTGCAGCGGGCGTTTCGCAAGCCCCCCGGGCTGGTGGCCGACGGGCGGGACATGGGGACCCAGGTCTTTGCCGACGCCGGCCTCAAGGTGTTCCTCACGGCGAGCGCCGCGGAACGTGCCGAGAGGCGCTATAAGCAGTTGAAAGGCAAAGGTATTGGTGTTAGCCTTGCCGCCCTTTCGCGGGAGATCGAGGCCCGTGACCGGCGCGATGCGGAGCGAACCGTGGCGCCGCTGAGGCCGGCAGACGATGCACGGATGCTGGATTCCTCGGGCCTGTCGATCGATGAAGTGACGAACATCGTCCTCGACTGGGCCAGGGAGTAGGTGGTTCCCCCGACTCAGGGACATCCCGCAAAAGAGTTTTGGTGGAACCGGACAAGGAGTCCGGTTCTTTTTTTGTAATGACCGCGAGCCGCAGGACGTGGCGAAGCGATTGGGTGAAGGCTCCGCGGCCAGCGTGCGCGGTTCCCTTCGGGTTTTTTCATCATGTCAGAAAGTTTTGCCGAGTTATTTGAAGAAAGTTTTGCGAGTCAGCAAATCAAGCCGGGAGCCATCATCTCCGGCACCGTAGTTGCGATCAACGACGACGTCGTACTCGTCAGCGCAGGCCTCAAGTCGGAGGCCGTCATCCCCATCGAACAATTCCGGAACGATCTCCGCGAGGGCGACATCGCCGTCGGTGACAAGGTCGAAGTCGCACTGGATTCCGTCGAAGACGGGTTCGGCGAGACGCGCCTGTCCCGCGAAAAGGCAATCCGCGCCCGCACGTGGACCGAGCTGGAGAAAGCCTTCGAAGACGACAAGATCGTCGAGGGCATGATCAACGGCCGCGTCAAGGGCGGGTTCACGGTCGAAATCGAGGGTGTCCGGGCGTTCCTGCCGGGTTCCCTGGTCGACGTGCGTCCGGTTCGCGACCCGGCGTACCTCGAAGGCAAGAGCCTCGAGTTCAAGGTCATCAAGCTGGACCAGCGGCGCAACAACGTCGTCGTGTCCCGCCGCGCGGTCGTCGAGCAGGAATACTCGGCCGAGCGCGAGCAGCTGCTGAAGGAGCTCCAGGAAGGCAACGTGATCAAGGGTATCGTCAAGAACCTGACGGACTACGGCGCGTTCGTGGACCTGGGCGGCATCGACGGTCTCCTGCACATCACCGACATGGCGTGGAAGCGCGTCAAGCACCCGTCGGAAGTGGTCAACGTCGGCGACGAGATCGACGTGAAGATCCTGAAGTTCGACCGGGAGCGCCAGCGCGTATCGCTCGGCATGAAGCAGCTCGGCGACGATCCGTGGAAGGATCTCGCCCGCCGCTACCCGCCGCAGACCCGCTTGTTCGGCAAGGTGACGAACATCGCGGACTACGGCTGCTTCGTCGAGATCGAAGACGGCGTCGAGGGCCTCGTGCACGTCTCCGAGATGGATTGGACGAACAAGAACGTCAATCCGTCGCGGGTGGTTTCCGTGGGCGAGGAAGTCGAGGTCATGGTGCTCGAGATCGACGAGGAGCGCCGCCGAATTTCCCTCGGCATCAAGCAGTGCAAGTCGAACCCGTGGGCCGAATTCGCCGTCACGTTCAACCGTGGCGACAAGGTGTCGGGACAGATCAAGTCCATCACCGACTTCGGCATCTTCATCGGGCTCGATGGCGGCATCGACGGCCTGGTCCACCTGTCGGACATCTCCTGGGATATCCCGGGCGAAGAGGCAGTCCGGAACTACCAGAAGGGCCAGGAGCTGGAAGCCGCGGTTCTCGCCATTGACGCCGAGCGCGAGCGTATCTCGCTGGGCATCAAGCAGCTCGAGAAGGATCCGTTCTCCGGCTGGCTCGCAGATCACCCGAAGAACAGCATCGTGCGCGGTACCGTGACGGAAGTCGACGCGCGCGGGGCAACGGTGGATCTCGGCGACGGGGTGTTCGGCACGCTGCGTGCCTCCGAGCTGGCCCGCGGCCGCGTGGAGGATGCGCGCACCGTCCTGAAGGTCGGCGAGGAGATCGAAGCCAAGTTCACGAACGTGGATCGCAAGAACCGCGCCGTGCAGCTCTCGATCAAGGCGAAGGAGCAGCATGAAGAGGCTGAGGCCGTCAGCAGCTACAACCAGGAGGCGGGAGCGACCCCGGTCGGGACCACGCTGGGTGAACTGCTGAAGGAGAAAATGTCCGGCGGAAGCAGCTAATTACGTAAAAACAGTAGCCCGGACCGGCCGGTCCGGGCTATATTTGTCTTTACGAATCGGTGGGTTACGAGTCTCAGACGCACAAAGAATCGAATAATGACCAAGTCCGAACTGATTGAAGCCATTGCCCGCAAGCAGAAACACCTGCCGGCAAAGGACGTCGAACTCGCCGTGAAGCACCTGCTCGACCTGATGAGCGATTCGCTGGCGAAGGGCCAGCGCATCGAGATTCGGGGCTTCGGGAGTTTCTCCCTGCATTTTCGCCCACCGCGCATCGGCCGAAATCCCAAGACCGGCGAGGCCGTCGCACTGTCCGGGAAGTACGTTCCGCACTTCAAGCCCGGCAAGGACCTGCGGGAACGGGTCGACGACAGCCGTCACTTCCCGATCAAGAGCTGATCCCCGCGCGCCGGACGTGCGTCGATTACCAAAATCGACGGATAGGCAATACACTTCACGCATTCCGGCCTGACGCCGAACGGGCCCTGGGGCGATGCTGAACCGAATTTTCGTCATCATTGTTGCGCTGCTGATCGTGGTCGCGATGTTCGCGTTCGCCTGGGCGAACCCCGGTGAGATCTCCATCGACCTGCTGTTCTTCGAGTGGACGACGCACGTGCCGGCAGCGTTCACGGCCGCGTTCGCTATCGGCTGGGTGTTCGGCCTCCTGTGCGCGGGTGTGTGGATGCTCGGGTTGGCGCGCGAGCGGCGCAACCTGAAACGCGCCTTGCGCGCGTCGGAAACCGAGGTGTCGAGCCTGCGCAGCCTGCCGATGTCCGATGCCGACTGAATCGACGTTCCTGCTGGCGGGCCTGTTCCTGCTTCTCGCGGCTGCCGGCTGGGCCCTGGGGCGTTTCGGCGAGCGGGACGAGCACGAGGCACCCGCGCCGCTCAACATCGATTACCTCAAGGGCCTGAACTTCCTGCTGAACGAGCAGACCGACCAGGCGCTGGAGCATTTCCTAGAGATGGTGCGGGTCGACGACAAGACGATCGAAACGCACTTCGCGCTCGGCAGCCTGTTCCGGCGCCGCGGCGAGGTGGACCGGGCGATCCGGATCCACCAGAACATCATCGCGCGGCCGGACCTCGCGCCCGAACAGCGCGACCAGGCCCTGTACTCGCTGGCGCGGGACTTCCAGAAGGCCGGGTTGCTCGATCGTGCCGAGAAGCTCTTCGGCCGCCTGTCGCAGGGGTCACGCTACCAGGTGCAGGCACTGGAGAACCTGACGCGAATTTATGAACAGGAGAAGGACTGGCAGAAGGCGATCGACGCCGGCCAGCAACTCGAAGTGCTCGGCGGCCGCTCGCTCGAGCTCGAGATCGCGCACTACTATTGCGAGCTGGCGGAGGCGGCGGCGGGCGCCGGCGATTTCGCGGCAGCGCGGCAATACGTGAAGAACGCGCAGAACGGCCGTCCGCGCACGATGCGGGGCGCGCTCGTACGCGCCCACATTGCGCAGCAAACCGACGATACGAAAACCGCGCTGCGGCTGTACCACCGGATCATCGACGAGCACACCTACCTGATCGCCGAGGCTTTGCCCGAAATCGTCTCGATCTACACGAGCGAGGAGAAGATCGGCGAACTCGAAAAGGCACTCAAGGCGATGCTGCGACGAAACCCCGACATGGGCTCGCTCGTGGCCTACACCGCGATTGCGAACGACATCGGCGGCATCGGGGTCATTGACGATTGCGTCCGCCAGTACCTGCTGGACGAGCCGACGCTGGCCGAGTTCATCGACGTGCAGGCCCTGACCGACGGCGGCGACGAGGCGCTGGCCCGGGTACGCCGCGCCATGTCTCGGCTCGCGGCCGCAACGCCGAGGTACCAGTGCCGGGAGTGCGGCTTCTCGAGCCAGCGACTGCTGTGGCTCTGCCCGAGCTGCCGCAACTGGGAGACGCAGCGCCCCGCATCGCGCGTGCAGTTCGATACCGTCCTGCAACACTCCATTACCTGACGCGGCGACGCAGGTCCGGCAAATCCACGGGAATCCGCTGCTTATTGCGCCGCCAACGGCGGCCCCGACGGCCTAGGCTGGGTCGACCGCCAGACGGCGGCGTTGAACCCAGGAGGAGCCCAGGATGAATCTTTTCAGGAAGATCTTGCCGGTTGCGGCGGTACTGCTGCCGTTGCTGGCGTTTGCGGACCCGGTCGATATCAACACGGCCGACGCGGCTACGTTGTCGAAGTCGCTCAAGGGCGTCGGCATGGCGAAGGCCGAGGCGATCGTCGAGTACCGCAAGAAGCACGGGCCGTTCAAGAACGCTGACGAGCTGTCGCTGGTCAAGGGCATCGGAGAACGGACGGTGGACCTCAATCGCGACGATATTCGGGTCGGCCCTTCGCGCAAGTAGGGCGGCGAGCGCTCGGGCGGCAGGGCGCGGCGGGTGCCGGCTCGCCGCCCGACGATCGCCACTATTCCGGTCGCCGGGAGTTGATATGATGGTCGCTTCGCCGAGCCTCATGGAGCCCAGGAATGACCCGACCGATTACCGCCGCCGTATTCCCCGTTGCGGGGCGCGGAACCCGCTTTCTGCCCGCAACGAAGGCCAGTCCCAAGGAGATGCTGCCGATCGTCGATAAGCCGCTGATCCAGTACGCGGTGGAAGAGGCGATCGAGGCGGGCGTCACTCGGCTGGTATTTGTCACGGGCAGCACGAAGCGGGCCATTGCCGACCACTTCGACATCGACACGGAACTCGAGCAGGCGCTGACGCGCGCAGGCAAGAACGACCTGCTTCGTTCCATCCAGGGTATCGTCCCGAAGGGCGTGACCTGCATTTATATCCGCCAGGGCGAGCCGCTCGGCCTCGGGCACGCTGTCCTGTGCGCACGGCCGGCCGTCGGTAACGAGCCGTTCTTCGTGCACCTCGCGGATGACCTCATCAAGGGAGCCCCGGGCTGCCTGACGCAGATGGCCAACGAGTATCGCGAGCACGGCGGCAGCGTCGTGGCCGTCGAAACGGTGCCGCCGGAGAACACATCGAGTTATGGCATCGTCGCCGTCGACGCCGCCGACCGCAATCGTGTGACCCGCATTGTCGAGAAACCGGCGCCGGCGGAGGCGCCGTCGAACTCCGCGGTCGTGGGCCGCTACCTGCTGATGCCGGAGATCTTCGACAAGCTCGAGAATACGGGGAAGGGCGCCGGGGGCGAGATCCAGCTCACCGACGGCATCGCGGACCTCATGGACGACCAGCCGGTCTACGCCTACAGTTTTGACGGCATCCGCTATGACTGCGGCAGCAAGCTCGGCTACCTGCAGGCGACGCTGGCATACGGCCTGGAGCACCCGGATACCGGGACGGAGTTTCGCGAGCAGGTACTCGCGCTGGCGGACCGGTTGCGCAACGGGTAGCGCTTTTTCCAGGCGGTGCCCGGTTGCCTGCCGAAGCTGCGCGAATGGACAAGGGACTACAGCAGGACAAACAACAACCAACAACTAGGGGTCGATCATGCACCGACGCAGGTTTCTGAAGTCCTCGCTGGCTGCCGGCGTTTCACTGTCCCTCGCGTCGCGCAACGCAGCCGCGGCTCTGCTCGCGCCGAGCGACAAGGTGCTGTCGGACATCACCGCGCGCACCGGCGTCGGTGAGGAAGTCACGCTCGGCAAGGCGGCCGTCCAGGAACTCGCCGACAGCCTGCGCGGCAACGTCATACTGCCCGGCCACTCTACCTACGATCTCGCGCGCCGCGTTCTCAACCCGACCATCGACCGGCACCCGGCACTTATCGTGCAACCGAAGGGTGCGGCCGACGTGCAGAACGCCGTGACCTTCGCGCGCGAGTCGAACCTGCTACTCGCCGTGAAGTGCGGCGGGCACAGCCCGTCCGGCAAATCGACCTGCGACGGGGGCATGCAACTCGATCTCTCGTTGTTGCGCAGCGTCCGGGTCGACCCGCAGCGCCGCGTGGCGCAGGTCACGGGCGGCAGTTGGCTCGGCGACCTGGACCATGAAAGCATGGCGATGGGCCTGGTGACGACAGCCGGTACCGTGTCGCACACCGGCGTCGGCGGCCTGACGCTGGGCGGCGGCTTCGGCCGCCTGGCGCGCCGGTTCGGGCTCGCTATCGACAACGTCAATTCGGTGGACATCGTGACGGCCGACGGCCGGCTGCTGCGCGCCAGCGCCAGCGATAACCCGGATCTCTTCTGGGCGGTGAGGGGTGGCGGGGGCAATTTCGGCGTGGTGACGAATTTCGAGTTCGGCCTGCACCCGATGTCGCGAACTGTCATGGCGGGCAACCTGTTGTACCCATTGGCCGAAGCTCGCCAGGTCCTGAACGTGTACGCGGAATACGCGGCGAGCGCGCCGGATGAAATGTACGTGGATGGTGGCCTCGTGAGTCGCCCCGGCGGTTTTTCGGCCGTCGTGCTCCACGTCTGCTATTCCGGCGACCCGGCCGACGCCGACCGATTGCTGGCGCCGCTGCGCAAGGCCGGAACGATCGTTGCCGACGAGATAAGCGCACAGGACTACGTTGCGGTGCAGCGATCCGGCGACATCAGCGATCCGCGGGCACGCGGCGTCTACCTGAAGTCCGGGTTCGCATCGAAACTGACGCCGACGATGGTGGATGTCCTGGTAGACGGCTTCGAGCCGCACGCGGAGCGCGGCGCCTTCGTTGGTTTCCAGCATGCAGGTGGCGCCATTGGTCGAGTTGCGAACGAAGCGACCGCGTTTGCGCATCGTCACGTGCAGTTCGACTCGCTGTTCGTTGTCGACTGGCCGGTCGACGCAGCTTCCGAGGAGCATGTCCGCTACGTCAAGGAGTACTTCGCGGCCTACGAGCCGTACACCGACGGCTTCTACACCAACGACATGAGCGCGGACGACACCCAGCAGGATATCGACCGCAATTACCGTGGGAACTACAAGCGGCTCCTGTCGATAAAGCGCCGCTACGACCCGACGAACCTGTTTCGCCTGAACGCGAACATCGTGCCCGGCTGAGCCCGGCACGGCGACAGGCGCTATTCGTCGGCGGGCTCTACGGCGCTGTTCCGGTACAGGAATGCGACGACAATGCCGAGCAGCACGACCAGCAGCGAATCGTAGACCGCCTGGCCGACCGACAGCCGCAACGGCAGCGGCTGGACCACGTAGTAGATCGTGTACATCGGGATCGGTCCCAGCAGTGCGATCGCGAGCCCGTAGCGTATGCCCTGCGGCAGCCAGGGCTTGCGCTCGCAGCCGCGCTGGTAGATCCAGACGAACGCGCCCGCCATGACGACATGCGCCAGCAGCATCAGGTGCATGTATTCGCCGGCTTCCGCTTCGGGCCGGAACAGGTTCGGCAGCTGCGCGTAGTCCGCCTGCAGCAGGAAGCCGTGGACGACGAAACTGCCGGCCATCCAGACCACGAAAACGATCAGCCAGGACAACAGGTATTTCTTGTTCATTGGGCACCCCCTTTTTCGGGCCAGTGTCGCGCGCAGGTCGGGGGTTGGCAATAAAAAAGCCTCCAAGTTGGAGGCTTCTCAGATTCTGGCTCCCCGGGGCCGATCGGCGCGCTCCCGAGAAATCGAGCGCCGATCTCAAGAACCGATCGATGCCACTGACCCAGAAGGGAACGACTCGGCATCCACAGTCCGCCGGGTTGAGTCTGGCATGCACATAAAAAAAGCCTCCAAGTTGGAGGCTTCTCAGATTCTGGCTCCCCGGGGCGGACTCGAACCACCGACCAATTGATTAACAGTCAACCGCTCTACCAACTGAGCTACCGGGGAATGGCAGGAATTTCAGCGTCTTCGCGCACCGACGGGGCGAAGCAAGGGCCGGGATTCTGGTGCAGCCCTACCGCGAAGTCAAGCCGCCAGCGCCCGTTTCAGGCGATCCACGGCCTCGGCCAGCTCGGCCATCGAACAGGCGTAGGAAATGCGGATATGGCCGGGCGCACCGAACGCGCTGCCGGGGACGACGGCGACGTCGGCCGTGTTGAGCAGGTGTTCGGCAAACGTCACGTCGTCGGCGAGGCCGAGCCCCGCCAGCGCTTCGGCGACGCGCGGAAACGCGTAGAACGTGCCTTCGCCGCGGCGGCACTGCACGCCGGGCAGGGCGTCGAGCGCGGGCACGATGTAGTCGTGCCGCTCCCGGTACGCCTGGCGCATCTCGGCGACGCAGTCCTGCGGCCCGTCGAGCGCCGCGGCGGCGGCCGCCTGCGAGATGCTGCACGGGTTCGATGTGCTCTGGCTCTGGATCGTCGCCATGGCCCGGATCACCGGCTCCGGGCCGGCGGCGTAGCCGATCCGCCAGCCGGTCATCGCGTATGCCTTCGAGACGCCGTTGCAGGTGACGGTGCGGCCGGCGAGATCCGGGTTGACGCTCGCAAAGCTGGCGAACGCCTCGTCCGCCCAGTAGATGTGTTCGTACATGTCGTCCGCCACGACCAGCAGGCCGGGGTGGGCCCTGACGACGTCGCCCAGGGCCTTGAGCTCGGCCCGGGTGTACGCGGCGCCCGTCGGGTTGCTCGGGCTATTCAGAACCAGCAGGCGGCTCTTCGGGCCGATGGCGTCGTCGAGTTGCGCCGCGGTCAGGCGGAACCCCCGGTCCATCGATGTGTCCACGATGACGGGCGTGCCGCCGGCGACGCGGACCATGTCGGGGTAGGAGACCCAGTACGGCGACGGGACGATGGCTTCGTCGCCCGGGTTGAGCCACGCGAGGCAGAGGTTGAACAGGCTCTGTTTGCCCCCACTGGAGACGAGCACCTGCGACGGCGAGAACTCGAGCCCGTTGTCGCGCGCAAACTTGCGGCAGACCGCGGCTTTCAGTGCGGGAGTTCCGTCGATCGGCGTGTACTTGGTGTCGCCGGCAGCGAGCGCGGCGACGGCCGCGTCCTTGATGTGCTGCGGCGTGTCGAAGTCGGGCTCGCCCGCGCCGAGGCTGATGATGTCGCGCCCTTCGGCACGCAGCCGGGCGGCCAGCGCCAGGACCGCGCCGGTCGGCGATGGCCGCACCGCGGCCATGCGCGACGAAACTGATAGACTCACTCGATTGCCTCCGGAGAACGGTTGCGATGGTACGTGAAACGACGACCCTGCCCAAGAAATCGATCAGCGACGACCGCGACCGCCTGACGCTCGTGTCCGGCTACTCGCCGGCAGGCGACCAGGGGCCGGCCATCGACGGCCTGGTGGAGGGCATATCCGACGGCCTCGCGCGGCAGATTCTGCTGGGCGTGACGGGCTCCGGCAAGACGTTCACGGTCGCGAACGTCATCGAGCGCACGCAGCGCCCGGCGATCGTGCTCGCGCCGAACAAGACTCTGGCGGCGCAGCTCTACGGCGAGATGCGCGAGTTCTTCCCGCGCAACGCCGTGGAGTATTTCGTCTCCTACTACGACTACTACCAGCCGGAAGCCTACGTCCCGAGTTCCGACACCTACATCGAGAAGGACGCGTCGATCAACCAGCACATCGAGCAGATGCGATTGTCGGCGACGAAGGCGCTCATCGAGCGGCCGGATGCAATCATCGTGGCCACGGTGTCGGCCATCTACGGCCTCGGCGACCCGGACGCGTATTTCAGCATGATCCTGCACCTCGTGCGGGGCGACCGGACGGACCAGCGCACGATTCTCCGGCGCCTGGCCGAGCTGCAGTACACGCGCAACGAGCTGGACCTGCAGCAGGGCACGTACCGCGTGCGCGGCGACGTCATCGACATCTTCCCCGCCGAGTCGGAGCGCGACGCGGTCCGGGTCGAGCTGTTCGACGACGAGATCGAGTCGCTCGCGTACTTCGATCCGCTCACCGGCGAGGTGACCCGGCGCGTGGCGCGGCTGACGGTGTTCCCGAAGACGCACTACGTAACGCCGCGCGAGCGCCTGCTCGAGGCCTCCGAGAAGATCAAGGCGGAACTGGCGGAGCGCCTGGCCTGGCTGCGCGAGCACAACAAGCTGCTGGAAGCGCAGCGGCTCGAGCAGCGCACGATGTTCGACCTCGAGATGATCCGCGAACTCGGGTACTGCTCGGGCATCGAGAACTACTCGCGGTACCTGTCGGGGCGGCAGGAAGGGGAGCCGCCGCCGTGCCTGTTCGACTACGTGCCGCCGAACGCGCTGCTCGTCATCGACGAGAGCCACGTGACCGTGCCGCAGCTCGGCGGCATGTACCGCGGCGACCGCTCGCGCAAGGAGACCCTGGTGGAACACGGGTTTCGACTCCCGTCCGCGCTCGACAACCGGCCGCTGCGCTTCGAGGAGTTCGAACGGCTGGCCCCGCAGACGATCTACGTGTCGGCAACGCCGGGTGACTACGAGCGGGAACGGGCAGACAACGTCGTCGAGCAGCTCGTCCGCCCGACCGGCCTCGTGGACCCGAAGGTCGAGGTCCGGCCGGCGCGGACCCAGGTCGACGACGTGCTGTCCGAGATCAACCGCCGGGTCGCCGCCGGTGAGCGCGTGCTGATCACGACGCTGACGAAGCGCATGGCGGAAGACCTGACGGATTACCTCGACGAGCACGGCATCCGGGTCCGCTACCTGCATTCGGACATCGGTACCGTCGAGCGCACCGAGATCATCCGCGACCTGCGGCTCGGGGAGTTCGACGTATTAGTGGGCATTAACTTGTTACGAGAAGGCCTTGATATGCCAGAGGTTTCTCTGGTCGCTATACTGGATGCCGACAAGGAGGGCTTCCTGCGCTCGGAGCGCTCGCTGATCCAGACCATTGGTCGCGCAGCCCGCAACATCAACGGAACGGCCATCCTGTACGCGGACGCGATGACCGGCTCGATGCGGCTCGCGATCGAGGAGACCGAGCGCCGGCGCGAGCGCCAGCTCGAGTACAACGAGGCGCACGGCATTACGCCGGCGTCGATCGTCAAACAGGTCGCCGACATCATGGAGGCCGGCTACCCGGTGCCCGGCCGGGGGCCACGCAAGGCCGCCGAAGCGAAGGAGGCCTATGCCTCGCTGTCCCCGGAGCAGCTGATGAAGCGGGCGGCGAAGCTGGAAAAGGACATGCTGAAAGCGGCCCGCGATCTCGAGTTCGAGGAGGCGGCCCGGCTCCGGGACGAGATTCGGCGGATTCGCCAGGAAGGTCTCGGGCTGCCGGATACGAAGGCCGGCTGAGGCGCAAAAAAGGGCCGATTCGCTATTGCAGCCGGCGGTGCCTTTCAGTATCGTTTGCCGCCCTCCGGGGCGGCGGTATCGGCCGCCCGCGCTGTGCCAGCCGGCCGCGCGAACCGACGGACGGGCGATTAGCTCAGGGGTAGAGCGCCACGTTGACATCGTGGAGGTCGGTGGTTCGAAACCACCATCGCCCACCAAATTCAAGGCTTCGACGTTGTTGGGCGAACGCTCGGTGACAGGGTGGTTCGACAAAACGCGGCCGGCGACAGACGCACGCAGTGCGCCCCACAGGGGCGAGGATCGCCTTGAGGCGATCCGAGTCATCCGAGCCGGCCACCAGGCCGGCGACAGACGCACGCAGTGCGCCCCACAGGGGCGAGGATCGCCTTGAGGCGATCCGAGTCAAACCACCATCGCCCACCAATCTTGAAGCCTTCCTGCTGTTGCTTCCGCGCTACAAACGTCCGGTTTATTTTGAGAAAATCGGGGTTTGACCGGTTGTGTCGGTGTGGCGCGATCTATAGAATCGCGGTCCCGCCTAGCTTCCGTCCGGCGGACGGGCGGAGTGCGCGGGAACTGTTTGAAACCTGGAGGATTTCGGAATCGCAGTAACAAAGCGTGTCAGGCGCAACGATGAGATCGATGCCGCCCGTGTCCGGGTCATTGACTCGGATGGAGAGCAACGCGGAGTCATGCCGCTGGCAGAAGCCATCGCCGTTGCCCGCGACGAGGGACTTGACCTGGTGGAGGTATCGCCGAACGCGGACCCGCCGGTGTGCCGGATCATGGATTTCGGCAAGTACCTGTTCGAGCAGAACAAGAAGTCCCAGGCTGCGAAGCGAAAGCAGAAGCAGGTTCACGTCAAGGAGATCAAGTTTCGTCCCGGCACCGACGAGGGCGACTACAAGATCAAGCTGCGGAAACTGGTCGAATTCCTCGAGGACGGGGACAAGACCAAGATTACATTGAGATTCAGAGGCCGGGAGATGGCGCACAAGGAATTGGGCGCGCAGCTGCTGGCCCGGGTCCGCAACGACCTGGAAGAATACGGTACCGTCGAGCAGATGCCGCAGATGGAAGGACGGCAGATGGTCATGGTGATGGCGCCGAAAAAGAAGTAGGCCAACTCTTTACCCGCTAAAGATCGGCCGAAAAAAAGTGAGTAACGACCGGCGCTCCGAAGGAGCAAGGGTCATTTACCCCGCCTGCAGCGGCCGCACGTCGGTACGTGGCAAGGCCAAAAAAGTGGAGACGACGAAATGTCGAAGATGAAGACGAACCGGGGCGCGGCCAAGCGCTTCCGGCGGACGGGCAAGGGTGGCTTCAAGCGTGCCCAGTCCCACCTCAATCACATTCTCACCAAGAAGAAGTCGAAGCGTAAGCGCCAGCTCGGGACCACCGAGCAGGTGGCTGATGCCGACCAGAAGAGCGTGCGTCGCATGCTCCCGTACAGCTGAGAGGAGATTGAGTCATGGCAAGAGTTAAGAGCGGCGTCACCGCGAAAGCCAAGCACAAGAAAATTCTTGGCAAGGCGAAGGGCTATTACGGCGCACGCAGCAAGCTGTTCAAGACCGCGAAGCAGGCCGTCATCAAGGCCGGCCAGTACGCGTACCGCGATCGCCGGCAGCGCAAGCGCCAGTTCCGTGCCCTGTGGATCACGCGCATCAACGCGGCCGCACGCCTGCACGGTCTTTCGTACAGTCGCCTGATCAACGGCCTGAACAAGGCCGGCATCGAGGTCGACCGTAAGGTGCTGGCGGACATCGCCGTGCACGATTCGGAAGCGTTTGGCGCGATTGCGGAAGCCGCGAAGGCAGCACTGGCAGACGCCGCCTGACGGCGGGGCCCTCGGGTTTCCTGAGCGCCGCCGTGGCTACCGGGCAAACTGTGCCATCCCTCGAGCAGCTGCTCGCCGGCGCCGTGTCGGAAGTCGACGCGGCCGGCGACCTGGCAGCGCTGGACGCGGTGCGCGTCCGCTACCTGGGCAAGAAGGGCGAGCTGACGACCCGTCTGAAAGGGCTCAGCGCGCTTCCCGCGGAGGAACGGCCGGCGGCCGGCCAGGCGATCAACCAGGCCAAGCAAGCCCTTCAGGACAGCCTCAACCGGCGCCGGGAGGTGCTCGATCGCGCTGCCCTTGAGGCGCGCCTGGCCGGCGATGCCGTCGACGTCACGCTGCCGGGCCGCGGTCCGGGAATCGGTGGGCGCCACCCGGTGTCACGGGCGATGCGGCGTATCGAGCGGATCTTTCGTGACGCAGGATTCGGCGTCCGGTCCGGGCCCGAGATCGAGGACGATTTTCACAACTTCACCGCGCTCAACATCCCGGACGACCATCCGGCGCGGGCGGAGCACGATACGTTCTATTTTCCCGGCGGGAAGCTCCTGCGCACGCACACGTCGCCGGTGCAGATCCGCTCAATCGTCAACGAAGGCGTACCCATCCGCATCATTGCGCCGGGACGCGTTTATCGCTGCGATTCGGACCAGACACACACGCCGATGTTTCACCAGGTCGAAGGGCTGGTCATTGACGAGAACGTGAGCTTCGCCCACCTCAAGGCCGTCCTGCACGAGTTCGTCGAGGCGTTCTTCGAGCGCAAAGCGGAGTTGCGATTCCGGCCGTCCTATTTCCCCTTCACGGAACCGTCGGCCGAAGTCGATATCCGATGGGGCGAAGGGCGCTGGCTCGAGATTCTCGGCTGCGGCATGGTCCACCCGAACGTGCTGCGGCACGCCGGCGTCGACCCGGAGAAATACACCGGTTACGCGTTTGGTATCGGCATCGAGCGCCTCGCGATGTTGCGTTACCAGGTGAACGACTTGCGCACGTTCTTCGAGAACGACCTGCGCTTCTTGCGGCAGTTCCGATAGCCATGAAGTTCCCTGAATCCTGGTTGCGCGAGTGGGTGAATCCGTCGATGTCGACGGAGGAACTCGCTCACCAGTTGACGATGCTCGGCCACGAAGTGGATGCCGTCGACGCCGAAGGTGCGGGTCTCGACGGCGTGGTCGTCGCCGACGTCCTCGAAGTGGCGCGCCATCCGGACGCGGACCGGCTCAGCGTCTGCCGCATCGATGCCGGCGATGGCAATGAGCCGATCGACGTCGTCTGCGGCGCACCGAATGTCGTCGCCGGCATGAAGGCCGCCCTGGCGGTCCCCGGCGTGAAGTTGCCGAACGGTGTGAAACTCCGGAAGACGAAGATCCGCGGCGTGGTGTCGAACGGTATGTTGTGTTCCGCCGTCGAGCTGGGTCTCGGCGAGGAGTCCGACGGCATCCTCGAGCTGCCCACGGATGCGCCGGTCGGCGAGCCGCTGGCGAAGTTCCTTCAGTTGCCGGATGCGATCATCGACGTCAACCTGACGCCGAACCGCGGTGACTGCTTCAGCGTACTCGGAATGGCGCGCGAAGTGGCCGCGCTAACAGGCGCCGCCCTGAAGCCGGCCGGGCTTGCGTCGCCGAAGGAGACCTCGGTTGAGTCCGTTGCTGTGGCGTTGCCGGAGCCGGACGGTTGCCCGGTGTTCGCCGGGCAGGTCGTCAGCGGCATCGACCCACAGGCACGGTCGCCGTTGTGGATGGTGGAGCGCTTGCGTCGCAGCGGGCTGCGCGCCATTCATCCTGTGGTTGATATCACGAACTACGTCATGCTGGAACTCGGTCAACCGCTGCACGCGTACGACAAGGCGCTGCTGCGTGGCACGGTTCGGCCGGTGCGCGCGGCCGGGGGCGAGACGCTGGACTTGCTCGACGGCAAGTCCATCGAGGCGACGGCCGGCACGATGCTGGTGACCGACGACAGCGGCCCCATCGGCCTGGCCGGCATCATGGGCGGCGAGTCGACGGCCGTGTCTCCGACGACGACCGACGTGTTCTTCGAGGCCGCCTGGTGGCCGCCGGAGGTGATGGCGGGAAAGGCCCGCTCGTACGGCATGCACACCGATGCGTCGCTGCGTTTCGAGCGTGGCGTCGATCCGACCGGCCAGGGGCGCGCCGTGGCACGCGCGACGGAACTCCTGCTGGCCATCGCGGGCGGCACGGCCGGTCCGTTGAACGTGGTGCAGGACGAGGGGTACGTGCCGAAGCGCGGCGCGGTCGAATTGCGGGCGGCAAGGCTCGCCCGTTTGCTCGGTGTCGAAATCGACGCTGAACGCGTCGACCGGATCCTCGCCGACCTCGGACTCGACGCGACCCGTACCGCGGACGGCTGGTCGGTCGTACCGCCGGCCTACCGCTTCGACATCGCGATCGAGGTGGACCTGATCGAGGAAGTGGCGCGCATCCACGGCTACGACAGCGTGCCGGAGGCAACCGGAACGGCAGCGCTGCCGCTCGCAGCGCCGTCCTCCGCTCGTGTCGGCGATACGGCCGTCGCGGACCTGCTCATTGCGCGGGACTACCAGGAAGTCATCACCTACAGTTTCGTGGATCCGGGTGACGATGCCGCCGTCAGCGGTGCGACGTCGAAGCTCGCGCTGAGCAATCCGATCTCCACGGAGATGGCCGTGATGCGGTCGAGCCTCTGGGTCGGGATGCTGCAGGCGGCGTCAGGCAACCTGTCGCGCCAGCAGGATCGGGTGCGCCTGTTCGAGGTCGGCAAGACGTTTCACGGAACGCTGTCCGCACCGACGGAGATCGTGCGTGTCGCCGGTCTCGTGGCCGGTCCTGCGTGGCCGGAGCAGTGGGGCGCACCGTCCCGGTCGGCGGATTTCTTTGACATAAAATCCGACGTCGTCGCCCTGCTCGAATCGGCCGGTGCGCACGTGCGCGTGGACGTCGCGGAGGGCGCACATCCCGCCCTGCAGCCGGGACAAAGCGCCGTGGTCCGCCGTGACGGGCAGGACGTCGGTTTCATCGGCAAGCTGCATCCGCAGATTGCGCGTCGTTTCGACATCAAGCCGTCGGTCTACCTGTTCGAAATCGACCTTGACCGGGCGCTGGCGACGCGGACGCCGGCGGCGGAAAGCGTGTCGCGATACCCCGCGATCCGCAGGGACATCGCGGTTCTGGTCCGTGAAGAGGTTACAGCCGGAGACCTCGTCGCCGCGCTGGAAGCCGCGGCTCCCGGGCTCATACGGGCTGTCAGAATCTTCGACGTTTACCAGGGCAAGGGAATAGAAGCAGGGCTAAAAAGCGTCGCAATTGGCTTGATTTTGCAGGAAACTTCGCGCACCCTTACCGACGAAGATGCGGACGCCGCGCAAGCCGCAGCAGTACAAAAACTCCACGAAGAATTTGCGGCTGTACTGAGAGACTGATCGTTATGTCGCTGACCAAAGCTGATATGGCCGAGTCGTTGTTCGACGAACTCGGACTGAACAAGCGCGAAGCACGGGAACTCGTCGACATGTTCTTCGAAGAACTGCGCGCATCGCTTGCCGTCGGGGAGCAGATCAAGCTTTCCGGCTTCGGGAATTTCGACCTCCGTGATAAGAAAGAAAGACCGGGCAGAAATCCGAAAACCGGGGAGGAGATTCCGATCTCCGCACGTCGCGTCGTGACGTTCCGGCCGGGACAAAAACTAAAAGCCCGAGTAGAGGCCTATGCTGGAACCGGGGAATAACGACCAACTCCCCCCAATCCCGGGCAAGCGCTACTTCACCATCGGTGAGGTGAGCGACCTTTGCGCCGTGAAGCCGCACGTGTTGCGGTATTGGGAGCAGGAGTTTCCGCAACTGAAGCCCGTGAAGCGACGCGGGAACCGGCGCTATTACCAGCGTCAGGACGTGCTCATCATCCGCCAGATCCGCAGCCTGCTGTACGACGAGGGCTTCACGATCGGCGGCGCGCGTCAGCGCCTGATGGGCGACTCCGCCAAGTCTGACGTCACGCAAAGCCAGCAAATAATCAAGCAGTTGCGCATGGAACTTGAGCAGGTCCTTAAGATCCTGCGTCGCTGAATTTCCGCTTTGATCCTGTCGGGCCGGCACGTATCATTGCCGCCTCTCGTCACACGCCAGTTTACGGTCGGGGCGTAGCGCAGCCTGGTAGCGCACCACAATGGGGTTGTGGGGGTCGCGAGTTCGAATCTCGCCGCCCCGACCATTTCACATGAAAAAATGGCCGCTCTCACAAATCGGGAGCGGCCATTTTTTCTTGTGAAATGGTCGGACGATGCGAACGAACCAGAGGTCGATCCGAGGCGGGCGCCAGCCCGTCGACAGGCGGGGCCGCGAAGCGGACCGCCAATCTCGCCGCCCCGACGCCAACCTCACGCCGACTGGTTCTGCAGCGGCAGCTTCCGGTCCTCGATGCCCAGCAGTATCGGCTGTGCCGTCTCGCGGTAGATGTTGACCTTGGCGTTGTACGCGACGCGCGACAGACCGTGCTTGTCGCGGATGTGCAGCCGGCGAATATTGAACTGGCCGCCGCCGAGATTCTCGCCGGTCAGGTAGCACTTGATGGCGGTAACGCGTTCTCCGGAGAATTCCATGCCGCTCAGCTTGGCGAGATTGCCCTGGGCGCGCTCCAGGAACGTGACCGCGTCGAGGTGTGCCTGCGTCTGTGCCGGATCGAGCGGCCCCGAGCCCATGGTGTCGGCGAGAAAATCGCCGACCAGGATCTGGCCGGGCAGCGCGGCCTCGATCATGCGAGCGAGTTCGATCGTGACATCGCCGACGATGAAGTCGTGCATCGTGGGGTTCAGGCCTTCCGCCTGGTGAAATTCGTAGCAGCTGCCGACATGGAAACAGGCCCGCAACCGGGGAACCGCCTTCGACGTCGATTTCCGGAGCGCAATCGCGTTGTCGGCCAGGACGATGTGCATGAAGTGGTACAGGTTGACGTTGGCTTCCAGGCCATCGTCCCGGTTCCAGACATAGAAGCCGTCGCCGCTGGATGAGCGGGCGAAGTTGATGCCGACTTCCTGTTCCAGCATTTTCGCGTGTGCCGAGTTCAGCGAGTACGACAAGCTGTTGAGCTGCGTCATCTGCTCGAACGGCGTGAGCAGGCTGAAGCCCACGATGTCGAACAGGGTGACCGCGCGGCTGGCCACGTAGTTGATCCCGTAGCGCCGGATCATCTTCTCGATGATCTGCGTTTCGACGGGGTGGCCGCTGAGGGGTTCGCGCAGCGGCACGTAGACCGGCTGCACATCCAGCAGCCGAGCAACCTTCTGCATCTGAGAAAACGTGAGCTTGCGGTCGCCGGAGATCAGTTCGGTAATGAATCGCGGCGATACCCGCGGCGGCTGGTTACCGGGGCGGGGCGCCGTGTACTCGGCGACCGCGTAGTGGGGCACCACCAGGATCAGCACGCCTTCGTCCAGCGGCGCCCAGCTCAGTATATTGTTCTGGCCGAGCGACCAGTGCTGGTGGAGGACGCGCTCGAGATGCACGAGGTTGCTGCGTTGCCGCAGCCCCATCTCCTGCGCCAGGCCGGCCAGCTGGTCCAGGTACGGCGAGAAATCGGCGATACGCCGGATGCCGGACTGCGAAAGGTCGTCGAGTTCCATTGCAACTCGCGAAAGTAGACGCATGTACGCTTTATCGCAAGTATTATCCGTACTTATGGCACAAACTGCACCTTGTTTGGACGAAATCGCCGGGCTGCGCGCGCGGCTCGGGGATGCCGTCGTGCGCACGCCGGTCGTGCGCTGCGCGGGGCTGGAGGAACTGCTTGACAACGGCACCACGGTCTTCGGCAAGTTGGAATTCCTGCAGCGCACCGGCACGTTCAAGGCGCGCAGCGCGCTGGCGAGCGTGCTGGCGCTGACGCCGGCCGAACGCGCGGCCGGGATCACGGCCGTCAGCGCCGGCAACCACGCGGTCGCAACGGCATACGCCGCGTCCGTGACCGGCAGCCACGCCAAGGTCGTGATGACGGCTTCCGCGAGCCCGGTGCGTCGTGCGGCATGCCGGGCGTTCGGAGCCGAGGTCGTGACGGCGGACAACGTGCACGCGGCATTTCAACGCGTCGAGGAAATCCGCGAGCGCGAGGGGCGCGCGCTCGTCCATCCGTTCGAGGGCCCGGCGGTCGCTGCCGGGACCGGTACGCTGGGCGTGGAGATCGCGGAGCAGGTCGAGAATATCGACGCAGTGATCGTCTCGATCGGCGGTGGCGGGCTGATTGGCGGCATCGCAAACGCACTGCACCAGATCGACCCGGACATCGACGTCCTCGGCGTCGAACCCAGGGGGGCGGATTCCATGTCACGAAGCCTTGCCGCCGGCAAGCCGGTTGCCATCGAACAGGTGACGACCATCGCTGACAGCCTCGGCGCGCCGTTCGTCCTGCCGTACTCGTTCGACCTGTGCCGCCGCTTCGTGCGCGAGGTCGCGCTTCTCGCGGAGGACGAACTGCGCGATGCGATGCGGACGCTGTTCGAGCGCCTGCGTATCGCGGTCGAGCCGGCCTGCGCTGCGTCAACCGCCGCGTTGCTGGGCCCTTACCGGGAGCGACTCGCGGGGCGACGCGTCGTTCTCGTCTTCTGCGGCAGTAACATCGATGCCGCGTCGTTCTGCGCGCAGGCGGGACTGTGATGGACAGCCGTCCGCGAAGCGCGCCGGTGCCGGCGCAGGTGCTCGACGCGCTGCGGGACATCGTGGGCGATGGCGCCTGGATCAGCGATCCGGATGCGCTCGAACCGCACGTTACCGAGTGGCGTGGCCGATTGCATGGCCGCACGCCGTTGCTGGTCCGGCCCGGCACGACGGCGCAGGTGAGTGAGGTGCTTCGGACCTGTCATGCCGCCGGTGTGGGCGTCGTGCCGCAGGGCGGCAACACCGGGATGTGCGGCGGCGCGGTGCCGGACGCCGACGGTAGCCAGGTGGTGCTGAACCTCGGCCGGATGGACGCGATCGAGTCCGTCGATGCCGACAATTATTCATTGGTCGCCGAGGCCGGCTGCATACTGAGCCGGGTGCAGTCCGCCGCCCGCGAGGCCGGCCGGTACTTTCCGCTGAGCCTCGGCGGCGAGGACAGCTGCCAGATTGGCGGCAACGTGGCGACGAATGCCGGCGGTATCAATGTCCTGCGTTACGGCATGACGCGAGACCTGGTCCTCGGGCTGGAGGTCGTGCTGGCGGACGGTACCGTGTGGGACGGGCTCCGGGCGCTGCGCAAAGACAACGCGGGCTTCGACCTCAAGCAGTGTTTCATCGGCAGCGAAGGCACGCTCGGCGTCATCACGCGGGTTTCGATCAAGCTGTTTCCCGATCCCGGGCCGGTGCAGACGGTCATGCTCGCGTTGCCGGATGCAATCAGCGCCGTCCGGGCCTACGCGATGCTGCGCGAGCGGCATCCCGATCGCATCCAGGCATTCGAACTGATTGGTGCGACGCCGATGCGGCTGGTGCTGCGGCATGTCGACGGGCTGCGGAATCCATTCCGGAGTGCGTCCGAGTGGTACGTCCTTGCCGACTTCGCGGCCTCGCAGGCGCGGGTCGAGGAGAGCCTTGCCGCGGTACTCGAACGCGGGCTCGCCGAGGACGCGGTGGTTGCGAAAAGCCTGTCGGAAGCGGAGGCGCTCTGGCGGCTGCGGCACAGCATCTCGGAGGCCGAGCGGCGCGAAGGGCCGGGGGTCAAGCACGACGTCTCCGTGCCGCTGTCCCGGCTGCAGGAGTTCCTGGGCCGCGCCGCGGAGAGCCTGGAGCGCGCCGTTCCCGGCGTCGTGCCGGTCGTGTTCGGCCATCTCGGCGACGGCAACTTGCACTACAATGCAATCCTGCGCACCGGCGACGGGCAGCCGGGCGATACCGTAACACGCGTCATCTACGATCTCGTGACCGACCTGGGCGGCAGTATCAGCGCCGAGCACGGTATCGGGGTGTTCAAGAAGTCCGATCTCGCCGCCCGGGCGACACCGGCCACGCTGAGGCTCATGCGCAGCCTGAAGGACGCCCTGGACCCGGCGGGGATCCTGAACCCGGGAAAGGTAATCTGACGACCAGTTCCGCTTGTGCATTTGACAGAATGGCTACAATAGGACGTTTTCGGGACCCGGGCCCACGCTGAGCAATGAGCGCAAATTCGGAACGCATTCGGGACATGCTGGATGACCCGTTGTCGGACCTCGATGATCGCATCGGGACCACCGACGACGATGTCCGGCTGTTGACCGCGCTGAAGGAGCGAATCGGGGGCCTGCTTCGCGACGACAAGGACATCGAGCGCGAGATCCGTGCCGTGCTGCAGGAGCGCTACGACGACGGTGAGCTGCGCACCGAAACCTACCAGCTTGTAAAGTCGCTGCTGGACGGCCACGTGACCGAAATCATCCGGACGGAGCCTCGCGCCAACCGGGCAACGTCCGCCACGCTCGCCCGGCTCTGGGAACTCGACGCGCAAACGGCGCACCTCGATGCCGCCGAGCCCGACGACGCCCAGGACCACGTATCCACGGCCGTGATTCCCGACGAAGTTCTGCGACCGGCGACGGCGGATGACCAGGTACAGGTCGGCTCCGTGCTGCGCGACCGGTTCCTTCTGCAGGAGCGCGTGTCGGGCGGCAGCATGGGCGTCGTCTACAAGGCCCTCGACCGGCGCATGGCGGAGGCCGGAGCGGCCGAGCCCTGGGTGGCGATCAAGGTATTGTCGCCGCAACTCGCGAAGAACGGCATGGCGCTCAAGGCGCTGCAACAGGAAGCCGCCAAGGGCCGTTGCCTTGCGCACAATCACATCGTTCGCTTTCTCGACCTCGACCGTGACGACGACCTGTACTTCATCGTCATGGAATGGATGGAAGGCCGGACGCTGGCCGAAATACTGGATTCGTCAGAAGGCAAGGCGATGCCTGTCGACGACGCCATCCGCATCGTCAGCCAATTGTCGTCCGCGCTGAACTACGCGCATCGCTGCGGCATCGTGCACGCCGACGTCAAGCCGGCGAACGTTATGATTCTGTCGAACGGCGACGCGAAACTGTATGACTTCGGCGTTGCCCGCGTCCGGCAAACGCAATCGAAGTCCGCGCCCGACGAATTTGATCCTGGCGTGCTCGGTGCGCTGACGCCGGCGTACTCGAGCATGCAGGTGCTCACCGGCGAGGAGCCGGTGCCCGCCGACGACGTGTTCTCGCTCGGATGTCTCTTCTACCGGCTCGTCGCCGGGTACCGCGTCTTCGGGCCGCGCAACGCGGCGGAAGCCGCCGAAGAGGGGATGAAGCCGCAGCGACCGCCCGGCCTGACGGATGACCAGTGGCGGGCGCTGAAGAAAGCGATTTCCTTCTCTCGGGTGACCCGGTTCCAGACGATGCAGGAGTTCGTCGAGGCCCTGGAGGATCGTTCGGCCGAAACCACCAGTCTCGACATGGTGGAAAAACCGGAGATCGTGGAGCGTCCGCCATCCCGGAGCTGGCTCGTGGCCCTCGTCGCGATCGTGCTGCTGCTCGGGTTTGCCGTTTACGAGATCGGTTTCTCCGATCGCCTGGGCTGGGGCGGGCAGGTTCGCGACTGGGTCGAGGCCCGTGTCGAAGCGCTCCGGGAGCCGGCCGATGCGGTGCCGGCGGGTCCTGCAGCGGTGCCGGCGGCCGCGAGCAGCGATGCCGCGACTGAAACGGACGCCGCCGCCGGCGACACGCCGGTCGGGGAGCCGGCGCCGATGGACATCGAGGTCATCGAGCCGGCGACGCCAATTGAGGCCGGCGTGGAACCCGCTGCCGCCGGGACCGGAGAGGGCGCGGCCGCGGCTCATTCGGCGCTGCCGCCGCCGGACCTCGAGGTGCTGCTGGTCGAAACGTCCGGCGAACCCGACGGGACGCCGATCGTCCTGCGCGAGGACCAGGCGCCGGTCCTCGTGGACCTCGTGCGTGCCGGTGACTTGACGCGCCCGCTGCACCTCCGGCTGGAAGAGGTTCGTTACAGCGGCAATCGGTCGCCCTGGGCGTCCGGCCAGTATTCGATCTCCGGCGAACGGGACATCGAACTGGCAGCGGGCCAGGAGCGCACGCGGATAACGCTCGGCATGGCGAGCGATCCGTTGCGCGAAGCGGACCAGGTATCGACGATGCTCGTTCGCTCGCAGGACGCGACGACGACGAGCTATGCGGCTTTGAACATCGTTCTCGAAGACGACGATCAGCGCGCGTTCGAGGCAGAGTTGCCGACGAACACGATCGGCTTTGCGGTCAGCCAGGTTGCCGTCCGTGAGCGTGACCCGGTGGTTCAGATTGACGTGCTACGTTTCAATCCCGATGAGACACAGGTTGTTGTCGGTTACGAAGTGCGTGACATCACCGCAAAGGAGGGCGAAGACTACTTTTCGCCCGGTGGTTATTCGGTGAGCTTCGGTCCGGGGCAGCGGTCGGCGCGGCTCCTGATACCGCTCGTGCAGGATTCGATCGCCGAGGGCGACGAAGCGTTCACGGTGGAACTGGCGACCGGCGATACGGATCCGCTCGCCGACGTGTTCAAGCGCATCGTCGTGATGATTCGCGACGACGAGATCGCCCCTCGCTGAGTTCCTTGTTAGACTCCGCCGACCGCACGACGTGCGGCATACGTTCGGCTGAGTGTTTCCGGAGATATGGAAGAGAAAGAACTGCGACGCTATTCGCGCGTCGTCGTTGACGGCGACGAGCAGGCACCGAGCCGCGGCATGCTCCGCGCGGTTGGTTTCACCGAAGACGATTTTTCCCGGCCGCAGATCGGCATTGCGTCGACGTGGAGCATGGTCACGCCGTGCAACATGCACATTCGCGATCTTGCCGACCTGGCGGCGGCATCGGCCGATCGCGCCGGTGGCAAGGGCGTCGTGTTCAATACCATCAGCGTTTCCGACGGCATCTCGATGGGGACGCCGGGCATGCGCTACTCACTCGTTTCTCGCGAAATCATCGCGGACTCGATCGAGGCCGTCACCGGCGCCGAGGGATTTGACGGGCTGGTCGCCATCGGCGGATGCGACAAGAACATGCCGGGCTGCCTGATGGCCATTGCGCGCCTGAACCGGCCGGCGGTGTTCGTTTACGGCGGCACGATTCGGCCCGGCGTTCAGCGCCGCGACCTGGTCTCGATCTTCGAGGCCGTCGGCGCGCGGGCGGCCGGCAAGATCAGCGCCGAGGAACTGCTCGAAGTGGAACAGACCGCGATTCCGGGGCCGGGTGCCTGCGGCGGAATGTACACGGCGAATACGATGGCGTCGGCCATCGAGGCCCTCGGCATGAGCCTCGCGAACAGCTCCGCTCAGGAAGCGGTCTCGGACCAGAAGCGGCGGGATTGCGAGCGCGCGGGCGAGGCCGTGATGCACCTGATCCGCGAGGACATCAAGCCGCTCGACATCCTGACCCGCAAGGCGTTCGAGAACGCAATCTCGGTCGTTATCGCGCTCGGCGGTTCGACGAACGCCGTACTGCATCTCATCGCGATTGCACGGGAGGCCGGTGTCGACCTCGGACTCGACGATTTCACCGAGATCGGGGCGCGGGTGCCGGTGCTGGCGGACGTCAAGCCCAGCGGGCGCTACCTGATGTCGGAGCTGATCGCGATCGGCGGGATCCAGCCGCTGATGAAGCGGATGCTCGACAAGGGGCTGCTGCACGGCGACTGCCTCACGGTGACCGGCAAGACGCTCGCCGAGAACCTGGCCGACGTCGCGGACTACCCGCCGGACCAGGACATCGTCCGGCCGTTCGACGACCCCATCAAGAAGGACAGCCATCTCGCCATTTTGTACGGCAACCTGGCGCCGGACGGCGCTGTCGCGAAGATTACCGGCAAGGAGGGCCTCCGCTTCGAGGGCACCGCACGCGTGTATCACTCGGAGGAAGACGCGCTGCAGGCCATCCTCGCCAACCGGATCGGCAAGGGCGACGTGGTGGTCGTTCGTTACGAGGGGCCGAAAGGCGCGCCCGGCATGCGCGAAATGCTGAGTCCCACGAGCGCCATTATGGGCGAGGGACTGGGCGCCGACGTCGCGCTGATCACTGACGGTCGATTCTCCGGCGGCAGCCACGGCTTCGTCGTCGGCCACATCTCGCCGGAGGCCGCCGTCGGCGGGCCGATCGCCCTCATCGAGGACGGCGACGTCATTACGATCGACGCGGAATCCAAGCGTATCGACGTCGCGCTGTCCGACGAGGAGCTGCAACGCCGCCGCGCGGCCTGGAAGCGGCCGCCCACCGACGTTCGCCGGGGCGTGCTGGCCAAGTACCGCGCGGAGGTGTCGTCCGCGTCGGACGGCGCAGTGACGATTCCGCCGGATCCGGACGCCTGGTAGGGAGGCCGCCTACTTGACCTTTGGCCGCAGGTTAGCTCTACTTCGATAATGACCTGTTTCGACACCCGCGTAATGTGCCACGGCAGACCTTTCACGGATGCTAAAGAACTCCTAAAACAGATGGCGCGCCAGAGGTGCGTGGGTGCCAATGGCAATCGTATCGGCTAGCATAAAGTCCGGACATTGCTAACAAACCCGCAAGGCACTCCTCGCGGGTTTTTTTTTGGACCGGACACCTGACCAGGGCGATACGTCGCCGGCGAGAGACCCCGTTCGATGACCAATGAAGCGCCGTTCGAAGCGAGCGGAAACCTGGGCGCTCCCGCATCGATAGCCAGTTCGAAGTGGGTGGTGATGAAGTTCGGCGGCACGAGCGTGTCGACGGCGAAGAACTGGGCGACGATCGCGGATCTCGTGCGCGCGCGGGTCGCTGACGGATTGCAGCCGCTGGTCGTGCACTCGGCGCTGCAGGGCATCTCGAACCGCCTGCACGTATTGATGGACGAAGCCATCGCCGGTGATCCGTCGAAAGGCATCGCAATGATCCGCGACCAGCACCTCGCCCTGGCCGGGGAACTCGGTCTCGACGGGGAGGCGTTGCTGAGCGACGGGCTGCACGAGCTCGAACAGCTGGTGGCCGGCATCCGGCTCATTCGCGAAGTCAGCAACCGTGTCCGTGTGCGAATCATGGCGCTCGGCGAACTGCTTTCCACCCGGCTCGGCGCAGCCTACCTCGCCTCGCAGGGAATCGACGTCGGTTGGGCCGACGCGCGAGACCTGCTCGTCAGCCAGAATCGCAACGGCGCCCAGCACAGCCGCCACTACCTGTCGGCGGTTTGCAGCTACGACGCGGACCCCGAGGTCGCGCGACGCCTGGAGGGGCTGAAGCGCCAGGTCGTGCTGACGCAGGGGTTCATCGCGCGGAATCGCAACGGCGAGACCGTCCTTCTCGGCCGGGGCGGCTCCGATACCTCCGCGGCCTATTTCGCGGCGAAGGTGCAGGCGTGCCGGCTCGAGATCTGGACCGACGTGCCCGGCATGTTCAGCGCGGACCCGCGTTTCGTCCCGTCGGCGCGGCTGCTCGTCGCGTTGCGCTACGAGGAGGCACAGGAGCTTGCCTCGGCAGGCAGTTCGGTGCTGCACCCGCGCTGCATTTCGCCGCTGCGGCCGCACGGCATCCCGTTGTTCATCCGCAGTACCATGGCACCGGAGATTCCCGGGACCGTCATCTCGCCGGTGACCGACGAGGTTGAGCCGCAGGTCAAGGGCATCTGCTCTCGCCGCAACATCACGCTGGTCTCGATGGACAGCGTCGGCATGTGGCACGAAGTGGGCTTCCTCGCACGCGCATTCGCAGTATTCAGCGAACACGGGCTCTCGGTGGATTTGGTATCGACGTCCGAAACGAACGTCACGGTGTCCGTCGACACGGCCGACGGTGCGTTGTCGGACGATGTCCAGGAGGCGCTCGTGAACGACCTGTCGGCGATGTGCCGCGTGCGCATCATCGATCAGTGCGCCGCGATCAGCCTGGTCGGCCGGAAGATCCGGACCATCCTGCCGCGGCTAGCGCCGGCGCTCGAGGTGTTCGAGGAGGAAAAGATTCACCTGATGAGCCAGGCCGCGAACGACCTGAACCTGAGCTTCGTCATCGGCGCTGACCAGCGCGAGCGGCTGGTCAGCAAGCTGCACGCGACGGTGATCCGGCCGAGCGGCGGCAGCCCGGCTTTCGGCCCGAGTTGGGAGCAGCTTTTCCGCGCCGAGGCGCGCCCGCGGTCCCGCAAGGACACCTGGTGGGTGCAGCGACGCAAGGACTTGCTGCGCCTCGCCCAGGAGCATGTCAACGCCTACGTCTACGACCGCGATTCCGTGATTTCGGCGGCGCGCAGCCTGCTCGGGCTGGGTAGCGTCGATCGTGTCCTGTACGCGATGAAAGCCAATTTCAACCCGGAATTGCTGCGCACGCTGGCGTCTGAAGGCGTCGATTTCGAATGCGTGTCGCCCGGCGAGGTCGAGTGGCTCGAGCAGGAGGTGCCGGGGCTTCCCCTGGAACGCATCCTGTTCACGCCGAACTTCGCGCCACGCAGCGAGTACGAGTGGGCGCTCGACAAGGGGCTGCGCGTCACGCTCGACAACCTGCACCCGCTGCGTGAGTGGCCCGAGCTATTCGCGGATCGTGAACTTTTCGTGCGCATGGACCCGGGGCAGGGTCGCGGCCACCACGAGCACGTGAAGACGGCGGGCGTGCACTCGAAATTCGGGGTGCCGCGCTTCGAGATCGACGAACTCGTCGACAGGGTCAGCGGTGCGGGCGCACGCATTGTCGGGATTCACGCACACAGCGGCAGCGGCGTCTCCGACCCGGACAACTGGCGCAACGTCGCGTCGGAGCTCATCAAGGTCGCCGCACACTTCCCGGACGTCAGGACGATCGATCTCGGCGGCGGGCTGGGCGTCCCCGAGAAGCCGGGTGACAAACCCTTCGATCTCGCGCGCATGAACGAGACGTTGGCCGAGATCCGCGCGGCATACCCGCAGTACGCGCTGTGGATAGAGCCGGGCCGCTTCCTGGTCGCGCGCGCGGGCGTACTGCTCACTCACGTCACGCAGTTGAAGGGCAAGGGCGACATGCGCTACCTGGGCGTCGCGACGGGCATGAACTCGCTGATTCGGCCGGCGCTGTACGGCGCGTACCACGAGATCGTGAACCTGTCCCGGCTCGACGAGACGCCGAGCGAGACGGTGACGGTCGTCGGTCCGATTTGCGAGACGGGAGATCGGCTCGGCACGGACCGGCTGCTGCCGCCGTCGATCGAGGGTGATGTGATCCTGATCGCGAACGCGGGCGCCTATGGGTACGCGATGAGTTCGTTCTACAACCGCAGGCCCGTTGCACCCGAGTTCGTCATCTGAGTTCCCGCGCAGGAGAAGATCGCCATGAAGTTATTCTGGGCACCGCAGACCCGATCCAGCCGGGCCGTCTGGATGCTGGAAGAACTGGGCGTCGACTACGCGATGGAGCTTATCGACATTCGCGCTAAGAATCGTGAGGACAGTGGCGAGTTTCATCGCGCAAGCCCGATGGGCAAGGTTCCGGCGCTCGTCGACGGTGACGTCGCAATGGCGGAATCCGCGGCACTCTGCCTGTACCTCGCGGATCGCTACTCGCCCGGGACGCTCGCGCCGCGCGTCGACGACCCGCAGCGCGGACGATTCCTGTACTGGCTGATGTACACGCCGGCCGTCGTGGAGCCGGCGATGTCGGAGAAGTTCAACAACGTGGCGCCGAACCGCCAGCGCAGCGGCTGGGGCGACTTCGACACCATGATCGCCACGTGGGAGCGCACCCTGGGCAAAGACGACTGGATACTCGGCGCGGAATTCTCCGCGGCCGACGTCATGCTGGGATCGAGCGCGATCTTCCTGCGTATGTTCGACATGCTGCCGGCAAGCAAAGCGCTGGAGGCCTATGCCGATCGTTGCATGGCGCGGCCGGCGTACCAGCGCGCCCAGGCACGGGTCAGCTAGGGCGGATACCCGGAGGTCAATCCGAGTGCCGGTGCTCCAGGACGTCGACCACGTCGTCGAAGTTCACGTCGTTCAGCGCCAGCAGCACCAGCAGGTGATAGAGGAGGTCGGCGGACTCGTCGAGCAGTTCGTCCCGGTCCGCGGTAACGGCGGCCAGCGCCACCTCCACGCCTTCCTCGCCAACTTTCTGCGCGACGCGACGGACGCCTGCCCTGGCCAGCCGAGCGGTGTAGCTTTCCTCGTCGTCGTCCCGAATCCGGGCACGGATCACCTGCTCGAGTCGCGGCAGGAACTCCTCGTCTTGCATCTATTTCTCCTCGTGGCCCGGCGGCGGGCGCACCGTAATGCCGGCTTGCGCGAGAAAGCGTTTCAGGGCGCCGATGTCGATCGCGGCGCTGTGAAAGACGCTGGCCGCCAGCGCGCCGTCGACGCGACTTTCGCGGAACACGTCGGCGAAGTGCTCCATCGACCCGGCGCCGCCGGACGCGATCAGGGGCACGGTGCAGGCGTCGCGCACGGCCGCGAGCTGTTCGCAGTCGTAGCCTTCGCGAACGCCGTCGCGGTTCATGCAGTTCAGGACGAATTCGCCCGCGCCGCGATCCTGGGCCTCGCGAACCCAGTCGAGTGTTGCGCGCTCCGCCATCCGCGTCTTCGTCGGGTCGCCGGTGTTGCGGTACACCTGCCAGCCGGAATCGCCGGCGTGGCTGTCGATGCCGACCACGACGCACTGCGACCCGAACCGTGATGCAAGCGCGTCGATGAGGCCCGGGTTCTCGAGCGCCGGTGAGTTCACCGAGATCTTGTCAGCGCCCTTGTTGAGCACCTCTTCAGCGGCGGCCACGTCGCGAATGCCGCCGGCGACACAAAACGGGATGTCGAGCAACGCGGCGACGCGGCTGACCCAGCCGCGATCGACGCTGCGGCCGTCGGGGCTCGCGGTGATGTCGTAGAACACGAGCTCGTCGGCACCCTCGCGGCAGTAACGTGCCGCCAGCTCGAGGATGTCCCCGACGTCGCGGTGATCGCGAAACCGGACGCCCTTGACGACCCGGCCGTCGCGCACGTCCAGGCAGGGGATTATGCGCTTTGACGGAATGACGCCACCTCGTCCAGGCTGATGCGGCCATCCAGTAGCGCGCGGCCGCTGATTGCGGCGGGGATCCCTGCGTCGGCAAGTGAGCGTAGGTCCGCCGCGTCGCGAACGCCGCCGGAGGCCTGCAGTTGCAGTTCGGGGTAGCGCTCCAGCACGTCGCGGTACAGGTCGATATTCGGGCCGGACAGCGCGCCGTCCCGGCCGATGTCGGTGCACAGCAGGTGCACCAGCCCGGCGGCCCGGTAGCGGTCGATACAGTCCCAGAGGCTCCGCCCGGACTTCTCGGTCCAGCCTTCGATCGCGACTTCCGGGTCGCCCGGCCCGACGTGGACGTCGAACGCGAGCACGAAACGATCCGCCCCGAACTCGTCGAACCACCGGCAGACGCTGTCGGGGTCTCTCACGGCAGTACTGCCGACGACGCAACGTGCCGCGCCACCGTCGAGCCAACGCCGGACGTCGTCCGCCGCGCGGATACCGCCGCCCACCTGGACGTCGAGCGTCGTGGCGTCCGCGATGCGCCGGATGACGGCGAGATTCTCCTGCCGGCCGGTGAGTGCCCCGTCGAGGTCGACGACGTGCAGGTCGTCGACGTCGAGGCGACTGAACTGCTCCGCGACCGCGACCGGGTCTTCGCTGTACAGCGTCTCGCGATCGAAGTCGCCGTGCAGCAGGCGCACGCAGCGGCCGCCGCGCAGATCAATGGCGGGTATCAGGCGCACGGTGTCCACCTCAGGAAGTTGGCGAGGATAGTGGCGCCCGCGGTCGACGAGCGCTCCGGGTGAAACTGGGTCGCGGCAAAATTGCGGTATTCGATAACGGCCGCGAAGTCCTTATCGTGCCGTGCGACGCCAACCGTGTGCTCGCTCACCGGCAGCGCGTAGCTGTGCACGAAGTAGCACCACGTGCCGTTATCGATTCCCTCGAGCAGTGCCGATTCGCGCGTGGATCGTAGCGGGCACCAGCCCATGTTGGGGACGGGCAGGTCGGGCGAAGCGGGCAGTCGCGTTGCGGTGCCGGGCACGATGCCGAGGCAGGTTGCATCGTCTTCCTCGGAGGCGTCCGCCAGCAGCTGCATGCCGAGGCAGACGCCAAGGACGGGCTGCGTCAACTCGCGCACGACATCGCACAGCCCCGCGTTGCCCAGCCGCTGCATCGCGTCGCGCGCGGCGCCGACGCCCGGCAGAATGACGCGCTCCGCGGCCCGGATCTCGTCCGGGTCTGCCGCCAGCGTCGTGGCTGCGCCGAGCCGTTCGAGGGCGTAGACGAGCGAGGCGATGTTCGCGCCGCCGCTGTCGATGATCGTGACGTTCGCGCCCATGTCAGGCGAGCATGCCCTTGGTCGACGGCAACGCGCTGCCCTCCAGGCGGATGGCCTGCCCGAGCGCGCGTCCCGTGGCCTTGAAGCAGGCCTCGACCATGTGGTGGGCATTCTCGCCCCGCACCCGGAGGTGCAGCGCCGCGCCGAGTGCGTCGGCCAGGGACGCGAAGAAATGCCGGACCATCTCGATCGACAGTCCGCCGACCGCGTCTCGTGGAAACAGGCCGTCGAGCCGGAAATGGCCGCGGCCCGACAGGTCGAGCGAAACCTGTGCCTCGCTCTCGTCCATCGGCAGCAGGAAGCCGTAGCGGCCGATGCCGCGCTTTTCGCCGAGGGCCTGCCGCAGAGCGGTACCGAGGGTGATGGCGACGTCCTCCACCGTGTGGTGCTCGTCGATGTGCAGGTCGCCGTCGCAGCGCAAGTCGAGCGCGAAGCCCGCGTGCTTCGCGACCTGGTCGAGCATGTGGTCGAAAAAGCCGATGCCGGTGCTGACCTGCTGCGGCCCGTCGGTATCGAGATTCACATCGACGAAGATCGAGGTTTCATTCGTCGTCCGCTCGACGTGCGCGGTGCGTTCCGCATGGCAGAGTGCGTCGACGATACCCGGCCAGGTCTGTGCGTAGGGACCGGATTCGTCGACGAGGAAGCCGTCGATGCCGATACGCCGCGCAAGCTCCAGGTCGGTTTCGCGGTCACCGATGACCGCGCAATGGTCGAGGTCGAGATCGTGCGCGGCGAGATAGCGCGTGAGCAGCCCGGTCGACGGCTTGCGGCAGTCGCAGCGGTCCTCCGGACGGTGCGGGCAGATGAACACTTCGTCGAAGCTGATGCCCTGCGAGTCGAACAACTTCAGCATGAAGTCCTGGCACAGCCGAAACTGCTCTTCGGGGAAGGACTCCGTGCCGAGACCATCCTGGTTGCTGACCATCACGAAACGAAACCCGTGGTCGCGCAGCACGCGCAACGAGGGAATGACCTCGCCGAGCAGCTCGACTTTTTCCAGCGCGTCGACCTGTTCGTCCGCCGGCTCCCGGATCAGCGTGCCGTCGCGGTCGATGAACAATACGCGGCGTCCCATCATGCGTCCCCTGTCTGGCCGAGGCAGCGGAGCAGTCGATCGTTCTCCGCGGGCGCCCCGATGGAAATGCGCAGGCAATCAGCGAGGTCGTCGGCGAAATGCCGGACGAGGATGCCATCCGCCCGGGTCTTCGCGAGCACCCGGTCGACGTCGTCGACCTCGATCAGGACGAAATTCGCGTCGCTGGGCCAGGTCCGGGTGACGAACGGCAGGTTTGCGAGCGCCGCCTGCACGCGATCGCGTTCGGTCCTCACGAGGGCGACCTGCCGCGCCGCTTCGGCCCAGTGCGCGTCCGTCAGTGCCAGGTCGACCATCTCGACGACCGGCGTAGCAAGCGCGTACGGTGCCTGCACGGCGTCCAGCATGGCGATCGCCTCCGCGTGCCCGATGACGGCACCGCAGCGCGCGCCGGCGAGGGCCAGCGCTTTCGACAGCGTGCGCAGCACAATGAGGTTGTCGAACTCGTCGAGCAAGTCGATGGCCGACGATGACTCGGAGAATTCCACGTAGGCTTCGTCGACGACGACAACCGACCGGTCGCGTCGCGCCGTCAGGACGTCCACGAGCGTATCGCGCCCGACCAGCGTTCCGGTCGGGTTGTTCGGTGAGCAAAGGAAGACGAGCCGTGTCGCATCGTCGCAGCCCGCGAGCAGCGCGGCCGCGTCCACGGCGAAGCCCGCATCGGCGTCCGCCGGCACGGCCCGGCACTCGGCGCCCTGGATCGTCGCGTAGTGGCGGTACATGGAGAACGTCGGCGACATCGTGACCACGTTGTCGCGGCCCGCGCGGCAGAACACGCGCATCAGCATGTCGATCGCTTCGCTGCTGCCGCGCGAGACGAGCAGCTGCGACTCGAGTACGCCGTAGCGATCGGCAAGGCGGCGACGCAGGCGGACGGGGCGAATCTCCGGGTAGCGGTTCAGCGGCCGCTGGAATTCTTCCGCCGGGTTCCGGAACGGTGCTTCGTTCGCATTCAGGCGGATCGTGTCGTCAACCTGTTCCGCGGCCTTGTAGGGCGACAGCGCGCGAATCTCGTCACGGGCGAGGGCGGTGATGCTCATGCGTCCGCCTCCAGCCGCAGGCGCACGGCCTGCGCGTGCGCGTCGAGGCCCTCGAGCCCGGCCAGCGCGACCACGGTCGGCGCCAGCGCCGCGAGGCCCGGTCGCGTCAGTTCCTGCACCGTCATCGTGCGTAGGAACTGGTCGACGCCGAGCCCGCTGTAGTTGCGCGCGTAGCCGTAGGTCGGCAGCACGTGGTTCGTGCCGCTGCAGTAGTCGCCGACGGACTCCGGCGACCATTCCCCGACGAAGACCGACCCCGCGTTGCGCACCCGATCCACGTATTCGCGCGCGTCGGTGCACTGCAGGATGAGGTGCTCCGGCGCGTACTCGTTGCTCACGTCGATGGCGTCGTCGAGCGTGTTGACGACGACCAGGCGGGAATTCGACAGTGCCGCGCGCGCGATGTCGCGGCGCGGTAGCTGCTCGAGTTGCACGGCAACCGCTTTGGCGACCGAGTCAGCGGCCTGCCGGCTGGTCGTCAGCAGCATGACCTGCGAGTCGGTGCCGTGCTCCGCCTGCGAGAGCAGGTCCGCGGCCACGAAGTCCGGCCGTGCGTTTTCATCGGCGATGACGAGCACTTCCGACGGGCCGGCCGGCATGTCGATGGCGGCACCCGCCGGGTCGGCGGCGACAAGGGTCTTGGCCATCGTCACCCAGGCGTTGCCGGGGCCGAAGATGCGCCCGACACGCGGCACGGTGTCCGTGCCGTAAGCCATGGCCCCGATGGCCTGCGCGCCGCCGATCCGGAACACGCGGTTCACGCCCGCGCGCCGGGCGGCCACGAGCACGGCCGGGTCGGCGGAGCCGTCCGGCCGTGGCGGCGTGCACATCACGCGCGTCGGGCAGCCCGCGATCGCCGCGGGAACGGCGAGCATGATGGCGGCGGACGGCAGCGGCGCGGTGCCGGCCGGGACGTAAAGGCCGACCGCGTCAATCGGCCGGGATACGCGCCGGCAGACGACGCCGGGCGTGGTCTCGACGGCGAGCGCCTGCGGGAGCTGCGCCTCGTGGAAGCGCCGGACGTTTGCAATTGCCGCGTCGATGGCTCGCAGCGCCTCGGCGCCGAGGCTTTCCTCGGCAGCGCGGAATTCGTCGTCCGGCACCGCGAAGTCGTCGAGGTCGACCCCGTCGAAGGCCAGGGTGAACTCCCGTACGGCGTCGTTGCCCCGGTCGCGCACCGCGTCCAGGATGTCGCGCACGCGAGCGGCCGTTTCCGCGCTGGCGGACTGTGCCGGGCGGGCGAGCAGGGCGCGGCGGCCGGCCTCGTCGAGATCCTGCCAACAGACGACGTTCAGCATGGGTCAGACCAGCATCTTTTCGACCGGCAGCACGAGCAATGAGCTCGCGCCTGCCGCTTTCAGGTTTTCCAGCGTCTCCCAGAAGACGTTTTCCCGGCAGACGGCGTGCACCGCCACGCGATCCGCGGTGCCCTCGAGCGGGAGCACGGTCGGCGCCTCCGTGCCCGGCAGCAGCGCCTGGATATCGGCCAGCGCCGAGCGCGGCGCGTGCAGCATGATGTACTTGCTCTCGCGCACCTGCAGCACGCCGTCCAGCCGCTGCAGGATGCGGTCGACCAGGGCCTGCTTCTGTGCGCCGAGCGGCGCCTGCGTCTGGATGACGATGGCCTCGCTGTCCAGCAGCGTCTCCACCTCAGTGAGGCCGTTCGCGGCCAGCGTACTGCCGGTCGAGACGAGGTCGCAGATGTAGTCGGCCTTGCCCAGCTTCGGCGTGATCTCGACGGCACCGGAGAAGTACACGACCTCCGCGTTGATGCCGTTGCGCTTCAGGTAATCTCCGAGAATATTGACGTAACTTGTTGCAATTCTTTTGTTTTCCAGTGAACGTGCGCCGTCAAACCGGGTGCCCTCCGGCGCCGCCAGCGACAGCCGGCAGTGGCCGAAGTCGAGCTCGAACACCTGCTTCAGGCCGGGTGCGGCGCCGTTCGCCGACAGCTTGATGCGCTTTTCCTCGACCACGTTCAGCCCGCAGATGCCGAGGTCGCAGATGTCGTCGGCGACGAGCTGCGGGATGTCGTCGTCGCGCATGAGCAGCAAATCGACCGGCATGTTTTCGCCGTAGCAGAAGAGTTGGTCCTTGCTGCGCGTGAACTTCAGTCCGCAGCGTTGCAGCAGGTCGATCGAGTGTTCCGTCAGGCGTCCCGATTTCTGCACCGCGATCTTGATGCGCTGTTCTTTCCTTTCCATGGTGATTCAGTGTCCGTGTCGGGTCAGCGGGTGGAGGGCGTTCCGCGAGTCGCGGCAAGCCGCTGGAAGACGGCGTCGTAGCCGCCGAAACCATCGGTCAGGAAGCGTGCCACGCGGCCGATGGTCGTCACGCTCACGCCGGTCAGGTCGTGGATCTGGCGGTAGGGGAGCCCCTGTTCCAGGTAGCGGACGACGCGCCAGCGATCGACGAGTGCCTGCAGTTCCGCTGGCGTGCAGAGGTCGCGGAAGAAGTTGCGGCATTCGTCGACGCTTTCGAGGCTTACGATCGCCCGGAACAGCGCGTCTTCAGCCTGCTCCTGCTGCTCGTCGGTGTCGTGGCGATTGGGTTTCATGCGGGGAAGCGTTCCGGGGAAATGCACTAATGTACTAATGCGCTAGTACATTAGTGCAGCCCTGCCGGGATTGCAAGCCCCCGGTGGCCGGCCCGGCCTCGGCGGAACGAGGAAATCGGTAACAGGGGCAACCATTTATAAAAATATAAAAAAACTTGCATGTTTAGTTGACGGGCACGGCACGCCCGCCTACACTGCGCTGAAACTCATCGAGACCGGCTGAGGGAAAGGCCCTTTGACGCCGGGGCAACCAGCGGACCTAACCCGTCCGAAAAGGTGCCAACTCCTGCGGTGGCTGCCGGCTGCCGAATGATGAGGGTCGATGCAGCACCGGCGAAGACAGACGGTGAAGGGCACGGCACCCATCCTCTGCGGCCCCGCAGGGTTCCGATGAAGCGACAGGCCAGGTGCACGGTGCGCTGGCAGGAACAGCAGGAATCCCGGAGACACGCATGACGGAATCGGCGAAAGCGGCAACCCGCGCGGTGCGAGCCGCCATCGAATCGGATACCCAGCACGGCGCCGTGGTGCCGCCGCTGCACCTGTCGTCCAACTACGCGTTTGCCGGCTTCGGCGAGAAGCGCCAGTACGACTACACGCGATCCGGCAATCCCACGCGCGATGCGCTGGCATCGGCGCTGGCGGAGCTCGAAGGCGGGGCCGGCGCGGTCGTGACCTCGTCCGGCATGGCGGCACTGAACGTGATCGTGCAGCTCCTGGATCCGGGCGACCTGATGATCGTGCCGCACGACTGCTACGGCGGCACGTTCCGCCTGTACAAGGCGCTCGCCGAGAAGGGCCATTTCGACGTGGCGTTCGTCGACCAGACCGACGACGCGGCGCTGGAAGCGGCGTTCGCCCGCAAGCCGCGGCTGGTGCTCAGCGAGACGCCGTCGAACCCGCTGCTGCGCATCACGGATATCCGCAAGGTTGCCGCGCTGGCACGCGAATGCGGCGCGCTGTACGCGGTCGATAACACGTTCCTGTCGCCGGCGCTGCAGCAGCCGATCGCGCTGGGCGCGGACCTCGTCATTCATTCGACGACGAAGTACATCAACGGGCACAGCGACGTCGTCGGCGGCGCCGTGATTGCGAAGACCGATGAACTCGTCGAGCAACTCACCTGGTGGGCCAACTGTATCGGCGCCACCGGCGCGCCGTTCGACAGCTTCCTGACGTTGCGGGGCATCCGTACGCTGCAGGTACGCATCCGGCAGCACGAGCAAAGCGCCAGCCTGCTGGCACACCTGCTCGCGGAGCAGCAGAACGTGCGCACGGTGTACTACCCGGGCCTCGAGACGCACCCGGGCCACGTGATCGCGGCGAGCCAGCAGCAGGGTTTCGGCGGCATGGTGAGCTTCGAGATCGACGGCGGCGAAGCCGCGGTGCGGGCGTTCGTCGAACACCTGCAGTATTTCTCGCTCGCGGAATCGCTGGGCGGCGTGGAGAGTCTCGTCTGCCACCCGCCGACGATGACGCATGCGCCGCTCACGGACGAAGCGCTGTCGGAGGCGGGGATCAGCAAGAGCCTCATTCGCCTGTCGGTCGGCCTCGAGAGCCCGGACGACCTCGCCGGCGACCTGCTCGCGGCGCTGGCGGCGGCGCGCAAGGCGGTGGACCTGAAGCCGGTCGCGGCGGCCTGAGCGACGGCCTTGAGCCTGCCCGAACACCTGCAACGCCAGATATCCGCGGAGACGCAATACTTCGACGTCGACGGCGAGTTCACGCTCGAGAGCGGCGAGGTCCTGCGCGGCGTCCGGGTCGCGTACCGGACGTGGGGCGACATCGCGAACGCCGGCGAACGCACGGTGCTCGTGTGCCACGCGCTCACGGGGTCCGCCGACGTCGACGCCTGGTGGCCCGGCATCATCGGCCCCGGCCTTGCGTTCGACCCGGCCCGGGACTTCATCGTCTGCGCGAACATCCTGGGCAGTTGCTATGGCACCACGGGGCCGGTCAGCATCAAGCCCGGCACGTCGGAACGCTACCGCGCCGACTTTCCGCGCGTGTCAGTGCGCGACATGGTGAACCTGGAGCGGGTCCTGCTCGACGGCCTCGGCATCGGCTTCGTGCAGGTCGTTACCGGCCCGTCGCTCGGCGGGATGCAGGCGCTCGAGTGGGCGCTGAGCTACCCGGCGCGCGTCGGCAGCGTCGTGCCCATCGGCGTCGGGGGGCGCCATTCGGCCTGGTGCATCGGCGTGAGCGAGGCGCAGCGCGCGGCGATCGCGGCGGACCCGGACTGGCAGGGGGGCTACTACAGCGACGACCGGCCGCCGGAGCGCGGCCTGGCGGCGGCCCGCATGATGGCCGTCTGCACGTACCGCAGCTGGGACTCGTTCGACGAGCGTTTCGGCCGTGATACGCGCGACGACGGGCAATTCCAGGTGCAGTCCTACCTGCAGCACCAGGGCCGCAAGATCAACTCGCGTTTCGATGCGAACACTTACGTCACGCTGACGCACGCGATGCACAGCCACGACCTCGCGCGCGGCCGCGGCGACTACCCGGACGTGCTGCGCGGCATCCGCCAGCCGGCGCTCGTCGTTTCGGTGAGCAGCGACGCGCTGTACCCGCCGTCGGAACAGCAGTATCTCGCGGCGCACCTGCCGGCCTCGGAGTACGCCGTTCTCGAGTCGGCCCACGGCCACGACGGCTTCCTGATCGAGACGAAAGCGCTCGGTGAATTGATCAGGGACTTTCGCGAGCGCGTGTTCGCGCCCGCGTCGCGGAGGAACGCGGTCAGCTGAGGGCGTCGATCACCGCGGCCGTGAACGCGCCCGTGCTGAGCGCCTCCTCGCCGGCAGCGGCCAGGTCCGCCGTCCGCGCGCCCGCCCGCAGCACGCCTGCCAGCGCGACTTCCACGGCGCTGGCTTCGACGTCCAGTTCGAGGCTGTGTCGCAGCAGCATCGCGGTGCTCGCGATCGTCGCTGCCGGGTTGGCGAGACCCTTGCCCGCAATGTCAGGCGCCGAACCGTGGATCGGTTCGTACAGGCCGCGTTTCGAATCGCCGAGCGAGGCCGACGGCAACAGGCCCAGCGAACCGGCCAGCATCGAGGCTTCGTCCGTGAGGATGTCGCCGAACATGTTCTCGGTCACGATGACGTCGAAGTCGGCCGGGCGGCTCAACAGGTGCATCGCGGCGGCGTCGACGAGGAGGGTCTCCAGCCTGACCTCCGGGAACTCGCTCGCCATGACGCGGTTCGTCGTGTCACGCCACAGGCGCGACGTCTCCAGGACGTTCGCCTTGTCGACGGAGCACAGCCGGCCGCGGCGGGACGCGGCGAGGCGGGCAGCGACGCGAACGATGCGCTCGATCTCGGCAACGGTGTAGGTGCAGAGATCCGAGGCCGACGTCGCCGTGCGCGTCTTCTCGCCGAAATAGATGCCGCCGGTCAGCTCGCGGACGACGACGAGGTCGACGCCGCGCAGCCGCTCGGCCTTGAGCGGTGAGGCGCCGGCCAGTTCCGGCAGCACGCGGACCGGGCGGAGGTTCGCGTAGACGCCGAGGACTTCACGCAGCTTCAACAGGCCCTGTTCCGGCCGCACGGGGGCGTTCGGGTCCGACCACTTCGGCCCGCCGACCGCGCCGAGCAGGACCGCGTCCGCCTCGAGGCAGGCATCGATCGTCTCGTCCGGCAACGGGCTGCCGGTTTCGTCGATGGCCGCGCCACCGGCGAGTGCTTCGCGGTAGCTGAACTGGTGGCCGTGCCGCTCGGCGATGCGGTCGAGCACGGCGCGTCCCGACGCAACGACCTCGGGGCCGATGCCGTCGCCGGGGAGCAGGGTGATCAGGGCTTCCAAGCGCGCTCCTCCTCGAAGCGGTCGATGGCGGCGGCATGCTGCCGCAGGAATCCGAGCTGGTCGATGCCCTCGACGAGGCAATGCCGCGCGAAGCCGTCGATCGGGAACCCGATGCGCCGGCCGTCGGGCAGCCCGATGACCGATTCGCGCACGTCGACCGAAACGTCGACCCCGGGATTGTCGACGAGCCAGGCGTGTACGTCGGCGTCGACGACGATCGGGACGAGGCCGTTTTTCAGCGCGTTGTTGAAGAAGATGTCCGCGATCTCGGTGGAGATCACGGCCTGGAAGCCGTAGTCGAGCAGGGCCCACGGGGCGTGCTCGCGGGACGAGCCGCAACCGAAGTTGTTGCCGGCCACCAGGATTCGACAGCCCTCGGCTTCCGGGCGGTTCAGCGGAAAATCGGGCCGCGGCTGGCCGTCCGCGCCGAAGCGCAGGTCGTGGAACAGCGAGGCGCCGAGGCCGTCGCGCGTCGTCGTCGTGAGGAAACGGGCCGCGATGATCTGGTCGGTGTCGATGTCGCGCGTCGGCAGGACGACGGTGCGTGATTGGAAGGTGGTCAGCGGTTTCATCGTCAGCTTTCCTGTTGTCCGAGCAGCGTGCGCGGGTCCGTGACCCGTCCGGCGACCGCGGCCGCCGCCGCCGTGACCGGGCTCGCGAGCACGGTGCGCGCGCCGACACCCTGGCGGCCCTCGAAATTGCGGTTGCTCGTACTCACGCTGAGCTGGCCCGGTTGCGCGATGTCGCCGTTCATACCGATGCACATCGAGCAGCCGGCCTCGCGCCACTCGGCGCCGGCCTCGGTGAAGACCCGGTCGAGACCGAGGGCTTCCGCCTCGTCCTTGACGCGCTGAGAGCCGGGAACTACCAGCATGCGGACGCCGTCCGCCACGCGCCGTCCGCGCAGCACGGCAGCCGCCTGCTCGAGATCCGAGAGCCTGCCGTTCGTGCAGCTGCCGATGAAGACGACGTCCACCGCCTGTCCCGTCATCGGCTTGCCCGGCTCCACGCGCATGTAGTCCAACGCCTTGCGGAAGCTCGCATCGCCGGACGACGGGACCGGATCGTTGATGCCGAGCACCATGCCGGGATTCGTGCCGAACGTGACCATCGGCTGCAGCGTCGCGGCGTCCAGCGTCACTTCACGGTCGAACGCCGCACCGTCGTCGCTGCGCAGCGTGCGCCACCGAGCGACGGCGGCGTCCCAGTCGGCACCCGTGGGCGCCCGCGGCCGGCCGTCGAGGTACTCGATCGTCGTGTCGTCGGGGGCAATCATGCCGGCGCGCGCGCCGGCTTCGATCGACATGTTGCACACGGTCATACGTTGCTCCATGTCGAGCGAGCGGATGGCGCTGCCCCGATACTCGATGACGTGGCCGGTGCCGCCGTCAACGCCGATGTGCCCGATGATGGCGAGGACGACGTCTTTCGCCGTGACGCCGGCGGGCAGGGCGCCGTCGACCGTCACGGCCAGCGTCTTCGGCCGACGTTGCAGCAGGCACTGCGTCGCGAGCACGTGCCCGACCTCTGTCGTGCCGATGCCGAACGCGAGCGCGCCGAACGCGCCGTGCGTGCTCGTGTGACTGTCGCCGCACACGATCGTCTTACCCGGCTGAGTCGCCCCGAGTTCCGGCCCGATCACGTGTACGATGCCGCGGTTTGCGTGGCCGTAGCCCAGCAGGTCGACGCCGAACCCGGCGCAGTTCTCTTCCATCTGGCGGATCTGCTGCGCCGCGTTCTCACCGACGACCGCGAGGTCCCGGAACGTGCTGCCGGGGACCGTCGGGGTCGAATGGTCCATCGTGGCCAGCGTCAGGTCCGGACGCCGCACCGGCAGCTTCTGCGAGCGCAACAGCGAGAACGCCTGCGGGCTCGTCACTTCGTGCACGATGTGCAGGTCGATGTACAGGATGGCCGGCGTATCCGCCGTCTCCGGAACGACGACGTGGTCGTCCCAGACTTTCTCGAACAGCGTCTTCATCAGATTGTCGCGCGTCCCGCGGAGTTGTCCTTGCGACCGGCGGCGTCGCGGCGGTCGCGCCGGATCAGCCGGTTCATGACCTCGAGGCACGCGCGGCTGCCGGCCTCGACGATATCCACGCTGGTACCCTGCCCGCGGTAACTCGCGCCGTCGTGTTCGACGGTCACGGTTACTTCGCCCTGGGCATCTTCGCCGATCGACACGCTGTGCAGCTCGAAGTTGCGCAGCACGAGTTCGACGCCCGTCACGCGTTCGAGCGCCTGGAAGGCAGCCGCAACAGGGCCGTCGCCCGAGGCGGTGCCCGTCTGTTCCTCGCCGTCTTCACCGACCAGGACGACGGTGGCCTGTGCGGGTTCGTCCGAGGCCGTCCTCACCGATACCGTCCGCAGGTGCCAGGGTCCCGCGGAGGCGCTGTCCACGTTCATGATGATCGACTCGATGTCGCTGTCGTAGACGTCCTTCTTCTTGTCCGCGAGCCGCTTGAACTCCTGGAACGCGCGGTTCGTTTCAAACTCGTCGAGCTCGAACCCGAGTTCACGCACCCGGTCGCGGAACGCGTGGCGGCCACTGTGCTTGCCCAGAACCAGGTTCGAGCGGCTCAGGCCGACGTCCGCCGGTCGCATGATCTCGTAGGTCGACGCGTGCTGCAGCATGCCGTGCTGGTGAATGCCGGCCTCGTGCGCGAACGCGTTCTCGCCGACGATCGCCTTGTTGCGCGGTACGTGCATGCCGGTGATGCTGGAGACGAGGCGGGACGTCGGGTACAGGCGCGTGGTCTCGATGCCGGTATGCAGGTCGAAATACTCGGCGCGCGTGCGCAGCGCCATGACCACTTCCTCCAGGCTGCAGTTCCCGGCCCGTTCACCGATGCCGTTGATCGTGCATTCGATCTGGCGGGCACCCGCGTGCACGGCGGCCAGGCTGTTTGCGACCGCCATGCCGAGGTCGTTGTGGCAGTGCACGGAAAGCGTGATGTCGTCGATGCCGGGGACGTTGCGCTTCAGGTAGCGGAACAGCTCGTCGAACTCGCCCGGCACCGTATATCCGACGGTGTCGGGGATGTTGACCGTGGTCGCGCCGGCTTCGATCGCGGCCGTGACGACTTCGGCGAGGTAGGCGAGTTCGGTGCGGGACGCATCCTCCGGCGAGAACTCGACGTCGTCGACCAGTTCCCGGGCCATCTTCACGGCACCGACGGCGCTGCGGATGATCTCTTCCTTGGCCATCCGCAGCTTGTGTTCCCTGTGAATCGCGCTGGTAGCGACAAAGACGTGAATGCGGTGGCGCTGCGCGCCGCGCACGGCCGCGTGTACCTTCTCGATATCCTCGGGGTTGCAGCGTGCAAGCCCGCAGATCACCGGACCGAAATCGGCGTCGGCGATGGCCTGTACCGACTCGAAGTCACCGGGGGATGCGGCCGGGAAGCCGGCCTCGATGATGTCGACGCGAAGTTCCGCGAGCGCCTTTGCGACCCGAAGCTTCTCACGAAGCGTCATGCTGCAGCCGGGGGCCTGTTCCCCGTCGCGCAGCGTCGTGTCGAAAATGCGGACCTGCCGGTCTTGCGGTGCGTCGGACATCATCGTGTCTCCGGTTGTGGTGAGGTGAGCTAGCCTTCCAGCCAATCCATGCGGCTTCTCAGAGCCTTGCCGACCGATTCGATCGGGTGTTCCAGGTCGGCGTTCATGCGCCGCTTGAACTCGGGCATGCCGTTCTCGTTCTCGGCGATCCAGTTGCGGGCGAACGTGCCATCCTGGATATCCGTGAGAATCGCCTTCATCGCGGCGCGCGAGTTGTCGTCAACGACGCGAGGGCCGCTGACCAGGTCGCCCCAGGCAGCCGTGTCGCTGATGAATTCGTGCATCTTGCGCAGTCCGCCCTCGTGCAGCAGGTCGACGATCAGCTTCAGCTCGTGCATGACCTCGTAATACGCGACCTCGGGCTGGTACCCGGCATCCACCAGCGTTTCGAAGCCGGCGACGATCAGCTCGGTGGCGCCGCCGCAGAGCACGGCCTGTTCGCCGAACAGGTCGGTTTCCGTCTCCTCGGCGAACGTCGTCTCGATGACGCCGGCGCGGGCGCCGCCGATACCGGCGGAGTAGGCGAGCGCCAGTGCGAGTGCGTTGCCGGTCGCGTCCTGGTGAATGGCCACGAGGCAGGGCACGCCGTGGCCTTCCTCGTACTGGCGGCGAACGAGGCCGCCCGGTCCCTTCGGCGCGATCAGCACGACGTCGAGGTCCTCACGCGGTGCAACCTGGCCGAAATGCACGGCAAAACCGTGGGCGAACAGCAGGGTCGCGCCCTTGTCGATCGCGGGCTCCACGGTTTCGTAGAGCTTCTTCTGCACCATGTCGGGGGTCAGGAAGGCGATGATCGCGGCGCCCTTGACGGCGTCGACAGGCTCTTTCACGGTGAGGCCGTCCGCTTCGGCACGAGCCCAGCTCTTGCCGCTCTTGCGCAGGCCGACGACGACGTCAAAACCCGAATCCTTGAGGTTCAGCGCGTGGGCACGGCCCTGGCTGCCGTAGCCGAGAATCGTGATTTGCCGGCCGTCGAGTACGGACGTATCGACGTCGGCTTCTGAATACAATTTCATTGTCGTTCTCTTCCTCGTTTCCAAAATGGCATTGCTGCGTCGGCTGAGATAAAAAAAACCCCGCAATCCTGTGTTGGGATGCGGGGTCGGCGATTCGTGTCCTTTCGGTACGCGCTACCCGCTCAGGCCCCCGAGAAGAAGGAGATCGAGCGGCAATACACGCGCCACGTCGCGCTCGGCAGCGGACAGGCGAATGATCGGCGCGTTGTTCATGCGGCGCATGATGTTGCATGGCCAATGTGATGTCAACTCATGGTTTTTCAGTTACTTGTGTTACTAACACGGCCATCGATCGATGCCCGATCCGGACGTATTCGCGGTGCCGAAATCGGGCTGAAACTTATGTCTCGCTTGGGCTGGCGATCCGATGTGACTATGTTATTCTTGGTCCCGGATTTGTGGACCGAGCAGAATCAAGGATAAAAGGCGGGGAAGCCGAAGTCTGCGGATTTCGGAAAGCCGACAAACGAGAGCAAAGATAGGTCCGAAAATTTCATCGCCGCGGCGATTGTGGAGAGGGTCGCGTGCGCACTCAGGAGCAAAGTCATCGCTTCCTGTGTTTTCATGTTTGCGGGTATCAGGCTGAACGCTGTTGGCAAGATGCGTGCATCCCTCTCCGGAACTGTTAATCAACTCGACCCGAGAAGTCTTAAGGAGCGTTCATGAAACGGTGCATAACGAGCAGTCGGAGACTGGTCGCAGCAGCTCTCGCTGTCGCGGCGCTGTCGATCACCGGCAGCGTTTTCGCCCAGTCGGTGGATCAGGTCCTGCAAGCCGAGCAGCGTCGTCTTTCGCTGGCCCAGCAGTCGCAGGAGAGGATCAACGACATCGTCGAAGGAACCCGGTCACTGGAAGACCAGTACCGTTCCATCAATAAGGAGATCGACGGCCTGCGTGTCTACAACGACCTGATGCGGGCGCAGACGGCCGGTCAGCAGGCGACGCTCGACGACATCGCACTGTCGATGGACCAGGTCGACGTCATCAACCGGCAGATCGTGCCGCTGATGACGCGCATGATCGACGGCCTCGAGCAGTCGATCGCGCTGGACGTGCCCTTTCTGATGGAAGAGCGCACCGAGCGTATCGGCAACCTGAAGTCGATCATGGAGCGCTCCGACGTATCCGTCGCCGAGAAGTTTCGCAAGGTGATGGAGGCGTACCAGATCGAGAACGATTACGGAAACTCCGTCGATACTTACGAGCAGGCGCTGACCCTGGATGGCAGCGAGACGCGCGTCTACAACATCCTGCGTATCGGCCGTGTCGGCCTGTACTACCAGTCCGAGGATGCGACCATGACCGGTCGCTGGGACAACGAGATCCGTGACTGGGTCCCGGACAACGACGCCCGCAGCGAAGTCCGCACCGGCCTGCGCATGGCTCGTCAGCTGATCGCGCCCGAGATCATTACCGTCCCGGTCAGTGCACCGTCGGAGGCTTCTTAAATGAAACGCATCATTACTGTACTGGCAGCGACGCTGCTGGCATTCGGAGCCCAGGTCGCCGGCGCGCAGGACAATGCCCGAAGCATGCAGGATCTGCTGCGGCTGATCGAACAGGGACAGGCCCGGGACTCGGCAGAGGCTCGGCAGCGCGAGCAGCGATTCAATGCTGCCCGCGGCGAACAGCAGAACCTGCTGAACCAGGCACGCGCGGAGCGCACTCGCCAGGAGCGTGAGAGCGAACGCCTCGAGCAGCTGTTCGAGGAGAACCAGCAGAAGATCATCACGGCACGGAGCGCACTGGACCAGCGCCTCGGCGCGCTGAAGGAGCTCTTCGGCGTGCTGCAGACCGTGTCGGGCGATACGCAAGGCCGGTTCAACAACTCGCTGACGAACCTGCAATACCCGGAGCGCGGCGCTTTCCTGACAGAGCTCGGCACGAAGATGGCCAGCGCTACCGAACTCGCGTCCATCGAGGACATCGAGACGCTGTGGTACATGCTGCAGCAGGAAGTCACCGAGTCGGGCAAGGTCGTACGCTTCCGCCACAACGTCACGAAGGCGAGTGGCGAACAGGCGGATGAGGAAGTCGTGCGTGTCGGCCTGTTCAACGTCGTCGGGCCGGGCGGCTACCTGGTCGTGAAGGACGACGGCACGCTGGCCGAGCTCGTGCGCCAGCCTGAGGGCCGCCTCGTCAGCACCACGGAAGCACTGCTCGATGCCCAGCCGGGCGACGAACCGGTCGGGTTCGGCCTGGACGTGACGCGCGGCGGCATTCTCGGCCTGCTGGTTGAAACCCCGACGCTGATGGATAAGTTCCACCAGGGCGGCTATGTCGGTTACGCGATCGCTATTCTCGGCGTGATCGGTGTGCTGATCGCCATCTGGCGCCTGCTGGCCCTGTCGACGGCGAGCCGCAAGGTTACGGCGCAGCTCAAGAGCGACACGGCCCGGACGGACAATCCGCTCGGACGGGTCCTCGCGGCCTACGAATCGAACCGAAACGCCGATACCGAAACGCTCGAGCTCAAACTCAGCGAGGCGGCGCTCAAGGAAATGCCCGGCCTGACCACGGGCCTGTTGTTCATCAAGGTCGTATCGGTCGTGGCTCCGCTCATGGGCCTGCTCGGTACGGTCACCGGCATGATCAACACGTTCCAGGTCATCACGCTTTACGGCGCGGGTGATCCGAAACTGATGGCCGGCGGTATCTCGCAGGCACTGGTCACGACGGTACTCGGCCTGCTGGTCGCGATCCCGATGGTTCTCCTGCACACGATCGTCAGCGGTCAGAGCAAGAAGATCATCAACATCCTGCAGTCGCAGAGTGCCGGCCTCGTTGCGGAGCACTCGGAAGCCCACCGGTAACGTCGCGAGGGAGCAGCCATGTATTGGCTTACTGATGCCATTGAGGCCATCCGGGATTTCATGAATCTCGGCGGGCCCGTGCTGAAAGTCATCGCGATCGCCATCTTCCTGATGTGGGTGCTGATCGTCGAGCGGATCCTGTACTTCCGTTCGACGATGCGTGCCCGGTCGCGCGAGGTGCAGGAGACGTGGGAAGCCAGGAGCGAACGCCGCTCCTGGCATGCCCACCAGATTCGGGAAATGATGATTTCGCGGTTCTCGGAATCCGTGAACCGCGGCATCCCGATGATCCAGACCTTCGTCGCCCTGTGTCCGCTGCTGGGTCTGCTCGGCACCGTCACCGGCATGATCAAGGTGTTCGAGGTGCTCGCGGCATCCGGCTCCGGGAACGTTCGTGCCATGGCGGCCGGCGTCTCGCAGGCGACCGTCCCGACGATGGCCGGCATGGTCGGCGCATTGTCAGGCGTTCTGTTCGTGACCTTGTTGGCACGCCGCGCCGTCCGTGAAGTCGAATTCCTCGAGGATTCGCTCACGATGGACCACTAAAGGGAATCGCGATGCGCAAGACCAATTTGTCGATGGGCACGGAAGAGGAAGAGAACGAAATCAACCTCACGCCCATGCTTGACGTCGTGTTCATCATGCTGATCTTTTTCATCGTGACGGCATCCTTCGTCAAGGAAGCGGGTCTGGACGTCAATCGACCCGACAACCAGCAACAGCAGGAACAGACCGAGAGCGAGAACATCCTGATCCAGATTCGTGAAAACGATGAAATCTGGCTGGATCGGCGCCTCATCGATCCGCGGGCGTTGCGCGCGAACATCGAACGGCGGCACGCGGAAAACCCGCAGGGTTCCGTAGTTGTTCAAGCCAACGCCAAGTCATCGAACAAGATGCTGGTCCTGGTCATGGATGCCGCGAGGCTGGCGGGTGTGTACAACATTTCGATTGCGGACCCTTCATAATGATGCGCAGAAACAACCAGGCCGGTTCCGGCGAACAGGAAGAGAATGAAATCAACCTGACGCCGATGCTCGATGTCGTGTTCATCATGTTGATCTTCTTCATTGTGACGGCGACGTTCATCAAGGAAGCCGGTATCGACGTCGATCGGCCGGAGGCACTGACGCGCGACCGAATGGACGATGCGGCCATCCTCGTGGCCATCAGCCCGGGCAACGAGATCTGGATCGACAAGAAAGTGACGAAGCCCAGCGACGTTCGAACGGTCCTCGAGAAGCTGCACCAGGAGAATCCCAAGGGTTCGATGGTGATCCAGGCGGACGAGAGTTCGACGCACGAGACGCTCGTGATAGTGATGGAAGCGGCCAAGCAGGCCGGCATCCCGAACGTGGCCATTTCGGCGGATGAGTAGCGGGAAACAGTCAGGGAACTTGTCGGCGGCAGCTCTGGTCACAAGCCAGAGAGAGGCCGGAACCGGCGGGACCCGGGTGGTTCGAACCACCAAGGAGAGCTGAGTAATGATAGGCCGATACCTGTTTTCGATCGTGGTCGGCGTCGCCGTGACGCTGAGTCTGCTGTTCGTCATGCAGTTGCTCATCGCAACGGGCAAGGCGGCGCTGACGGAACCGCGGGCAAGGGCGCAACTCGACTTCGTACGGGTGAAGCGCAATGAAAACCTGAATACCGAGGATTTCCAGCCGGAGAAGCCGCCGCCACCGCCCGAGGTGCCACCGGAGACGCCGCCGCAGGAAATGGACAATATCGACCCGGATGCGCCTGCCATCGATATCCCGGCGCCGACGGTCAATGCGAGTACCGATATCGGCGGGCCGGGCGGGATGAACGTCGCCGAAGGTGATTACCTGCCGATCGTTCGCGTCGCGCCGGTTTACCCGGCTCGCGCGCTTTCGCGCGGCCTGGAAGGCTACGTGGATTTGTCGTTCACGGTGACGCCGGCCGGCACGGTCGAGAACCCGGTAGTGCTCTTCTCGACCAGTAGCCTGTTCGAGCGGGCCGCCACACGCGCGGTGCTGAAATTCAAGTACAAGCCGCGAGTCGTCGACGGCGTGCCGGTCGCGGTGCACAACGTCAAGACGCGCATTTCGTTCAAGATCGAGGACTAGGTGCAAGCAGGATTGATCAAGGCGGGATCGAACCGACCGAAGAGGACTTTGACCGACATGCACATCCAAACGAAACGCAAGGGCCTGTTCTCGCTGTTGGCCGTGTGCCTGCTGGCCGGGCCGGTCCAGGCGCAGGACGACGAGGCGCAGTCCCAAAAGCAGGACACGAAACAGGCGCAGGCTGTCAGTAAGGAAGTCTACGACCAGATCACGAAGGCCCAGGAACTCGTCGACGCCAAGGACTACGCGGGCGCGCTGAGACTCCTCAATCGGCTGTTCGACCCGGACAAGCTCACCGAGTATGAGCAGGCGAACGTCCTCAACTACATCGGCTTTGTCTACTTCAACATGGACGACCCGGTAAACGCGATCAAGACCTATGACAGGCTGATTGCGATTCCGAGCCTCGAGCCGCAGATGAAGAAGCAGGTCACGTACACGCTGGCCCAGCTCAACATGATGGAAGAGCGCTATCCGCGTGCGCTGGAACTGCTGAACTCCTACTTCCGGCAGGAGCCGAATCCGCCGCCCGATGCTTACATCCTCCAGGCGCAGACGTTCTACCAGCTGCAGCGCTACCCGGACATGATTCCGGCCATCGAGACGGGCATGCGGATTGCCCAGGAGCGCGGCAAGGAGGTCAAGGAAGACTGGTACGTCCTGCTGAACTTCGCGTATTTCCAACAGGAAAACTATGCGAAGGTCCGCGACATCCAGAAGATTCTGCTGGCGAACTGGCCGAAGAAACGTTACTGGTTCTCGCTGGCTGGCGCGTACACGGAGCTCGGCGAGGAACAGAACCTGATCGCCGCATACGACGCCGCCTTCACGCAGGGGATGCTGGAGAAAGAATCGGAATTTGTGACCATGGCGCAGCTCTACATGCAGCGCGAAGTGCCCTACAAGGCGGCCAAGCTGCTTGAAGAAAAAATGGGCGACGGCACCGTCACGAAGAACGAGAAGAACTATCGCCTGCTGTCGCAGGCCTGGATGCTGGCCATGGAGGACGACAAGGCCATTCCGGCACTGACCGAAGCCGCCCAGCGTGCCACCGACGGTGAGCTGGACGTGCGTCTCGCGAACTCCTATCTCAATCTCGGCGAGTACGAGAAGTGCGCCGACTCGGCCCAGGCGGGCCTGCGGAAAGGCGGGTTGAAGAACTCGGACAATGCGCAGATCTCGCTCGGCATGTGCCTGTACAACCTGCAGCGCTACCAGGATGCGAAATCGGCGTTCCAGGCAGCCGCACGGACCGAGCGCTCGCGACGGACGGCCAACCAGTGGATCCAGGTGATCGATGCGGAGGTCGAACGCAATCGACAGATTCGCCTGGCGCAGGAGGCAGCCCGCAAGAAGGCGGCCGAGGTCGAGGCGCGGCGCGCGAAATTGGATCGCGCCTGACCGGCAGACTGCGTACAATATCGGGGTTTCGAGGGCGTTGGCCGGAAACGGCCAACGCCTTTTCTACGTACAGGATACTGCTGAATACGGACGACCCTGGGCATGCCGAAAGTCACCTACATCACCCCGGACGGGACGCGCCACGAGACCGACGTCGACGTCGGATACTCCGTCATGGAAGGGGCCATCAATAACAACATCGAGGGAATCGTCGCGGAATGCGGCGGGGCCTGCGCCTGCGCGACCTGCCACAGCTACGTCGACGAAGCATGGCTCGACAAGATCCCGCCGATGGACGACATGGAAGACTCCATGCTCGACGCCGCGTTCGAGCGCAAGGACAACAGTCGACTCACGTGCCAGATCGAGATGACGGATGCACTCGACGGGCTCGTCATCTACGTCGCCGACAACGAATACTAGGCGTATTCCGCCGCCGGCCGTGGACGCCGTACGGGCCCGCGCTCCGCATTCGGCACACCCGGCGCAGCACGCTTTGAGCTAGACTCAGCCCGTCCCCGGGGTGTCGGAGCGTGCAAATTGAAGATCTGGTCCTTGGCGCGAACGCTCGCGGAACAGACACCGCCCGAGCGCAACCGGTACGTCGACCTTCTCCGTGCCGTCTCCATCCTCGCCGTCATCGTCGGTCACTGGCTCATCGCGACCGCCTGGTACGTCGACGGTGAGCTGACTACCGGGCACCTGCTCAAGCAGAAGCCGGAAACGCAGTGGCTCACCTGGCTGTTCCAGGTGATGCCGGTGTTCTTCTTTGTCGGCGGTTACTCGCACGCCGTGTCCATCGAGAGTGCGCGCCGCAAGCAGCAGGACTACAGCCAGTGGCTGATCGGCCGCTTGTCCCGCCTGGTTACGCCGCTACTCCTGCTACTGCTCGCCTGGGTCGTCATTGCCGTGGCGATGCGCATCGCGGGTGTGCGCCCCGACGTGATTCAGTACATGTCCCAGGCGTCGCTGATTCCGACCTGGTTCCTCGCGATCTACATCATGATCGCGGTGCTGGCGCCGGCGGCATACCGCTTCTGGCAACGCGCGGGTTATGCCTCGATAGCCGTCTTCATGGCGCTGGCGGCGCTGGTGGACCTGGCTTTCTTCGCCGGCGGGTTCGAGTTTCTCGGCTGGAGCAATTACTTCTGGGTCTGGCTTGGCGTGCACCAGCTCGGCTTCGCGTGGCGGGATGGCCGGCTGCCGGGGCCGGCCGCGATGCTGGCCGTGGGAGTGGTGGGCCTGGCGGCGCTGGCTGCGCTCATCTTCGTCGGCCCGTACCCGTTCGCGATGGTCGGTTCACCGGACGAAGGCCTGTCGAACACGTTGCCCCCGAAGCTGACGTTGAATGCCCTTGCACTGGCCCAGTTCGGCTTCCTGCTGGCCATTGAGAAACCGGTACGCCGCCTGCTCGACAACCTGTCGGTGTGGGCGGCCACCGTGCTGGTCAACTCGATGATCATGACCGTCTATCTCTGGCATATCACGGTCATGATCCTGGCGGGTGCGCTGCTGTACCTGGCCGGCGGCATCGGCTTCGGCCTGGAACCGGGGACGACCGCGTGGTGGTGGTCGCGAATTCCGTGGGTGCTCGGGCTCGCGATCGTGCTGGTGCCGCTGGCCCTCGTCCTGTCGCCGCTCGAGCGTCGCGGCCGGCAGCCGGATGCGCCGGTACCGGGCGCGTTGCGCCAGATCGTGGCCGCAATGGCATTTTGCCTCGGTATTGCGCTGCTCGCGCTGTTCGGCTTCGGGGATCGGCCGGCCGACTGGGTGGACATGGCGGCCGTGGTACTGGTCGTCGTCGCAGCGACGGCAGGGGGCCTGTTGCCAAAGCTCCGGTAGGCGGGGCCGGCGCCCGCCATGCGCGGAGCGTTCGTGCTATCGCAACCCGGTCTCGAGGCGCCCGATGACCATCCGCTGGATCTCGGACGTGCCCTCGTAGATTTCCGTGATCTTGGCGTCGCGGAAGTAGCGCTCGACGGGCAGTTCCTTGCTGTAACCCATGCCGCCGTGAATCTGCACGGCCTGGTGAGTGACCCACATGCAGGTCTCCGAGGCGAACAGCTTCGCCATCGAGGCGTTCAACGTGTTGCGCCCGCCGGATCGCTCTGCTTCACCCTTGGCCCACGCTGCCTGCAGGACGAGCAGGCGGCTGGCCTCGATGCGCGTGCGCATGTCGGCGATCTTGTTCTGGATGGTCTGGAAGCCGCCGATCGGCTCGCCGAACGCCTTTCGTTCGCGCGAATACTCGAGTGCCGCTTCGTAGGCAGCCTGGGCGATTCCGAGCGACTGGGCCGCGATGCCGACGCGGCCGGCATCCAGGACCGTCATCGCAATCCGGAAGCCGGCGCCTTCATCGCCGATCCGGTTTTCGACCGGGCAGTGGTAGTCGACGAGCTCGATCTCGCAGGTCGCGGAAGCGCGAATGCCGAGTTTCGGTTCGTGCTTGCCGCGATTGAAACCGGGCTCGTCCGCATCGACCACGAACGCGCTGATGCCCGCCGGCTCGCCGCCCGCTGACACGGTCTGCGCGAACAGAATCACGAAACGCGCGACCGGGCCGGACGTGATCCACGACTTGCGCGCGTTGATCGTGTAGTACGTGCCGTCGTCGGAGAGCACGGCACGCGATCGCATGGCGCGCGCGTCCGAGCCGGATTGCGGTTCCGTGAGCGCGTACGCGCCGGTGACTTCGCCGGACGCCACCGGCGCCAGCCATCGCTGCTTCTGCTCCTCGGTGCCGAACTTGAGCAACGGTACGCCGTACAGCGAATTGTTGACGGAAACGATCGTGCCGTGTGCCGCGTCGGCGGCGGAGATTTCCGCAATGATGAGTGCGTAGCTGACGGGGTCGAGGCCGGAGCCTCCGTACGCCTCCGGCACTTCGACGCCCATGAAACCGAGTTCGCCGGCGGCGCGTACCGTATCTGCCGGGAATTCCCCGGACTCGTCGAAGCGCGCGGCTACCGGCGCGATCTCATTCTGCGCGAACTCCCGCGCAGCGGCCTGGATCATGCGCTGTTCTTCGGTCAGTGAAAAATCCATGCGTCCTCCGTCGTCGAACGGCAATTATACGAAGCGCCGGGGCCTGGCAGCATACCCCAATCATGGGATGGGCCGGGGCGCATGACGGCGCTGCCGATTCCGCATAGAATCCCAAGGATCCCAACCACAGATTCGAGGAGTTCACGCATGGCCATCAAGGCAGGCGAAAAGATGCCGTCCGGGACGTTTTCCATCATGACGGAGTCCGGGCCGGGCGCAATGACCACGGACGAGCTGTTCGCAGGGAAGAAAGTCGTGCTCGTGTCGGTTCCGGGCGCCTTCACGCCCACCTGTTCGATGAATCACCTTCCGGGGTTCGTCGAGCACGCGGACGACATCCGCTCCAAGGGCGTCGACACGATTGCGTGCATGGCCGTGAACGACGTCTTCGTCATGAACGCCTGGGGCAAGGACCGGGGCGTGAAGGACGACGTGGTCATGCTGGCCGACGGCAATGGCGAGTACGCCACGGCGCTGGGACTCACGATGGATGCCTCGGGCTTCGGCATGGGAACCCGCGGTCAGCGTTTCGCGATCGTCGTCGACGACGGCGTGGCAACGCACGTCGCGGTTGAGGCGCCGGGCAAGTTCGAGGTCAGCAAGGCCGAAGCGATACTCGCGCAGCTCTAGATCGACGGGCGGCGTCGCGCCCGCAGTGGGCGCGGCGCCCCTACAACTTGTCGGTCAGTTCCGGGACCGCGGTGAACAGGTCCGCCACCAGGCCGATGTCGGCGACCTCGAAGATCGGCGCTTCCTCGTCCTTGTTGATAGCCACGATCGTGCCGGCGTCCTTGATGCCGGTGAGGTGCTGGATGGCGCCCGAGATGCCGATCGCGATGTACAGGTCCGGCGCAATGATCTTGCCGGTCTGTCCCACCTGCATGTCGTTCGGAACGTAGCCCGCGTCGACGGCGGCGCGCGAAGCACCGACGCCCGCGCCGATCTTGTCGGCCAGTGCGTAGATGATGGAGAAGTTGTCGGCGCTGCCGAGTGCACGGCCTCCCGAGACGACGCGCGATGCCGTCTGGAGATCGGGCCGGTCGGAGTCACCGGACTGGAGCTCGACAAAGCGCGTATGCCCGGGCAGCGCAGCGCCCGGCGTGACGCTTTCGACGGCCGCCGAACCGCCGCTGGCCACTTCCTGCCAAGACGCGGTGCGCACCGTGCCGACGACCGTGTGTCCCTCGGGTGCCCGAACGGTGATGATGGCGTTGCCGGCGTAGATCGGCCGCGTGAACGTGCGTTCGCCTTCGACTGTCATGATGTCGCTGACCTGGTTGACGCCGAGCAGCGCGGCAACGCGCGGCATCAGGTCCTTGCCGAAGGTCGTGGACGGCCCCAGCACGTAGTCCGCGTCGCCGGCGAGCTCCACGATCTGTGGGGCCAGCGTTGCGGCCAGGGCGTGCGCGTTGACTGGCGCCTGCACGTCGAGTACACGGGCCACCGACGACAGCGCGGCGGCCTGTGCGACCGCGGCGCCGCCGGCGGCGGAGAAGACGGCGACATCGATGTCGGCACCGTCGATCGCCGCCGCACAGGCCACGGTCTTTGCGGTGCTGGGGTTCAGCTGTTCGCCGTCGTGTTCGGCGATGACGAGGACTTTGGGCATCAGACCAGCCCCTTCTGCTTGAGTGCTTCGACGAGTTCCCCGACGCTGCCGACCATGACGCCTTTCTTGCGCGCGTCCGGCGGTGCGTAGCGGGTGACTTCCAGGGCAGGGGAGGACTCGATGCCGAGGTCCTCCACCGGTATCGTGTCGAGCGGCTTCTTCTTCGCCTTCATGATGTCCGGCAGCTTGACGTAGCGCGGTTCGTTGAGGCGCAGGTCTACCGTGACGACAGCGGGCAGGTCGACCTCGATCGTTTCGAGCCCCGCATCGACTTCGCGGGTAACGCTCGCCTTGCCGTCGCCGAGGACCAGCTTCGATGCGAACGTCGCCTGCGGGCGGTCCCAGATCGCGGCGAGCATCTGCCCGGTCTGGCTGTTGTCGTCGTCGATGGCCTGCTTGCCGAGGAGGACCAGGTCCGGCGTCTCGCGTCGTGCGACGGCGTGAAATATCCGCGCGCGGTCGAGGGCGTCGAGTTCCGTGTCGGACTGCACGAGGATGGCGCGGTCTGCGCCCATGGCGAGGCCGGTGCGCAGCTGCTGTTGTGCGTCCGCCGGGCCGATGGAGAGTACGACGACTTCGCCGGCTTCCCCGCGCTCGCGGATGCGCAGCGCTTCTTCGAGCGCGATCTCGTCGAACGGGTTGATGCTCATCTTGACGCCGTCGGTTTCGACCCCCGACCCGTCACCGCGCACCCGGACCCGGACGTTGTAGTCCACGGCCCGCTTGAGGCCGACAAGAATTCTTTCCACTTCGCTTTTCTCCTGGCGCGGCAGCGCCCGGCGCTTCAGGGGGCGGTATTGTCCACGACCGTATCGCGGTGTACAAGGGCGGTACCGCGACCCGTCCCGTCGCGTGGCCGAGCTACAGAGGCAGGTTATTGCATGCCGGAACACCCGCTCCTCATTACGCCCGAGTGCCTCGCTGCTCGTCTCGACGATGCACAGCTTTGCGTCATCGATTGCCGTTTCGATCTCACCGACCCGGCGCGCGGTCGTCGAGACTTCGACGCCGGACACGTCCCCGGCGCGGTCCATGCCGATCTCGACCGCGATCTCGCGGGTCCGGTACGGCCCGAGACGGGAAGGCACCCGCTACCCGATCCTTCGGTGTTCGCACGGACGCTCGGCCGCTGGGGGATCGACCGCGGCACGGACGTCGTCGTTTATGACGCGCTGAACGGCGCGACGGCAGCGCGGGCGTGGTGGCTGCTGCGCTGGATGGGGCATGAGCGCGTCTCGCTCCTGGACGGCGGTTTCGAGCACTGGCTGCGGGGCGGGCATCCGGTGTCGGCAGAAGCGTCAGCGCGGCCCGCAACGACCTTCTACGCGCACCCGGGTTCGGCAGCGACCCTGTCAACGTCCGAGGTGGCGGAAGCGTTGCGCTCGGACGGCAGCTTGCTGCTGGTCGATGCGCGCGACGCGGTGCGATTCCGCGGCGACGCCGAGCCGATCGACCCGATCGCCGGCCACGTGCCCGGCGCGCGCAATGTTCCGCTCGCCGCCAGCCTCCGCGCAGACGGGCGCTGGCGCGCTGCCGATGAATTGCGCCGCCTGTGGGAGCCGCTCCTCGGTACGCCGCCTGGAAGGCCCTGGGCGGTCATGTGCGGCTCCGGGGTAACGGCGTGTCACCTGGCCGTTTCCGCCGGCCTCGCGGGCTTTCAGGCGCCCTCGCTGTACGTCGGGTCCTGGAGCGAGTGGATCCGGGATTCCCGGCGGCCGGTCGCGGTCGGCGCCGCCGGCTGAGCGGCCGGCGGCGTGCGGAAGGCTCGTCAACTTAATCTGATTTTTCTCCCGGATCGTGCCACAATCCCGATCCGGCGACAGGGGGCGCGGAGCGCCAGATCTGCCGGAGTTGAGTGGCATGAAATATTCAATAAAACAGATAGTTGTATTGTTTTTTTCAGGTACTCTTATAGGATGTTCCACGGCCTCCGGGCCGGCCGGCGAGGTGCCGTCGGCGAGCGAAGTCCGCGGGTCGGATTGCATCTTGGATGGGACTGTCCGAGACTATCGGGTACTGGACGGCAGCAACCTCGTCGTCACTGACGTGAGGAAGCAAAAGTACCATATGCGGCTCAACCGTCGTTCCGCCGGCCTGGATTCGGGCTGGGGCATCGGGTTCACGACACAGGGGTCGCGTATATGCCCGCGCAGCAGCGAGCTTGTCGTCAACGGTGGCTTCGAGCCGGATGTCATCAATATTGCGAGCATCCGCGCCATCGACAACCAGGAATACCAAGACCTGTTGGTTGCTTTCGGCAGGAAGACACCGACACCGGTCGAGACAACGCCCGACCATGACGTTCAGGGGGCGGATGTCGAAGAGCTGGACTAGGTCGTCGAGCATTCCCATGCGACGATCCGGTCACGCAATCCGCAATCTCCGTGCGGACCCGCCCGGCCAACCCTCCACGGTTGGCCGGGTTTTTACTTCCCGCCCCGAACCGGTCCGGATTTGACGTCGGCACTCGACGGAATCCGCGTCCTTGACCTGTCCCGCGTGCTCGCGGGGCCGTGGGCGACGCAGCTCCTGGGCGACTACGGCGCGGACGTCGTAAAGGTCGAGCGCCCGGACCGCGGCGACGACACGCGTGCCTGGGGACCGCCGTGGCTCGGCGACGATCCGCGCGGCGAGTCGGCCTATTACCTGTCCACGAACCGCAACAAGCGCTCGCTCGCCATCGACCTGTCGAGCACGGCCGGGCGCAAGCTCGTGGCGGCACTGGCACGGCGTGCCGACGTGGTCGTGCACAACTTCCGGCCGGCGGCCGCCGTGCGGCTCGGCGTGGATTACGACGCACTCTCCGCGGACAATGACGCGCTCGTGTACTGCGTGATCTCCGCCTTTGCCAGCGACTCGTCGCGCGCGGACGAACCCGGCTACGACGCGATGATGCAGGCGGCGGGCGGGTTCATGAGCCTTACGGGGGCTGCGGACGCGGACGGCGGGTCGCCGCAGAAAGCCGGTGTCGCAATCGCGGATATCATGACCGGCATGTACGCCGCGACGGGGATCCTCGCCGCCTTGCACGCGCGTGCGTCGGGCGCGGGCGGCCAGCGCCTCGAGGTGCCGCTGTTCGACGCGCAGGTCGCCATGCTCGCGAACCAGAACATGAACTACCTCGTCGGCGGCCAGGTTCCCGGCCGCCTCGGCACCGCGCATCCGAACATCGTGCCGTACCAGGCCTTCGCCACGGCCGATGGTCACCTGATGCTGGCGGTCGGCTCGGATCGCCAGTTCGCGGACGTCGTGCGCGTACTCGGACTGGAGGCGGATCTCGGCGGCCCCGCGTTCGCTACGAACGCGCAGCGGGTGGCGCAGCGCGAACAGGTTGCCGGCGTGCTCGCAGCCGTGTTCCGGGCTCACCCGACGGAGCATTGGCGAGGACGGCTGGCGGCCGCGAGTGTCCCGTGCAGTGCCGTCGACCGCCTGGATACGGTTTTCGCGTCCGACTACGCGGCGGAACATCTGCTGCGCACGATGCCGCATGCGTCCGGCGTGCCATTGCCGGTCGTCGCGAACCCCGTCCGCTTCGGGCGCACGCCAGTGAGCTATCGTCACGCACCCCCGGTACTGGGCGCGGACGCCGACGCGGTTTTGCGCGACTGGTTGGGTTATTCTGCCGGCGACATGCGGCGGCTCGCGGATGCGGGCGCCGTCCCGCTCACAGGAAGAGATCTGCAATGAATTCTGCCATCGGCAGCAGCGATGCACTGAAGGACGTCAAGTACGAGATTCGCGGACAGCTCGCGCACCGCGCCATCGAGCTGGAAAAGCGCGGCTACGAGATCATTTCGCTGAACATCGGCAACCCGGGCCTGTACGGTTTCCGCACGCCCGAGACGATGCGGCTCGCCATGATCGAGAATCTGTCGCTCGCCGAGCCGTACAGCCATCAGAAAGGGATTTTCCCGGCCCGCGAAGCAGTCGTGATGCAGCAGCAGAACCGCGGCATCAGCGGTATCAGCGCGGAAGAGGTCTTCATCGGTAATGGCGTCAGCGAACTGATCGACCTGACCCTGCGCGCGTTGCTGAACCGCGGCGACGAAGTGCTGGTGCCGAGCCCCGATTACCCGTTGTGGTCGGCGGCCGTGACGCTGAACGGCGGGACACCGCGCTACTACGATTGCCTGCCGGAGAACGAGTTCATGCCCGACCCGGAAGCCATCGAGGCGCTGGTCGGGCCGAAGACGCGGGCGATCGTCATCATCAACCCGAACAACCCCACCGGCGCCGTGTATCCGCGCGAGGTTCTCGAAGCGATCGTCGCCGTGGCCGAGCGTCACGGGCTGCTCGTCATGGCCGACGAGATCTACGACCAGATGGTCTACGACGACGCCGCGTTCGTGCCGCTCGCGACGCTGGTGAATGACGGCGTGTGCCTCACGTATTCGGGGCTGTCGAAGGTGTACCGCGCATGCGGCTACCGCGTCGGCTGGTGCGTCTTCAGCGGCGACCTCGAGCGGGCGCGTTCGTACGTTCATGGGATGGAGTTGCTGGCCGCATTGCGGCTGTGCAGCAACGTGCCCGGCCAGTGGGCGGTCCAGACCGCGCTGGGCGGGTTCCAGAGTATCGGTGAGCTCGTCGTGGCCGGTGGACGCCTGCACCAGCAACGCCAGGTCATCATCGACCGCGTCGAGCAGAGCCCGTACCTGCACCTGGTCGCGCCAAAGGGCGCGATGTATGCCTTCGTGCGGCTGGACAAACGTTTCGAGGGCTCGCTTGACGACCGCCGGTTCGCGCTCGAGTTGCTGGAGACGATGCACGTGCTGGTGGCGCCGGGCTCCAGCTTCAACACCCCGTACACCGATCACTTTCGGATCACGACACTCCCGGACACGGAAACGCTGCACACGGTTTTCGACCGGATCGACAGCCTGCTCGATCAGCACCGCTGATCACTGCGAGAGTGAGCGACTACCCGGTACTCGACGACTTTTCCGAGGACGGTGCCACGCACATCGTTGCGGCGAACCGGCGCCTCGCGCGGGCACTGCAGCAGGCGTGGGCGGACCGCCAGGTCGCAGCCGGCCGCGCGGCATGGCGAACGCCGGCGATCCACGCGCTGTCCGACTGGTACCCGGCGCTTGCCGAGCGCGTCGTCGCCGACAGCGAGTTTCCGGCACGCATTAATGACCTGCAGTCGCGGGTTTTGTGGGAACAGTGTCTGCGGTCGGACATCGACGACCCGTTCATACGCTTTCCGGCGCTCGCGAGGGCTTGCCGCGACGCCTGGCAGCGCCTGCACGACTGGTGCGTGCCCGTCGTCGAAGTGCAGGAAGCCGCGCGAGGCCAGGATCAGCGCTGGTTCGCGCGCGCGGCCGGTGCGTACGCGGACAGGCTCGCGGACGGCGGGTGGCTGGACACGGCAACACTGCCCGCGGCGATCGTCGACCGCTTGCGCGGCGCCGCTGCTCCTGCGCTGCAAGAGGTTCGGACCTGTGGTTTCGACCGGATGCCGCCCCGTCTTCAGACGGTGCTGGAAGCGCTGGCAGCGACCGGCGCGCGGATCAGTGACGCGCCGATGCCGGCAGGGCGTCCGCGGCGGTTCCTGCGCTTCGCGAACGCGGACGGCGAGTTGCGCGCGGCCGGTGCGTGGGCACGGCACGCGCTGGAGCGGGCACCTTCCTCGCGCATCGCCATCGTCGTCACCGCGCTGGAGCGGGATGCCGGGCGCGCCGCGTCGCTGATCCGGGAGGGCTTCGTGCCGGGGTGGCAAACGGCGTCGTCGCGGATCGCGGCGGCCGTCGAGCTGTCGTACGGACGGGCGCTGGGCGACTATCCTGCCGTCGCGACGGCAATGCTGGTCCTGCGCTGGCTGTTTCACGATATCGGCAGCCCGGACGTCGGCCACCTGCTGCGCTCGCCGCACATCGGCAGCGGACTGCTCGCAGGCCGGCATCGACTGGATCTCGCGCTTCGCGACCTGCCGGACAGGGACTGGTCGCGTGCCCGGCTGGTTGACGCGGTCGGCGCGGCGGCTGACGCCGACGGCCGCGACTGGATCGAGCGTGTCGTGCGGCTTGATGCGCTACTCGATCCCGCAATCACGGTTCGGCGCCCGGGCGAATGGGCCGCTTGCTTCGACGCCGTGCTCGGCGAACTCGGCTGGCCCGGAGAAGCCTCGGAGTCGAGTTCGGACTTTCAGCTCGCGAACCGCTGGCGAAAGCTGTTGAACGAGTTTGCGCGCCTGGAACTCGTGGTGCCACGGATGTCCGGCGTCGAGGCGATCGGCCGTATCGCCTCGATGGCGGGCGAGGTGATATTTCAGCCCGAAAGCGACGACGGCATCGTGCACGTGCTGGGCCCGCTGGAGGCCGCGGGGCTCGCCGTGGATGCGCTGTGGCTGACCGGCGCGACGGCCGCCGACTGGCCGGCCGGACAGCGTCCGCTGCCGCTCGTCTCGCGCGAACTTCAGCGCCGCTACCGCATGCCCGACTCGACCCCCGAACTCGCGGCGGCGCATGCGCGGCAGGTCCTGGGAAGGATTGCGGGCATGGCGGCGGACTGCACGTTCAGTTGCGCCGCACTGGACGACGACGCCGAGCAGATGCCGACCACGTTGCTCGGCGCGGGCGAGATCCTGCCGTCACCTGACGACCCCGGCTGGTTCGCGGCGCGGTTCTGCGGACCCGACGGCGTTGTCGGCATCGAGGACCGCGTGCCTGCGGTGGCGCCGGGGGAAGCGATCGGTGGCGGGGCGGCGACGCTGCAGAAGCAGGCCGTCGAGCCGTTGCGCGCGTTCGTCTCGGGCCGCTTGCGCGCTTCCAGGCTGGCTCCGTTCGTCCGGGGCATTGCCGCGAACACGCGCGGCAACCTCGTGCACGCGGCGCTGCAGGCGCTGTACCGCGAGCGTCCGGATCGCGACGCGCTCCGCGAATGGTCCGACGCGGAACGCGCCGGCCGCATCGAGGCATCGGTGCGCCACGCCTTCGCCCGCCACGAACGCCATGCCGATGCGACGCTCGCCGCGGTGCTGGCGGTCGAGAAGGAACGAACGAAACGCCTGCTCGCCGCGGTGCTCGACACCGATGCCGGGCGCCAGCCGTTTCGCATTGCAGCCGTGGAGAGCCGGCTCGATACCGGGATCGGCACCCTCGCGCTGCGGCTGCGCGCGGATCGCCTTGACGTCCTGCCGGATGGCGGCATTGCGATCATCGATTACAAGACGGGGCAGGCCAAGCGCTTCCTCAAGGACGGTGAACCCAATGATGTGCAACTCGTCGTGTACGCGAGCGCGCTGCGGGAACCGGTGGCGGGGCTCGCGCTGTTCAACGTCGAGAGTCGCCACTGCGGCTTCGACGGCGCAGGTCCGGCGTTTGGTGATGGGGACGGGTTCGCGGAGGACCTGGTGCGCTGGGAGCAGGCCGTGCGCGTGCTGGCCCAGGGCATTGCCGCCGGCGACGTGCGCATCAACGTTCGCCAGGGTCTCCGTGATTCGCGGCCGCTCGCGATTCTGAGCCGGGCGGCGGAGGTGCTGCGTGACGGCGACTGACGGCGCACTGCTGGCGGCCGACATCGCGGCCCGCCGCGATGCACTGGACGTGAACCGTTCGTTCATCGTGCAGGCGCCGGCCGGCTCGGGGAAAACCGAGCTCCTGATCCAGCGCTACCTGCGGCTGCTCGGTACCGTCGCCGAGCCTGAGGAAGTCCTGGCGATAACGTTCACGCGCAAGGCGGCGGCGGAGATGCGCCTGCGCGTCGTCGATGCGTTGCGCGATGCCGATGCGGGTATCGCGCCGGCCGAGGCGCATCGGCAGGTGACCGCAGCAGCGGCACGGCGCGTGCTGGAACGCGATCGGGATCGCAGCTGGGGCGTGCTCGACAACCCGGCCCGCCTGCGCATCCAGACGCTCGATGCGCTGAACATGTCGATCGCCCGTATGCTGCCGATCTCGGCGGGCGGCGGCGGCACGGCCACGATCATCGAGGGCGAGGCGATGAACCGCCTGTACCGGCAGGCCGCGGCCGCCACGCTCGAGTGGCTGGGGAGCGGTGGCGAAACCGGCGACACGGTGCGCTCGGTCTTCGAGCACATGGACGCGAATACGAACATCTACGTGTCCCAGCTCGCCGCCATGCTCGGCACCCGCGACCAGTGGCTGCCGTTCGTCGGCAGCGGGCGGTTGACGGACGAGGACGCGGCCCGGCTCAGAGCGTCGATCGAGACGCGGCTCACGTCCATCATCGAGCGCGCGATCGGCGATGTCGCGGCGACGTTGCCGCGCGAGTTCGCGGATGATCTCGCTGAACTCGCGGCGCACGCGGCCGGCAATCTTGCGGACTCCGGAAATCCCGAACACGCCATCTGCGGGTTCGGCACCGAGCCTGTACTCCCGGGCGCCGGTGCGGAGGACGTCGGACGCTGGCTTGCGTTGTCGGAGCTTGTGCTGACCGGCGGCGGCACCGTGCGCAAGCAGGTCAACGTCAGCATCGGGTTTCCGCCGGCCGACAAGGACGCGAAAGCACGCATGAAGGACCTGCTCGACTCACTTGCCGAGAGGTTCGACTTCATCGCCGCGCTCGACGGCCTTCGCGGCTTGCCGCCGCCGCGCTACGACGATGCGCAATGGGACGTACTGCGCCACCTGTTTCGCCTGCTGCCGATCGCGATCGTCGAGTGGCGTCGACTGTGCGCGGCGCAGGGGGCCACCGACCACATCGAGATCGCACTGGCGGCATCCGGCGCCCTCGGGACCGCCGACGCGCCGGGCGACGTCGCGTTGCTGCTCGACTACGAGATCCGGCACATACTCGTCGACGAGATGCAGGATACGTCGAAGGCGCAGTACCGGATGCTCGAGGCGCTGACCGGCGGCTGGTCCACTGGCGACGGACGCACACTGTTCTGCGTGGGCGACCCGATGCAATCGATCTACCGGTTCCGCAACGCGGAGGTCACGCAGTTCCTGGGGGCGCGCCAACGCGGCATCGGTGCCGTACCACTTGAATCCCTCGTGCTGAGACAAAATTTTCGTTCCGGCTCGGGACTGGTCGATTGGTTCAATGCCGTGTTTCCGTCGATACTGCCTCCGCGCGACGATGCACTGTACGGAGCAATCCGTTATGCGCCCTGCGTGCCGGCGCCGGCACTGGTCGGTTTCGGCGAGTGTCACGTGCACCCGGTTTTCGGCGCGGATGTCGCGCGCGAGGCGGCGGTTGGCGGCGAACTCATCGAACGCCTCAGCCATGACCATCCCGACGATACAATCGCGATCCTCGTGCGCGGGCGCACGCAACTGCCGACGTTGCTGCGCGCGTTGCGCGACGCGGGGGTCGCCTACCAGGCCGTGGAGATCGACCGGCTGACCGATTTGCCCGAAGTCATCGACGTCCTCGCGCTGACGCGGGCGTTGGCGCACGAGGCCGATCGCATCGCGTGGCTGGCGCTGCTGCGCGGTGCGTGGATCGGTCTCGACTGGACCGACCTGCATGCCCTGGTCGTCGGCGATCGACGCAGCACGCTGCCGGAGCTCCTGCGCGACGAGGAGAGGCTCGCCGCGTTGTCGGCGGACGGCCGTGCAGCGATTGAACGCGCGCTACCGATCCTGCTGGCCGCGATGCGCCCGGATCGCAAGGCGACGCTGCGGCAGCGTGTCGAGCGTGCCTGGATTGCCCTGGGCGGGCCGGCGATGCTGCGCGACGCGGCGGAAGTCGACAACGTCTACCGATTCCTGGATGCAATCGGCTCGCTGGAGAGCGCGGGCACGCTGTCCGACGTTGCGGAACTGGAGGACATGCTCGACGGCGTACGCGCATCGACGAGCACGCCGGCCCGCGTGCAGGTCATGACGATGCACAAGTCCAAGGGACTGCAATTCGATCACGTCGTGCTGTTTGGGCTCGGGCGCCAGCCGCGAAACGAGTCGGCGCCGCTGCTCGGCTGGGTCGACATTCCGACGGACGACGGCGACAACGCGCGCATCATCAGTGCGATCGGGCGGCGCGATGACGTCGAACACGACCCGCTGCACCAGTTCATCGGGCGCATGTCGAAGGACAAGGGCGACCACGAGACCGGCCGACTGCTCTACGTCGCCTGTACCCGGGCGAAGCGCTCGCTGCACCTCGTCGGGCACGTGTTGACGAAGGACGGCGGGCTCCGGGCGCCGGCGCGGAGCACGCTGCTCTACCGGCTCTGGGCCGCCGTGGAACCCGCGTACCGGGATGCCCTGGACGCCGATGGCGCCGGCGCCGACAACGCGGACGACCCGCTGTTCGTGATGCCGCCGCTGCGGCGGCTGGCGAAGCCCTGGATGGCGCCACAGGCCGCGCTGCCGGTAGCGCGCCCCGCCGAGCCCGACGCGCCGGCCGCGCCGCCGGTCGAGTTCGACTGGGTCGGGCATGACGCGCGCCTCGCCGGAACGCTGGTGCACCGCTGGCTGCAGCGCTACGCGGACGGGCGCGAGTCCATCAGCGACGGCATTCCGGAGGACTTCGCGCGGCGCAATGCGCGGTGGCTTCACGAGCTCGGCGCGTCGAGCGCGGCCCATGCATCCATCATCGACCGCGTGCGTGGCGCGGTCGCGAACGTGCTCGCCGACGAGACCGGCCGCTGGCTACTCGCCGGTGAGGGCGATGCGGAACTCGCGCTGACTGGCGTCGTGGACGGGGCCCGCGTATCAATCGTGATCGACCGCGTCCTCATCGATGCGGACGGCACGCACTGGATCGTCGATTACAAGACGAGTTCGCACGAAGGCGGCGACCTGGATGGATTCCTGGCATCGGAAGTGCGGCGCTACCGGCCGCAACTCGACCGCTACGCGACGGTCTACGCGGCGTACGCCAGCCGGTCGCCGCGCTGCGCGTTGTACTTCCCGCTGCTCGGGCGTTTCGTCGAGGTGCCGACGCTTCAGTAGCGCCCGGACAGGCGCAGCTCGTAGCGGCCCTGTGCGTCCGGCGAGCCCAGGAAGCGCATCTGGTCGTGAACCTTCTGCGGAGTCTGCGCTGTCGGTGCCACCTGGCCGAGGAATTCGTAGGTTCGGTCCGGCGCCACTTGCAGGCGGCCGGCGATCGTGATGACCGCGTCGTCGTCGCGCACGCTCGCAACGACCGTACCGTCCTGTGTCTGAAATTCCGCGCGGTAGCGCCCGAGCGCGCCGGGCGTCACGAGCGGCAGCACCAGGCCGCCGACCTCGATCGAGCCGGTGACATCGGCGGGGATGCCGTCCGACGACAACCGGGCGGTCGGGAAGTTTGCATTCGCCGTGCCCTGCAGGCCGGGGACGCCGACGACGGACTGGAGCGCGCCGAGTGGAACCGACGCACGCAGGTCCTTGAGGGTCACATCACCGCCAAAGCCGATGCCGGCCTGCACATCGATGAAACCACTGGACGGCACCGCCTCGAGATGCCACGCGAGTGTCGCCGTTAGCAACCGGCCGGGAACGAATCGCCACTCGAGATCACGCAGGTAAATGCCGCCGATGTCCGCGTTCGCGGCGCGCCCGCGCCAGACCGTGCCGTCGATGCCGGCCAGTGCGAGACCCGGTGGCGATACCCAGTGGTACGCAACCCGCGCGGGAAACAGTGCGACGAGCCCGACGACAAAAGCCGCCGTGCCGGCGAGGATCAGGCGGCGGCGTGAGGCCATCAGGGGCTGCGTTCCAGTGTCAGCGAGGCGTTGATGCGGCCGGGCCCGGCGCGGCTCGCGAGCGACAGGCTGCCGGCCTGCACGTTCATGCCGTAGCGCTGGTCGAGCTCGCCGAGCCACACGACGAGCTGGTCGAACGCGACGTTCTCGAATTCGACGCGGATGCCGTTCGGCGTCGGCTGGCGGCGTTTGACTGCGGCATTCAGGCTGAGTTCGCGCAGCGTGCGGTCGACGACGACGACGGGCGATTCGTCACTCGCGACGGCGGGGCGCTGTGCCGGCGTCTGCTCGTTGCCCATTGTCGCGCTGAGTACGCGCAGGTCCCGGAGCGAGGTCTGCCAGTCCGCCACGCTGCTGCGCATCGACTCGTGCGCCCGGTCGAGCGGCAGCCACAGCCCGCCCCAAAGCAGTATCACGGCGGTCACGATGCCGCCGATGAAGACAAAGAGGCGTTCGCGCGCTTCGAGATTGTCGAACCAGTCCTTCATCAGCCCGCCTCCTTTATCTGGATGCGGCTGCTGACCCGGTCACCCACGTTGTCGGCGGATTGCAGGGATGCCGCGAAGCGGCCCGACGCGTCGATCGCCTGGACGACGCGATCGAGTGTCGGGATGTCCGGTGCGCTCAGGCGAACGTCGATGACGCCGGCCCGGTACGAGATCGCTTCGACCGACACGGTGTCGTTCCGCGCGACGGCGTCCGCGAGTGACGCGAGCGAGGGCAGGAAGACCTGCGGTCCTTCGGTGGTGGCGCCTCGGCTGCGTCTCAACGAATTCACGGTGCCTACCGGGTCCGCGATATTGCGCTGGTCCGCCGGGCGCAGGCGCCGATACTCGGTGGCGAATTGCTCCTGCAGTGATGCCTGCTCCGCTTTCAGCTGCACATAGTCGGTGACTTTCGAGACGAGGCCGACGGCGGCAAGGGCGATCAACAACGCCGCGGCATAGCGCCATGGGTGAAGCCACCCGCCGAGCTGGCGCTTCTCGCCGTAAGGCCCTTGCAGCAGGTTGACGCCAGCGCCGCTGGCGATCGTCGTCGCGAGACGTGGCAGCGCGCCGTCGGGCAACAGGCGAACGTCGACCCCGTCGAGCTCCTGGCGCAGCAGCGCCCAGTCGCGCTCGTAACGATCACCGAGGGCGGCGTCGCAGTAGGCGAGCAGGTGCCGCGGCGTATCGCCGTCGTCGGCCGCCGGCTGGAGGACCCCGGTTGCCGCCAGCGCGTCCGCGGGCCCGATGTCCGGCAGGACGAACGCCGTTTCGTCACCGTCGTTGTACATCACCCCGTCAGCGGTGACGAGCAGCGACAACGTGTTCGGCACGACTGCGAGACCGTGGTTCTCCGGGACGACACGGCTCGGCATGATGCCGGCCGCGCGCAGTGTCGACAGCCACGCGTCCAGCCGGTCCCTGGCCACGACGGCGACGGGCAGGCGACCGTCCTCGCGGCGCTTGCCGGCGGCGAAGTGCAGCTTGTCGACATCGTCGGCGAGCTGGTCTTCGAGCGCAAATGGCAGCGCTGCCGCGAGGCGCGCGCCGCGGGCCGGGATGTCGACGACGGTTGTCAGCACGTCGGTGCCGGGCACCAGCACGACGACCGGACGCTCACCGGCCTCGGCGGCAGCCTCGGCGAGCGTGCCGCTGCCGGGGTTTCCGCGCCGCGCGCCGCTCGTATCGACTGCCGTCCAGCTCGCGCTGTCGTCGTGCCCGGGATCCAAGCGTAAGACCAGAATGTCACTCATCGTCAGATTGTCCCAAAACTGCGCTGGATTGGCACGACTTCAAGCGAGCCGCCGGTGTCCCGGTACAGCAGGCTGTAATAGTTCACGCGCACGGTGGCGATCTGCACCACGACGCGGAGTTGGAAGAAACTGCTGGTCCCGTCGATGCGCTCGAGCATCTCGGGGGCGACCAGCGTGCGGAAGCGGTTCTCGACGTCGACGAATCCGCCGTCTTCCCGTTCCGAGATCAGGCCCTCGACGTCGGAGACGCTGAGTGACTCGTCGAGCGACTGCAGGACCGCGGCCGGCGCCGTGTTGACATTGATGTTCGTGCGGCCAGGCAGCGCCGTGATGTACGGCGCGAGCGCATCGAACGTCGCCTTGTCCATGCCTTCCAGCGCCATCAGCTCCGAGATCGACGTGACCGGCTGGTTCGCAGCGAGGTAGGGCGGTACCTGGCCGCTGTAGATCGAGTCCTCGGCGCCATCCGGAAAGCCGGCATCGCGATCGGCGTCCAGCCAGTCGGCAGCGAGGCCGGCGAAGCGAGGGTCGAGTTCGAGGATGACCAGCAGCCGTCGCAACTGCTCCAGTGCGACCGGGTCTACGTCACCGTTGTTGCCAATCAGGTTGTTGACATTGAAGCGTCCCTGCAGGTCTTCGAGCTCGCCGGTCAGTGCGCCCTGCACGGACTGGCTCTCGATCGGCAGCACCGGGAATTCGGCGGCCCAGATTTCCCCGAGATGGTCGTTGTCCGAATCTCGAGCGTCATCGCGCAACAGGGTGCTGACCCAGTTCTCGGCGCCGTACGCGGCCTGCGTGCCCTCGTCGTGGAAGATCTGTGTCATCGTTCGACGCAGGTCGAGCGCGTTGTCGAACGCAAGCGTTGCGGTCAGCGTGCCGACGAGGGCCACGATCAGCAGTGCGGTGATCAGCGCAACGCCCGATTGCCGGCGAATCATGGGGCCACCTCGAACCAGCGAGTGATTTCGCCTTCGTCCTCGAGCGTCAGCACCACCTCGACGAGTCGCGGTCGCGAATAGGCGGCGGCGCGCCCGCCGGATCCTCGCGGTGGCCAGGTTTCACTCCATTGGCCACTGCCGAGATAAAAACGGAACGCGAGGCTCTCCACCTCGTCGAGCAGGACGGTCGCGAGTGGCTCGGTTCCGAGCGTGGGGTCCAGCACCGTCCAGTGCACGCGGACGAGCTCGCCGTCCTCAACGCGGTAGGCGGCGCGTTGCAGTGTGCTTCTCGGCATGCCGGCCGGGTTCGGCCAGCCCGCGTGCGTGACTTCCAGCGCGAACTCGCTGCCCTCGGTCACGATGAACGCCGGGCGGATGGAATCGTCGAGCGGGTCGCGTACCGGTCGCGGCGCCGCCTGGACGAGATCGCGCCCGAGCACGCGCATCGCGCCCTGGACTTGTCGCAGGCGTTCCATGCGGTCGCCGAGGATCTCGACGTTGATCATCGTGGCCGAAATCGTCTGTTGCGCGATGATCGACAACACCGCGAAGATCGCCAGCGCGATCAGCACTTCGATCAACGTGAAGCCGGAGCGGCGGTTCAATTCGTCTCTCCGGGTGGTGCCGTATCGCGGTCGCGAACGCCGCGGGTCCAGAGGTTGTTCGCGATGCCTGGCGGCGTGGGGTCACCGATGAACCCGGTGACCGTGCGAATTGCGTTGTCATCGCCGGCGTGCGACACCGTGACGTCGATGCGCAGCAGTCTCTCGATGCCGGTTTCCGACACGACTGCTTCCCAGTCCCATTCGCCACCCGCGAATTCGACGTCGCCGTTCGTTCGGCCGAGCTCCGGGACCGTGCCTTCGGCCCGCATCTGCGCGATTCGGTTCTGCGCGATCCAGCTAGCGTAGGTGCGGTCGCGCATCAGGTTCGCATTCGTGAGCATCCGGCCCATCGTCACCGTGACGGTCGTGAGAGCAATCGCGATGATCAAGAGGGCGACGAGTACCTCGACGAGCGTAAAGCCTGACTGCGCCCGGCGCTCAGCTTCCGGCCGCATCTTCATCGCCGAACTCGAGGTTGCCGAGAAGGTCGCCGCGCAAGACCTCCCGCGCGTTGTCGAAAGGCCGCATCAGCGCAATCTCGAACGGCGTCATGTCGCCGCTGGAGAAGATCAACAAGTGCGGTGCGTAGTTGCCGATGGATGCGCCGGTGCGCGGATCGTAGCGGATTTCCTGCGGTTCGCTGTCCAGTCGGATCTTGCGGTCCTCGAGCAGCAGCTCGATCTCGATGCCCTCCGGCAGCTCCCAGTGGCGCAGCGCGTCGTCGTCCGGGACGATGGCCCACTGGTTCGTGTACGGGTCGAACTCGACGAATCGGTAGCCGGTCGACAGCAGTTCGATGCCGAATTCCCGCCCCTGGAACATCGCGTCGTCCCGCGCGGCGCCGATCAACGCGGCGAGCCGCCGTGTTTCGCGGTCCAGCTCGCGGTCATTGCCGACGAGGTTCGTGGACAACAGCGCCACCGACACGACGATGCCCACGATGACGAGGGCGACGAGGATTTCGATCAGCGTAAAGCCGCGGCCGCGGCCCGGCGCGTTCATCTACTCGGATATGTTCCAGTTGCCGCGGTCGGCGTTGGTGCCGTCGCCGCCGGGCCGACCGTCGGCACCGAGCGTGTAGATATCCACCTCGCCGTTGTTGCCGGGGTTCAGATACAGGTACTCATTGCCCCACGGGTCCTTCGGTACATTCTTGAGGTAGCCGCCGGGATTCCAGTTGCGGACGTTCGGGTCGTTCGGTTTGGTCACGAGCGCCTGGATTCCCTGCTCGGACGTCGGGTAGGCGAAGTTGTCGATCCGGTACAGGTCGAGGGCCGACTCGATGTTGCGGATGTCGGCACGCACCTTTTCGATCTGCGCATCGTCGATCCGGCCGATGACGTTCGGGGCGACAATGGCGGCCAGCAGGCCGATGATGATGACGACCACCATGATCTCGATCAGCGTGAAACCGCGTTCGAGGTGACGAACGCGAGTCCGGGAAGTCCTGTTCACGTTATGCTCCATTCATGCCGCACGACGGGCGGCCAGTGCCGAAATTGACGGGATAAAGACGTAAACGCGAGTATATCAAACATGGGGTTACGCTCTGACGTCAGCATCGCTTCGCGGCTCCGGTCGTGGGCACTCCCGGCCGGCCTTGCCGCGGTCGCCGTGGCCGCGCAGGCAGCCGGGATCGCGGGTGCCTGGCGCTACGAGCGCGCGGGGCTCGCGGCCGGCGAATGGTGGCGGCTCGTGACCGGGCACGCCGTGCATCTCGGGTGGTCGCACGTCGTCCTGAATCTCGCCGGGCTCGGCCTGGTGTGGCTGCTGGTCGGCAGCGCCCTGGGGGCGCTCGAGTGGGGGCTGGTGCTTGCCGCCAGCCTGGTGGCCATGGACGCGGGCTTCTGGTTCCTCGCGCCGGGGCTTGCGTGGTACGTGGGCCTGTCGGGCCTGCTGCACGGCCTGCTCGCGGCCGGGCTGCTCGTCAGTGGCGCGACCTGGCCCGATCGCCGCGTGGAAGCGATCGTGCTCGGCGGGCTGGTGGCCGCAAAGCTCGCGTGGGAGACCGGGGTGGGGCCGCTGCCCGGGTCGGTCGAGGCGAGCGGCGGGCCCGTCGTGGTGGCCGCGCACCTGTACGGAGCGGTCGGCGGGGTCGCGGGAGGGGCCCTCGTCCTGATCCGACGCCGCGCCGGTCATTAGAGTCGTGCCGCGCACCCCGATATACTCTCCCGACCCGGCAGGAGAGACCGGGCGGAGCAATAATGACAACAGCGATACTCTTCCCGGGCCAGGGCTCGCAGTCCCCGGGAATGCAAGCGGACCTGGCCGGCCGCTTTCCTCTCGTCAATGACGTTTACGCCGAGGCCAGCGAGGTGCTGGGCTACGACCTGTGGGCGCTGGTCCAGTCAGCCCCGGCGGAGAAACTGGCCGAGACCACGGTGACGCAGCCGGCCATGCTGGCGGCGGGCGTCGCGGCGTGGCGCTGCTGGGTGGACGCCGGCGGTGATGCGGGGCAGCTCATGTCCGGTCACAGTCTCGGCGAGTACTCGGCGCTCGTGTGCGCGGACGCGATCGACTTCGCCGACGCGATGCGCGTCGTGAAGCGGCGCTCGGAACTGATGCAGGCGGCCGTGCCGGTCGGGCAGGGCGCCATGGCCGCGATCCTCGGCCTGGACGACGACGTCGTCGAGGCGGTCTGTGACGAGGCCGGCCAGGGCGGTGTCGTCGAGCCGGTGAACTACAACTCGCCCGGCCAGGTCGTCGTCGCGGGTGCCGCGGATGCCGTGGCGGCCGCAGTGGAGCTTGCGAAGTCGCGTGGTGCCCGCCGCGCTATCCTGCTGCCGGTCAGCGTGCCGTCGCACTCCTCGATGATGCGGGAAGCGGGCGTAGCGCTTTCCGAGTCGCTGCAGGCGGCTGCGTTTCGCACGCCGGCCGTAACGGTGATCGGCGCAGCCACCGCGAAACCCTATACAGACGCGGACGACATTCGCACCACCCTGTCGTCGCAGGTGTACCGCCCGGTGCGCTGGACCGCGACGATCGCGGCACTGGCGGCCGGTGGGGCGAACACGTTCGTGGAATGCGGCCCGGGCAAGGTGCTGGCGGGGCTGGTGCGCCGCATCGACAAGTCACTGACCGTTGCCACGATCGACGGCGTCGACGGGCTGGACAAGGCGCTGGCCGCCTGACGCGGCGGCTGCACCAGACCAATAACGAATACTTCGAGGAGTCGAATGAGCACGATTTACCAAACCGACCTGCTGAAAGGGGAGGTCGCACTCGTGACGGGTGCGTCGCGCGGCATCGGTGCCGCCATCGCCATCGCGCTGGCTGACGCCGGCGCCACGGTCGTCGGCACGGCGACCAGCGAAAAGGGTGCGGCTGCCATCAGCGACGCGCTCGGTGATCGCGGTCGCGGCATCGCGCTGAACATCGCTGACGACGAATCAGTGCAGGCGGCCGTCGCGGACGTGCAGGGCAATGAAGGTGCGCCGACGATCCTCGTGAACAACGCAGGCATTACGCGCGACAACCTGCTGATGCGTATGAAGCAGGAAGAGTGGGACGATGTGCTCGGCACGAACCTGAGCGGCACCTATCGCGTGTCGAAAGCCTGCCTGCGCGGAATGATGAAGGCAAAGAAAGGCCGCATCGTCAGCATCGCATCGGTCATTGGCATCATGGGCAATGCGGGCCAGGCAAATTACGCGGCGGCGAAGGCCGGCATGATCGGTTTTTCGAAGTCGCTCGCGCGTGAAATCGGGTCGCGCAACATCACCGTGAACGTCGTTGCGCCGGGCTTCATCGACACCGACATGACGCGCGTGCTGCCCGAGGAGCAGCGTACCTCGATGTTGACGCAGGTACCGCTCGGCAGGCTCGGTGATGCGAGCGATATCGCGAACGCCGTGGTGTTCCTGGCATCGCCCGCGGGTGCCTACGTGACGGGCGAAACACTGCACGTCAATGGCGGCATGCTGATGGACTGAAAGCCCGCGAAAATCTCGACCAAAGCGTATAGAATGCCGTCACTGTTTCACTTACAATACGCATCCTCGGTAAGCCGCCCCTAGGAAAATCAAGGACTTACCGGTATTTATAGCCTTCTCAGGAGAAGCTACCCAATGAGCAGTATTGAAGAACAGGTCAAGAGCATCGTCGCCGAACAGCTCGGTGTGAAGGAAGATGAGGTCACGAACGATGCTTCTTTCGTCGATGATCTGGGCGCGGATTCGCTCGACACGGTCGAGCTCGTGATGGCACTCGAAGAGGAATTCGAAACCGAGATTCCCGACGAGGAAGCCGAGAAGATCACGACCGTACAGCAGGCTATCGACTTCGTTACTTCGCGTTTGAAGAGCGACTGATCTTTTTCCGGCGCGGCCCGGGTCGCGCCATTTTTCCACCCCGGCGATTCCGCCACTCTTCACGGTATTCCCTTGAGCAAGCGACGCGTCGTCATCACGGGTATGGGCCTCGTCTCACCTGTCGGTGGCAAGCTCGACGTTGCATGGGAGAACGTGTGCAGCGGCAACTCGCAGATCGGTGAGATCACCAATTTCGACGCGAGTACCTATCCCACCCGTATCGCGGGTACGGTGCGAGACTTCAACGCTGACGACTACCTTGCGCCGAAAGACCAGCGCAAGAACGATCCGTTCATTCATTACGGTATCGCGGTCAGCACCGAAGCATTGCGGGATGCCGGGCTCGCCGTCACCGAAGAAAATGGGCACCGGATCGGTGTCGCGATGGGTGCCGGCATCGGCGGCATCCGTTTCATCGAGGACAACGTCGAGAAATTGCAGAAGGGCGGCGTCCGCAAGGTGTCGCCGTTCTACATCCCGGGCAGCATCATCAACATGACGTCCGGCCAGGTGAGCATCCTGCAGCACCTGACCGGCCCGAACCTGTCCATCGTCACCGCCTGCGCCACTTCGACGCACTGCATCGGCATCGCCGGCCGCACCATCGCGTACGGAGACGCCGACGTGATGCTGGCCGGCGGCTCCGAGTATGCAACGACACCGTCGGCCATGGCCGGCTTCTGTGCCGCGCGCGCGATGACGACGCGCAACGATGACCCGACAAGAGCCAGCCGACCGTTCGATGTCGATCGCGACGGCTTCGTGCTGAGCAACGGCGGCGGTTGCGTCGTCCTCGAGGAACTCGAGCACGCGAAGGCGCGCGGCGCCCGCATCTACGCGGAACTGATCGGCTTCGGCATGAGTGGCGACGCGTACCACATCACGTCGCCGCCCGAAGACGGCGAAGGCGCGCGCAAGTGCATGACGGCCGCGATCCGTGACGCCGGTATAGATCCGGGCGACGTCGATTACCTCAACGCCCACGGCACGTCGACACCCGCCGGTGACATCGGCGAGACGGTCGGCATTCGCCGCACGTTCGGCGATGCCGCCGACCGCCTGATGGTCAGTTCGACGAAATCGTCGACCGGCCACATGCTCGGTGCGGCCGGCGTGGTGGAGGCGATCTTCTGCATCCAGTCGCTCGTGCACCAGGCCGTGCCGCCGACCGTGAATCTCGACAACCAGGACCCGGCCTGCGACCTGGACTACGTCCCGAACACGGCACGCGATGCACGCGTTCGCATCGCGATGTCGAACTCGTTCGGGTTCGGGGGCACGAACGGAAGCCTCGTCTTCCGGGCGTTCGAGTGATCGTGCGGTCGTACGGGCCGCCGCGTTGAAGCGTTTCCTGATCGTGCTGGCCGCCGTGCTGGCGGTCGCCGTCGTCGGCGCCGCCGTCGCCGTGAACCAGGCACGGCAGTATCTCGACACGCCTCTGAACGTGCCGCCGAACGGCCTGCGTCATGTCATACCGGCCGGCACGCCGTTCGCGACCGTCTGCGAAAACCTGGCCGCGGAGGGGGTGCTCGGGCACTGCACGCTGCTACGCTGGTACGCGCGTTGGACCGGTGATGCCGGAAAAATCCAGGCGGGCGAGTACCTGATTGCGGCCGGAACCACGCCGGATGGCCTGCTGCGGCAGTTCACGAGCGGTGCCGTGGTGCTGCATTCGTTCACGCTCGTCGAGGGCTGGAATCACCGCGAGTTGCTCGCGCAGCTCCAGCGGCACCCGGAGGTCGAGAGCACGATGACCGGCGAGGACTGGCCGGCGCTGCTCGAAGCCCTCGGCGCGGCGCACGAATCGCCGGAAGGCCTGTTCCTGCCCGAGACCTATCACTTTCCGCGCGGCACCGAGGACCGATCCGTGCTGACGCAGGCGTACCGCCTGATGCAGTCCGCGCTGGCCGAGGAATGGGCCGCGCGCGACGAGTCGGTGCCCGCGAGCACGCCCTACGAGGCGCTCATACTGGCGTCCATCATCGAAAAGGAAACCGGCCGTGCCGACGAGCGGCATCGCATTGCGGGCGTCATCGTGCGACGGTTGCAGCGCAACATGCGCCTGCAGATGGATCCCACCGTCATCTACGGCATCGGCCCGTCCTTCGACGGCAACCTGACCCGCAAGCACCTGCGGACCGACACGCCATACAACACCTACACCCGTGCCGGGCTGCCGCCGACGCCCATCGCGATGCCCGGGCGGGCGGCGATTCATGCGGCACTGCACCCGGCGGATGGCGAGGAACTGTACTTCGTCGCGACGGGCCTCGGCGATGGGAGCCACAGGTTCTCCGTGACGGTTGAGGAACACGAAAAGGCGGTGCGCGAGTATCTTCGGCGGCTCCGCGGCAGAGGCAAGTAAGGTAGGCTTTGGGAATGGCGCCGGGAGAGCCGAGATGACGCGCGGGCGATTCATCACCTTCGAGGGTATCGAGGGCGTGGGCAAGTCCACGCAGATCGACCGTTTTGTGGCCGGTCTCGAGCGCGGCGGCGTCGCGGTGCTGCGAACCCGTGAGCCCGGCGGCACGCCGACCGCCGAACGCATTCGCGACGTGGTGCTGGAGCATGGCGACGAGGCGTTGCCGCCGATCGCGGAGCTGCTGCTGATGTTCGCGGCGCGGGCGGTGCTCGTGGAAAACGTGATCCGGCCGACGCTGGCGGAGGGCCGATGGGTGGTTGCCGACCGTTTCGTCGACGCCAGTCGCGCCTACCAGGGCGGCGGCCGCGAGATGCCGGCCGAACGTGTCGAGGTCCTCGCGGAATGGGTACTGGACGGCATGGTGCCGGACTGCACGGTGTTGCTGGATGCGCCGGTCGAGGTCGGCCTCGAGCGAACGCGGCGGCGCGGCGCACAGGACCGGCTAGACAGCGAGACGGAGGCCTTTCACCAGCGGGTGCGCGCGGCCTACCTGGGCCTCGCCAGGGCGGAGCCGGCGCGGTTCCGAGTGGTGGACGCGCAGGGTGGCGTCGACGAAGTCGGCGCGGCGATCGACACGATCGTGTCCGACCTGCTGGCGGAAGTGAACCAGAATTGACTTTTACTATCGGGCCTAAGTTGCGGATTTAATGGAGTTACCGTGGCTACAGGATTTCGCGGCACAGTGGTCTGAGGCCACCGCCGCGGGGCGCGAGCCTCATGCCGTGCTGCTATCCGGACCCCCCGGTGTCGGCAAGCGCGCGGCCGCAGCGTGGATGGTGCGGCGGAAGCTCGGTCTGCCGGCCGACGCGCTGCCGGCCTGGCCGTTCGAACGCCCGCAGCACGCGGACCTGCGCTGGCTGGAGCGCCCCGAGGACCGGCACGCGATCCTGATCGACCAGGTCCGTGAGCTGGTCGCGGGCCTGGCCCTGACGAGCTACGAAGGCCGGGGCAAGGCCGCGGTCATCGAGCCGGCGAACGCGATGAACGCGAACTCGGCGAACGCTCTGCTGAAGACGCTCGAGGAACCGCCGGGAAGCACCTTGCTCGTGCTGGTCGCCGATCGACTGGGGCGCTTGCCGGCCACGATCCTGAGCCGGTGCCAGCGCATCACGTTGCGAGTGCCGCCGGAGTCCGAGGGCCTTGCGTGGCTCGATCGCCTGCGGCCCGGTATGGCCTGGGCGGAACCGTTGAGGATGGCCGGGCTGGCACCGATAGCGGCGGTCACAGCGGCCGAGCACCTCGACGCCTGCAACGCCATGGCCCGCGATCTCGCGGCGGTCGCGGGCGGCGACGCGTCGCCGATCGACGTAGCGGAGAGCTGGGCGAAGCAGGAGCCGGGCTTCGTCCTCGAGTGGCTCGCGCGACAGATCGAGTCGGCGGCGCGGGCAGCCGTTGCGGGACCGCAGGCGGCCGTCCACGGTGCATTGCCGGATTCTGTGCTGCAGCGCATGGACAGCCGGAACCTGTTTTGCTATCTAGACCGAATCAACCGACTTCGCGGGCAGCCCGGCGGCTCCTTCAACGTCCAGCTGGCGTTCGAGGGTCTGCTGATCGATTGGGCGACGGGCCTCCGCGGGCCGGCGATGGGCCACAGCCACACGGGACAAGCAAGGACATACGGATGAGCAAGCCGGGACTGCTGACACTGACCATCAAGGACAAGAGCGCGCTGTACCTCGCGTACATGCCGTACATCGTCAATGGTGGCCTGTTCATTCCGACGAACAGCTCCTATCGCCTTGGCGACGAGGTGTTCATGCTGCTGAACCTGATGGGCGAGGAGGAGAAGATCCCGGTGGCCGGCACGGTCATCTGGATGACGCCGAAAGGCGCGCAGGGGAAGCGGACTGCCGGCATCGGCGTACAGTTCAGCGACCAGGACCAGGGCAACACGCAGAAGAAGATCGAGAACTACCTCGCCGGCGCCCTTGGCGGCGACAAGCCCACGCACACGATGTAGTTCGCCGCGCCGGCGAGTCCGCCGGCGCCGGAATCAGGCCGGTTCCTTGTTGATGCCGCCGCGCAGTATGTAGGCCTGGAAGCCCCGTTCACTGAGTATGTATGCACCGGCGGAGCTGCGCCGGCCGGTGTCACAGCACACGATGTACTTGCGTGACTTGTCCAGCGTGTTGATCTTCAGCCGGATGAAGTACAGCGGGATGTTCACGGCGCCGTCGAGGTGCTTGTTCTCGAACTCGCTGGGCAGCCGGACGTCGAGCCACTGGCCGCCGTCGCGAACGAGCTGCGTTGCCTCGTCGATGTCCACCCAGTCCAGCATCGGCTCGTTCAGCAGCTTCTTGAAGTCATCCTTGCCGAGCCGCATCACCGACCCGTCGCGGGTCATCGTGACGGTGGCATTGCGCTTCGCGTCGGAGATCAATGCTTCCTCGCCGAACGTGTCGCCGACCGACAGTTCGGCCAGCTTGATGCCGTCCTTGCTGAGTGGCGTTTCGCGGGTGACGAGCGCCGTGCCGCGCGTGAGTACGTAGAAGTAATCGCCCTCGGCGCCCTGTTTCAGGACCACGTCGCCCGACTTGTAATTGATCTGCTGCATTCGCATGAAGATCGCCTGGATGTTCGCCGGCGGGATCTTGTGGAACGCCTTGGTCTGCAACAGCATCGTCATCCAGTCTTCGTTGCCGGCGTCGTCCTTCGACCCCTGCAGCTCGGAGACTTCGTAGGTTCCGGTCTGGTCCCACGTGAGCATGACGTCGAGCAGGTCACTGTCGATGGACATGAACTGGACGCGGTCGCGCGCTTTCGCGGTGACGCGGCGAGGGTAGACCGGGGCGACCGGGTTCCGGGCAAAATCGGAGCCGCCTTCGACCGTACCGACCGTCTTGCCCTGGTCCTGCAGTTCCAGGGTTCCGGAGACGACGTAGAACGTGCGCTTCTCGGTGTCGCCTTCCTTGAACAGGACCTGGCCGGGAGACAGCTCCCGGACCTGGACCTTGCGCGCGAGGGCAGCGAGATTGTCCCGTTTGAGTCCGTCCAGCGGCGAAAAGCGCCTGAGCAGTTCCGACGTTGTCTGCTCGTCCGTCATAGTCTACCTGTTCGCTCGTTTGCGACCGCCATGCGGGCGCGGAATTGTCATTTGCGTGTTTCGGTGCTCCGGCAAGGCGGGCACGCGAGGCATTCTACCTTTAATTCAACGACTTCCGGAACTCCGAATGCATCGCATCGTGATGTTGCGCACACTTTACATTAACCGGCCTGCGGACCCGTTCACCCTTGGGCGGCCGGAGCGCCCCGTCAATTGCCGATTTCGGCCCAGCCGGCGTGTGGCGCGAAGCGATCCCCGTGCTCGCGGGACAGCGCTTCCAGGCGCGAAACGACCTCCGGGATGCCGCGCGAACGGGCGTAAGCCAGGGGCCCGCCGCGGAACGGGGCGAAGCCCGTGCCGAAGATGACACCGGCATCCAGCAGGTCGGCGTCGGTGATGACACCCTCCGAGAGGCAGGCAACGGCCTCGTTGACCATCGGCAGGATCAGGCGATCCTCGGCATCGGCCGGCGCCGGATTGCCGCCTTCGTCCTTCTGAGGTTTGCCGTCCGTCCAGGCGTAGAAGCCGGCACCCTTCTTGCGGCCGAGCTTCCCGTCCTCGACCATTTTCTCCAGCAGCGCGGGAATCGGCCGTCCGTAGGCACCGCCGAGCACCTTTGCGACGTGCAGCGCGACGTCGATGCCGACGCTGTCCACGAGCTCGATCGGGCCCATCGGCATGCCGAAGCGCACCGCGGCCTTGTCAATGGCCGTCAGGCTGACGCCGTCGCCCGCCATGATCAGCGCTTCGTTCGTGTACGGCGCAAGGATGCGATTCACGACGAACCCCGGCGCGCTCGCGCACTCGAGCGGCAGCTTGCCGATCTTTCGGACGAAGCCCAGTCCAATGTCGAGCGCAGCCCGTTCCGTATCCTCGCAACGGATCAGTTCCACCAGTGGCAGCATCGCCACCGGGTTGAAGAAGTGCAGCCCGACGAAACGCTCCGGTTCATCGAGCACCGTGCGCAGCTCTTCCAGCCGGATGCTCGACGTGTTTGTGGCGAGAACCGCGCCGGCCTTCATGCGCGGTTGCAGTGATTGGTACAGTGACTGCTTTGCTTCCAGGTTCTCGTAAATCGCTTCGATCACGAGGTCGGCCTCGGGCACGCCGGCGCCGTCGACGTCGGCGACGAGCCGGGAGGCAGCGGCAGCGCGTTCCTCGTCATCACGAATGCGCTTCGCAAACAGCTTCTGCGCGCGCTCCAGCGCGGGTGTCACGTACTTCATCTCGCGGTCCTGCAACGTGACGTTCAGTCCGCGCAGGGCGCACCAACTCGCGATATCACCGCCCATCACGCCGGCACCGACGACGTGCACGTGTTTCACCTCGGGTGCATCGTCGCTGCCCTGGCTCTTGAGCCGGTTCTGCAGGAAGAACACCCGGACGAGGTTGCGCGACGTCTCGGTGCACATGAGCTCGGCGATCGAGCGCGCCTCCGCGTCATACGCGGCGTCGCCGCGCGCGCCGTGCCGTGCCCAGAGGTCGACGATGGCGTACGGTGCCGGGTAATGTTCGCGCCGAGCCTTCGATGCGACCTGCTTCTCGAGTACCTTGCGGATCAGCGGCCGCAACAATGCGAAGCCGAGCAACCGCTCGACGAACGGGGCTTTGCGGCGAGATGGGCGCGTGCGAACGAGCGTGCCGGCGTCCGTCCGCCAGGACGCTTCCGTCGAAATGCGGTCCACGAGGCCGATTCGGCGGCCTTTCGCGACGTCGACCGGCCCGCCGGTGAGCATGAGCTGCATCGCGGGCCGCACGCCACAGAGCCTCACGGCACGAACGGTGCCGCCGAAGCCCGGGTGGATGCCGAGCTGCACCTCGGGCAGCCCGAGGATGCGCTTGCCGCGGTCGATGGCGATGCGGTAGTCGCAGGCCATCGCGAGCTCGAGACCGCCGCCGAGCGCGTGCCCGTCGATGACGGCGACGGTCGGGCAGGGCAGGCCCTCGAGCCGGTCAAAGACCTTCTGGCCCTGGCGCGTCAGCTCGTAGCCCTGTTCGGGCGTGCTGATCCGGGTGAACTCGTTGATGTCCGCGCCCATGATGAAATGGCCGCGCTTGCCGGAGCCGATGACGACGCCGGACGGGAGCGCTTTTTCCAGGCCGTCGAGGACGTCATCGAGTTCCGCGATCACCGACGCGGAGAGGACGTTCGCGCTGCCGTCCGCCTTGTCGAGGGTCAGCCAGGCTATGCCGTCGCCATCGGTGTCGAGTGTCCAGTGTTTGTCGCTCATGAGGATTTCCCGGTGCGCCGTTTTGGTGCCTGCGTCGATACTGCCTGTCCGCGGGCCCGCGGATCAACCTACCGTGAAGTCACACAGCAGGGGCAGGTGGTCCGAGTGACGCACATCCGGAATGCGGAAGTCGTTCACGCTGATGCCGTCCTGGTAGAGGATGAAATCGAGTTCCTTGCGCGGTGCCCGGCTCGGGTACGTCGGCTGGCCGTTCGTATTCGCCGAGCGCAGCCCGGCGGCCTTCATGAACAGGTAGATCTCGTTCTCACCCCAGAACGTGTTGAAGTCGCCCGCGACGATGACGGGCTTTTCCGTGGCATTGATCAGGTCGTACAGGCGCCGTAGCTGCAGGTGCCGGTGCCGGTACTTGAGCGACAGGTGCACGAGGAAGACGGCGAAATCCTGCATCTCCAGTTCGATGATCAGCCGCTTGATGCCGGTATCGAAGTAATGAAACTTCTCGCCGTGAACCCGCTCTGCCGCGAGGAACGCATTACCCTGCTTGCGCACGATCGGAAGCATGTGATTGATCGAGCGCTCACCGTACTTCGTCTCGTACGACGTGTTCATGCCGAGACTCGCGGCAATCGACTCGGCCTGGTTGACCATGCGGCTGCGAATCGAGCCGGTGTCCACCTCGATCAGGCCGACGATGTCGGGGTCCACCGAGCGAATGAACCGCGTCAGTTCGGGCAGCACGTTCTGATTGCCGAGGACGTAGCCGGCGCCCGGCAGCGGCATGTGCATGCTCGCGCCGCCACCGACGGCGTAGCGAATGTTGTACAGCAGGAGCTTCATCGCGCGTATTGTCCGCTCAAATTGGTAGAATCGCCATTACACCCTGATTACAGATCCGGACCAGAGGGGGTTGGATCGTGTCCGAAGACAATCCGATTCGCGTATTCGTAACGCATGCGTTCAGCGAGTCCGACGACTACCTGCGGCTGTTCGAATTCCTCGAATGCGTCGATCGATTCTACTACCTCAACGTCAGCAAACCCGAAGAACGTCCGTCCGGGGGCATGAACGAGATCAAGGATGCACTGATCCAGCAGATCAAGGACTCCGAGGCCGTGTTCGTGTTGCCCGCGTTGTACGAGAAGCAGCCGGACCTGGTGAATTTCATCATGGATGCGGCCGACGCGAACGGGAAGCCGATGATCGTCGTCCGCCCGTACGGTGGCGTGATGGAGACGCCGAAGGCGCTGGTCGAGCGCACGAACGAGCACGTCGAGTGGAATGCGCGCGACATGGTCGATGCCCTCAAGCGCCAGGCGCGCCTGGAAGACACCAACCGCTGGGAGGTGGTGGACTTCCCGGGCTACGATGCTGACGGCAAGATAGAGTAAAATAATTCAATAAGTTATTGGCGGTTCCTAAAGTGATGTCTGCATCCCGGCCGCTGGTCATCGCGCACCGCGGCGCGTCCGGCTACCTCCCGGAGCACACGTTGGCGGCGAAGGCGCTGGCGCATGCCTGCGGTGCCGATTTTCTCGAACAGGACGTCGTCGCGACCGCCGACGACGAACTCGTCGTCCTGCACGACATTCACCTCGACCGGGTCACGGACGTGGCCACGGTGTTTCCCGGGCGCAGCCGCGTCGACGGCCGCTACTACGTACGCGACTTCTCGATGGCCGAGTTGCGCAGGCTGCGGGTGACCGAGCGGGTCGGGGAGGACGGGCGGGCCGTCTACCCGGGCCGCTACCCGGCGCACAGCGGCGAGTTCCGGGTGCACACGCTGGCTGAAGAGCTGGCGCTGGTCGCGGAACTGAACCGGTCACTCGGGCGCACGGCGGGTGTCTACCCGGAGATCAAGCGGCCGGCGTGGCACCGGGAGGAAGGAGTGGACCTTGCCGCACGCTTGCTGGCGGTGCTCGAGGAACACGGCTACGCGCGGGAGGACGACCCGGTCCGCGTACAGTGTTTCGATGCCGCGGAAGTGCGGCGCCTGCGCGAGGAACTCGGCTGCCGGATGCCGGTGGTGCAGCTCATCGGCGACAACGCGTGGGGCGAATCGTCGACGGACTACGACGCTCTCCGGAAACCGGACGGGCTTGCACGCGTGGCCGGCTTCGCGGACGCGATCGGGCCGTGGCTCGAACATTGCTACGCGCTTGAGGACGGGCGGCCGGTAGCGACGTCGCTCGTCGGTGACGCGCACGCCGCCGGGCTCGACGTGCACCCGTACACCGTTCGCGCGGACAGCCTGCCGCCCGGCTTCACGTCGCATGACGCGCTCGTGGCGTTCTGTGCGGACGAACTGGGCGTCGACGGCCTGTTTACCGATTTCCCGGATCGGACGTTGCTCGTGCTCGAGCAGCGCTGAGCGTTTCGTCCAGGCTGCCCGTCGAGAATCCGTTGGCAAGTGACGGGAAAGTAAAGGGTTTTCGGCGGTATTGCGCGGGAAAGGGCCGGTCGGAACAACTTTAACGGACGGGCAAAGTGTTCACAGGATTGAGAACTCCGTCCTTTTTCGTGGCCCGAAAGCGCATAATCATTGGGTGATGTTCGCCGAGATCCCACATAACGTCGTGCTGCTGGCCGTCGGGGCTTTTCTCCTCGGCTGGATACTGGCATCGATCAGCGCTCGCATGAGCGGTGTGACATCGGCCCGCAGGCGCGACCCCCGCGACGACCGGATACGCAGCCTGGAAGCCGAGCATCGCATTGCACAGTCGTCGTGCGAGGATCTGCGCACGAAACTCGAGACCCGCGACAAGGAACTCGAGGACGCGAAGGGCGAAATCGAGAAGCGCGACAAGGTCATCGCGCACCAGCAGGAAACGGCCGAAAAGCTGCGGACAGACCTGCGGGATTCCGTGAAGAAAACCCGCGAGTTGCGGACGGAACTCAGCGAGCGCGCCACGGAGAATACGCGCGCGGAGGTTCGTCAGCGAGAGCTCGAGACCGAACTGTCGGTGGCCCAGGCATCGACCGACCTGATCGCAACCGGCGTGCTGGACTATTCCTTGAACGACGATGACGACGACGGGGAAGACACGCTCACCGGCAGCCAGCCGCTCCCCAAGACCGCCACCTGACCGCGCCGGCGAGTCGTTCGCCGCGGCCGCGCTACAATGCGGCCTTCGCACTGACCCGGCTGATAATCGATGTCGATTTCCCCGTTTCCACGGCTCCTCGTACTGTGCGGGCTACTGGCCGGCTGCGGGCCAGCCGACGTGCCGTTCGAGCTGCGGTTTGCGGCAGCGAGCGGGAACGCGCCGGTCGACTGCGCCGGCAGGCTCGCGGACCTGCGCTTTTACGTGACTGACCTTGCCGTGCTGCGCCCGGACGGCGGCCGGGCACGGGTGGACCTTGCCGCGAACGGCCGGTGGCAGGGGCAGGGCATCGGCCTGATCGACCTCGAGGACGGCACCGGGTCGTGTGCGAACGGCACGCCGGACGGCAACGACCGGCTCGTGGGCCGCGTCCCGCCCGGCGACGTGGCCGGACTCTCTTTCGTCATCGGCGTGCCCTTCGCGTCGAACCACGCGGACCCGCTCGCCGCGGCCGCGCCGCTCGACGACATGAGCATGCACTGGCACTGGCGCTCCGGCTACAAGTTCCTGCGCGCGGCGGCCACGGACGGTAAGCGTCGAGTCTCCGTGCACCTGGGCAGCGCCGGTTGCCGCGGCGCGGTCACCGCGATCGAGGGCTGCAACTTTCCGAACCGTGTCGCCGTGACGCTGCCCGACTGGCGGCCCGGCAAGTCTGTGACCGTCGACCTGGGACAATTGCTCGAGGCGGTGCCGGTGGGCGCGGAACCGGTCACGCACTGCGAATCCGGCCCGGCCGACCCCGCCTGTGCCGGGCTGATGCCGGTGTTCGGTTTCGACGTGGCTTCCGGCGCCCAGGTGATGCCGCAGCGCGTGTTTCGAACGGGGCCGTGATGTGGCGTGCGTGGGGACTGCTCGCGGCGGCCGTCGTGGCGTCGGCAGGCGTGCTTTGGTGGGCCGGTAAAGGCGAGCCGGCGTACGACTGGGGTATCGATGCGCGCATACCGGCGCCGCCGGTCCCGGCCGACAACCCGATGTCGGCTGCGAAAGTGGCGCTCGGGCGTCGCCTGTTCTACGACCGGCGACTGTCCATCAACGGCACGATGGCTTGTGCGACCTGCCATATCCAGACGCTGGCGTTCACGGACGGCCGGCCGGTGTCGATCGGTGCAACCGGCGAAGCGCACCCGCGCGCTGCGATGTCGCTCGTGAACGTAGCCTATGCAAGCCGGCTGACGTGGGCGAACAACCTGCTGTCGCGTATCGAAGACCAGGCACTGATTCCGTTGTTCTCAGAGCACCCGGTAGAGATGGGGATGAACGGCCGCGACGATGCGATCGCGGCACTGCTGCGCGAGGACCCGCTGTATCGCGAGCGCGTCGCCGAGGTCTTCCCGCAGGACGAGGATCCGTACTCGGTACTCAATGCCGTGAACGCGATCGCTGCGTTCGTGCGCAGCATCGTGAGCTTCGACAGCCCGTACGATGCGTTCCTGCGCGGCGACACGGATGCGCTGTCGCCCGCGGCACAGCGCGGCATGGCGCTGTTTTTCTCGGAACGCTTCGAGTGTTTTCACTGCCACGGCGGGTTCAACTTCACCGACAGTTCGACGCATGCGAACGCGACGATCGAATCGGTGGGCTTTCACAACAACGGCCTGTATAACCTGGATGGCGATGGCGCGTATCCGCCCGACAACACCGGCCTCATCGATCTCACGGGCCAGCGCCGCGATATGGGCCGCTTCAAGGCGCCGTCGCTGCGAAACGTCGCCGTGACCGCGCCGTACATGCACGACGGCAGTCTCGCGACCCTCGATGATGTACTCGATCACTACGCAGCCGGTGGCCGCCTCCTGGCAGACGGGCCGCTGGCTGGCGACGGACGACGCAACCCGTTCAAGTCCGAGTTCGTGCGCGGCTTTGAAATGACGGCGGTAGAACGCGCCGACCTGCTGGCATTCCTGCGTTCGTTGACCGACGAGCGCGTACTCACGGATGAGCGCTGGTCAGACCCGTTCTGACGCTGGGCGGCGCGACGTCCGGCCGCTACAATCGGGCGACCAGAACAAGAACGAGGGGGTAGGGGACATGACCATCATGAGTCTCTGGTTGCCGATCGTCGTGTCGGCCGTCATTGTGTTCATCGGCAGCGCGCTGGTCTGGATGGTATTGCCGTGGCACAAGTCGGACTTCCGGAAGACGCGCGACGAGGAGGCTGTGCGTGGGGCATTGAAGGGCAGCGAGCCGGGCTACTACATGCTGCCGTATTGCATGGACCCGGCTGAGCTCAAGAACGAAGACGTCGCGAACAAGTACCGCGAAGGCCCGCTGGCCTACATCACGGTGATCCCGAGCGGCATACCGTCGATGGGGCCGAAGCTGGTGTTGTCGTTCGTCTACTACCTGGTCGTTGGTGCCATCTGCGCGTACATGGTGAGCCGCACGGTGCCGGGAGCCGACTACCTGCACGTGTTCCGGGTTGCCGGGACGACGGCGTTTCTCGCGTACGGCGTCGCGTACCTGCAGGACAGCATCTGGTTCGGCCGGCCGTGGTCGCTGACCGCCAAGAACCTGTTCGACGGACTACTGTACGGGCTGCTGACGGGCGGAACGTTCGGCTGGCTGGCCTGAGTTAGACGCCGATGTCCTCGTTCCACAGTTCGGGGGCGCGTGCGACGAAGGCGTCCATCATGTCCCGGCAGCGCGTGTCGTCGAGTTGCACGAGTTCCACACCGCGTTCGCGCAGGTGGTCTTCGGGCCCGGTGAACGTGTGGTTTTCGCCGATGACGACTCGCGGAATGCCGTACAGCAGGATCGCACCGGAACACATGTCACAGGGCGACAGCGTCGAATAGAGCGTGGCGCGCGCGTAGTCATGCGCGGCGAGACGCCCGGCATTCTCCAGGCAGTCCATTTCCGCGTGCAGTACCGCGCTGCCTTTCTGCACCCGCTGGTTGTGGCCGCGCCCGACGATCCGGCCGTCGATGACCAGCACCGATCCGATGGGAATGCCGCCCGCGGCTTCGCCCTTGCGCGCCTCCGCGATAGCGGCCGCGATGAACGGCTCGTGATCAACGGCGCTCACAGCGCGTTGGCCAGCCGCACGTAGGCTTGCGGATCGATAACGAACACGAACAGCAGGCCGGCGAGGGCGCCGCACAGGTGCGCGTCGTGATTGATGTTGCCGACCTGCTGCCTCGCCGAGTACCACGAATACGCGACGTAGAGGATGGCAAAGAGAAACGCCGGCATGGGCACGAAGAACACAAGCAGCATGCGGTCGGGGAAGTACACGATGAATGCGAATAGCACCGCGGAGATCGCGCCCGACGCGCCGAGCGTTGCGTAGGCCGGGTTGTTGCGGTGCTTGATCACCGAGCACAGTGAACTCATGATCAGGCCCACGGTATAGAGCACGAAGAAGCGTGCCGTACCCAGGAAACGCTCCATCGGGAACGCAAAGAAGAAGAACGTGATCATGTTGAACAGCAGGTGACCGATGTCACCGTGCACGAAACCGCTCGAAATGACGGTATAGGAATTCTTGCCGTGCGCGATGTCGTACGGACGCATGACGAAGCGCTGCAGGAGCTCGGGCATGCGGTTCAAGGCAAGCAGGCTGATGGCGATCGTGGCGATGAAAATGGCGGCGGCCACTGGCGTTGCGAATCCCTGCATGGGTCGATTCCGATCTCTGGACGAGTGACGGCACTGTAAATGGCGCGCGCCGTGGGCGCAAAGTCTACCGCAGTGCCATCCGGGATTCTGCCGATGGCCCGGTCGGTACGGACAGTGCGACAATCGATCGATGGACCGCAGTAGGGCCAATGTCGTCGGCGCCCCCGCAGGCGATTCGCGCCATGACCGGTGAAGTGAAGAAAGCACGGCGCAAGATCTGGGTCGACTTGCTGTTGTACCCGACACACACTCTGCCGACGGCCGCTGCCCCGGTGCTCGTCGCGACAGGGCTCGCGCTGCACGATGGCGTGTTCGCGCCGCTGCCGGTTTTCCTGGCGTTCCTGGGTAGCTGGTTTATCCACGTGGCCGGCGTATTCACCGACAATCACGAGTTGTTACGCCGTCACCCCGGTATCGCCGAACATCCGGAGTTGCTGCGTGCGCTGGACGAGAAGAGCCTGCGGTTCGGCTGGCTGCGCATCGCCATCGCAGGGTGCTTCCTCGCGGGCGTACTTTCAGGCCTGTACCTGGTGTGGGTTGGCGGCTTTCCGGTCGTCATCATCGGCGCGGTGGGCCTCCTGGCCAGCTTCGCGTACGCCGGCGGCGCCTTTGCGTACGCCAGGCTCGGATTGGCAGACCCCATCTTCTTCTTGATGTTCGGTGTGCTTGCCGTGGCAGGGGGCTACTACATTCAACTTGCGGCACACGTTGGCATCGAGACATTCTGGCTCGGCGCGATCGGCAGCCTCGGTTTCGAGGCGCTGCTCGTCGGTTTGCCGATCGGCGCATTGGTCACTGCCGTGTTGGTGATCGACGATATCCGTGACATCGAGTTTGATGCCCGCAAGGGTTGGAGGACGACGGCCGTACGGTTCGGCATCCGCGGCAGCCGGGTGGAATTCCAGGCATTGCTGCTGTTTGCCTACCTGGCCCCGGTCTGGCTCTGGCTGCTGCTCGGGTTCTCGCCGTGGGTCTCCCTGGTCCTGTTGACGCTGCCGGAAGCCTGGCTCATCAACCGCAAGGTGGCCGATTGCGACGACCGGCAGGAACTGCTGCCGACGACGCCGCGCACGGCGCGTCTCGGTCTTGTCTATGCGTTCTTGCTGGCCGTCGGGTTGGTGCCGGCTGCTTAGGTGTACTGCCGACCAAATTCATTATTTAACATAATATACATTATGCGAACTATTATCAGGCCAAGGCACGAAGCACGTCTTTGAACTCTTTCATAGCCCCACCCAATCAGGAGTCCGTGTTCGTGAAAACCGCTAACGTCTGAAGTTGGCTGGTGGATTTGAAAATAACGGGTCAGGTCTTGCCTTTGGCGGCCTCGAGCATTTCTTGGCGGCGCGCTAGGTTGTCCTGGCTCCAGGTAGTCTCGTAATCGTAGAAGACGTCTTCGACATGTTCTTCGTTGGATAGATTTACCCAAGGCAGTTTTGTCGTGGTGAAGATGTGCACGTCCGGCGGCAGGCGTCCAGGGTCGTCCAATGTGCCGACACGAATAAAGCGAATCGAATTCCGAATGCCACCCATGTAGTAACTGCTCCATACGGCAATGCTGCATTTTGGACAACGGGCTATTTCTTGCCCTTTGCCGCTTGGCGAATCAACCATCTCTGCTTTGACCTCGCCCTTCAGCACCTCTACCTCAATGGCGTCATAAAGCGCATTGATGACGAAGGCCGACCCGGTCTGTGTTTGGCACCAACTGCAATGACAGCAATGCACGATGAAAGGGTTGGTCGTAAGGCGATATCGAACATCACCGCATGCACAACCCCCTTCAAGAGGAGTCGACTCCGAGATCATGCGTTGAGCTCCTTTCGTGGCCGCAAATTCCTAGCCCATGTCCGACATGACACGTCCGACATTTGCCAACACTTCACCGTGCTCCTTCGTCGGGCTGAAATCAATGAACTTGAGATCTTCATCGACAATAGCCGTATGGCCTGGGGGTGCGTAAAAAATATCGCCCTTCTCGAAGACCTCCGCAGTGCCATCGTCATAGATAAATCGAAACGCGCCTTCAAAAATATATCCCCAGTGCGGACAGTGGCAACTGTCATTCGGCAGCCCACACAGCAGCGGCGTGAAGTCTGTGCCCTTTGGTAGCTCATGATAAACAGCATCCATGTTCCCCAGACCTTCCAGCCTGCGCATCGTCATTCCCGGAGCTTCCATCATGACCGGTATATCTTCTTTCTTGATTTTCATGTTGCTGTCCTCGATTTGACGGCAGTTGCGGTTGTTCGCGGCACTACCTCGCAGCGTACACATGACGAATTTTGCTAACAATTAGCAAAATCTGGAATGATAATGTGCAAATATGCACACTTGATGAGGCCGGTCATATGAATTGGGACGATCCGAAAATCATCTTGGCTGTTGCGCGTTGCGGTACCGTGAGTGGTGCGGCGAAACAGCTGAACGTTCAGCACTCGACGGTTTCCAGGCGAGTCAAATCCCTGGAGAAGCAGTTGGGCACCAACCTGCTCCGACGCAAGAACGGTGCTTATGAATTGACCCGGGCAGGCAAAAAGATCGAGGCGGCGGCCCTCAAGATCGAAAAAGAAATCGCAGCTATTGATGGTGCCCTGGTCAGCGATGCCGTTCCCATGGTCGGCCCGCTGCGGGTCACGACCATCAACAGCCTGGCATCGACCATCCTCATGCCGATCTTCGGGGCGTTTAGCCGAGAGTATCCGGAGATCGATCTGCATGTCATGGTTTCGAATGACACTGTCAGTCTCACCAACAGGGAGGCGGACGTCGCTATCCGGCTCAGCAATGCACCGCCGGAAAACATGATTGGCAAACGCGTTGTGACCATAGCCTCAACCGTTTATGGAAGTGTCGAATACCTGAGCCGCCACAGGCTGAGCAAGTCACCTCTGAAATGGCTCGGTGTATCGTGCTGCGGATTTCACAAGTCCTGGACCAAGGAGTCGAGTAATGCAACGACTCACCAGTTCAACTGTGACGATGCACTATTGACACTAGCCGCCCTGCACGAAGGCATGGGCGTATCCTACCTTCCCTGCTTTGTCGGCGATGCGGACGCGCGACTGGAGCGATACTGCAAACCCGACGCCCGACACGCCCTGGGACTGTGGATCCTTTCGCATCCGGAGTCGAAATCGAACGCTCGACTATCGGTATTCCGCAAGTTTGTGGCCGATGCATTGAAAAAAGAGCAACGCACCCTCTTCCCAGCCTGAGTTTCTGTGGCCGACTTGTCGACGAGATTCTTCTGTCGTGCACGGTGAGGCATCTGAGCCCGTTATTCGCAGGTTGCTGGACAGGGGCAATGTCCGGTTCTTGCATATCCACAACGCGAAGCCGGGCTGCTACGCCGCACGCGTCGACAAACTTTGACGAGTCCGCTCCCGGACCCGCCGCACTAGTTCGCCGTCCAGACCGTCATTCCATCCTTGATCGTTTCAAGCACCTGGATGCGATTGATGGTCATCGGGTCGACGGCCACCGGGTCGTCGGACAGGACGACGAGGTCGGCGACCTTGCCCACCGTGATGGAGCCCTTCTCGTCAGCTTCCCCGAACTCCTCGGCGCCCCACAGGGTGACCATCTTCATGGCTTCGTAGGCGCTCACGCGCTCGCCCTCGCCCATCACCTTGCCGGAACGCGATACGCGGTTGACGGTCGCCCACGCGACCTGCAGCAGGTTCGGCAAGGCGACGGGTGCATCCGTGTGGCTGGTGACGTGCAGGCCGGAATCGAGCAGTGAGCGCATCGGCGAGATCTGCACCGCGAGGTCCGGGCCGACGATGGTGTCGTACCAGTCGCCCCAGTAGAACGTGTGCATCGGAAACATCGACGGGAATACATCCAGCTCCTTCAGCACCGGGATCTGGTCCTGGCGCAGGAACTGGCCGTGCACGAGGATCGTCTCGCTCGACCGTTCCGGGTAGCCGCCGACGATGGGACGCAGGGCCGTGAGCATCTGGTCGATCGCGGCATCTCCGTTGGCATGTACCTTGACCGGCCAGTCATTGGCGTAGGCGGTCTCCAGGTAGTCACGGACCTGCTCCGTATCCGGGATGGCCGGGTAGCCGGCGTAGTCCTCGCCCTGTCCGTCCGGCGGTAGCAGGTAAGGCCGGGTGCGCCAGGCCGTGCGTCCCTGTGGCGAGCCGTCCAGCGTGACTTTCAGGCCGCCGAGACGGTAGTGGTTCTCGTAGGATTCGCCGTAGTGCTGCTCGAGCTGGTCCATGCCGGTGTAGTCCTGCCAGCCGATCACGTCGATATCCAGCAGCCCTCGCTCCGCGGCGTTCATCAGGTCGGCGTTGGCCGTGCCCAACATGCGCCCTTCCGCGGCGGTGGTGTAGCCGTAGCTCTTGGCCAGTTCGAGCCCGCGCTGCAGGAAGTAGTCCTTGTCCTCCCGCGCCGGGGGGTTCAGGATTTTCATGACGTACGGAATGCTGGCCAGTTCCTCCAGCACGCCGTTCGGCGTCCGGCCGTCGTCTTCGCGGCGTATGATCCCGCCTTCGGGGTTTTCGGTGTCCGCATCGATGCCGAACGTCGCCAGCCCGGCACTGTTCATGACACTGAAGTGGCCCGAGATGTGCACCACGATCACCGGCAACTCCGTCGATACGCGGTCCAGGTCGTGGCGTGTCGGGTGCCGCCCGAGCAGCGAATCGTCGTAGCCGGTGCCGAACACCCAGCCGGTGCGGCTGACGTCGGGGCCGTCGGCAAACTCCTTCAGCCGCGCCACGATGTCGTCGATGGTATTGACCTCACCGTCCGGCGGCGCCAGCAGGTTGGCGCCGATCGCCTGCGAGCCGAACTGGATGACGTGCGCGTGGCCGTCGATGAACCCGGGCATGAGGGTGCGCCCGTCAAGGTCGCGCACCTCAGTCGCGTTGCCCTGCAGCTGCATGGCGTCTTCGAGCGAGCCGGCAAACGCGATCCGGCCTTCGTCTATCGCGATTGCCTCGACGTAGGTCGGCTCGTCGCCCTCCATCGTCAGGATCGGACCGCCGTGCAGAATCACGTCGGCGGCAGGAGGCGCCGTCGGCGGCGGCGCATCGGGCGAAGGCTTCGAACATGCGGCGATGGCCGCGACGGCTATGGCGAGGGCGTACCGGTACATCATATTTTCCTCGTTGGCGCGATGGGTTGACCGAGTCGAGCCATCGCGGTCTCACGTCGACCGCGATGAGCGAGTCTTACTGACTGCTTGAATGAGGGCGCTCGGTGACGGCCAGGTGGTACGTCGCCAGCGCCCGCTAGAGGGGCATTATCCAAAACTTTGCCCGCTCAGGAAAATGTCGTGCGGGTGCTTGCGGGTCTGTCCCGCCCGTCGGGATCGTCCGCCGGTTTAGAATGCCTGACCAGGACCAGTTTTCAGGCCCCGCGGCAGTGTGACGCTGCCATCGGCCAGCAAGAGAGGATTGCCCATGACGACAACACCGCCCTTCCAGATCAAGGCGATTGACCACATCGTGCTCCGCGTGCGCGATGTGCAGACCATGATGACGTTCTACCAGGACGTCATCGGCTGCCACCTCGAGCGTGAGCGGCCCGACCTCGGCTTGTTCCACTTGCGCTGTGGCGGCTCCCTGATCGACCTCATTTCCGTCGACGGCAAGCTGGGCGCGCCCGGTGGCGCGGCACCGGCAAAGGAAGGCCGCAACCTGGATCATTTCGCGATCGGGATTCAGCCGTTCGACGAGGACGCTATTCGCCGGCATCTCGCGCGCCACGGCGTCGATGTCATCGATTCGGGCGAGCGCTACGGCGCCGGCGGCGACGGCCCGTCAATTTACATCCGGGATCCGGAAGGGACGGTCGTCGAGCTGAAAGGCTGAGGCGTCACGACGGCTGGCCGCGTCCGGGCTACGTGGATCGGCCGTCGAACTGGTTGGGCGTCAACGCCCGCGGGTCCACGCCTTCCAGCGTGTTCACGTTGATCGCCGCGATCGCCGAGCCGTCCGGCATCGCGCCGTAGGAGAAGCCCTGCACGCCGCAGGTCTTGCAGAACTGGTGCGCGATGATCTTGCGGTTGAAGCGGTACTCGGTGAGGTTGTCGTCGCCCTTCAGCAGCTTGAACTTGTCGCGCGGTGCGAACGCGAGCACCACGCCCATTGGCTGGCAGCGCGAGCAGTTGCACGTCACGCAGCCGTCCAGGTCGACGTCGACTTCGAATGCCACGGCGCCGCACTGGCAGCCTCCGCTGTAATGTTGTTCCATCGATCTTCTCCCGTTGGTCATCCTGGCGGTTCGGGTTCGCGACTCAGGTGCCCTCTTCCCGCGCCGGCTTGCAGGCCAACCGGCCCTTGAACGTGAGCGCCGCGTAGAACAGCTCCACGTCGATGAAGCCGGCACGGCGCAGTATGTCTTCGTCTTCCTCCGGCGGCAGCACCGGCAGCTTCATCATCGTGCCTGCTCCCGTTTCGCGGTGCTATTCGCCGGCCTGGGGCGATTCCACCAGGGCCTGCAGCTTCTCCGAGTCCAGGTGCTTCTCGAGCCCGGCCATGCCCGCCGCGACCTCGGGGCTCGCGAACAGTTCCTGGCCGGCCACCTGGCCGAGGACGGAGAACGCCGTTTCGATGGTCGAGGCGCCTTCGTACTTCAGCGCCTTCTCGGTCTGGGTGCGGCAGGACTCGAGCAGCAGGCCCATGAACAACTCCGCGATCGTCTTGTTCGCGTCGTCGAGCTGCTCACCCGTCACGTTGCTGATCGGCTGCACCGCGGGGTGCTGCGACGCCGCGACGAACATCCACCGAACCAGCGCGATCCGGTCCTGCTGCGACGTCGATTCGACGAGGCAGCGTGCCAGGTCGTCTCCGTAGACGCCCGCCTTGGCCGGCAGTGCGACGCCGGTCGCGAGGAGGATCAGGACGACGCGAAGGATCGAGTGTTTCATGCGGGCTCCGTTGGCGGCGACGGTCGCGCCGCGGCTGTGCAGGAACCCCGACTTTACGTGATCTTGCCGTTGGCGTCGTGCGCGTCCAACGCGCGGCTGAACCGTCGCACGGTCGGGCCGATGAGCGGCCGGTACAGGTAGCGCAGCACCCGGCCCGGCCATCCGCGCCCGCGCTCTTCGTGCGCGACGCGCGCCCGCGGGTGGTCCATGAAGCGATAGCCGGACACGCGGTAGTCGGCATCCGGTTGCAGCAGCGTGAGCCGGCTCAGGTACTTTACCGACTTGTACCCGTAATGCGCCGGCGCGACGAGTCGCAGCGGTGCGCCGTGCGCGATGGACAGCGGCTCGCCGTTCAGTTGGTCCGCGAGCAGGACGTCCGGCGCCAGCAGGTCATCCAGAAGCAGCGCCGTGTGCGCGCCGTCCTGGCCGCGCAGCGCGATCAGCGTCGCGTTCTCGTCCGGGTGCGCCGCGGGCACCACGGCGCGCGACCAGAAATCGGCGAACCGCACCCCGCTCCAGCGCAGGCCGCGGACGCTCCAGGTCGTGACGCAATGAAAATCGCTGACCTGCTCCACGCGCGGCAGGTCGCGCAAGGGATCCGTCAGCGTTAGTGGCTTGCCGACCGCACCGGTCACCTCCAGCGTGCAGGCGCCAGTCGCGCTCGGGAACCGGTCCGCGAAGCGCGTCAGGCCGAAGCGGTGGAAGGATTGCGCTTCACGTTGTCCGGGTGGAAGGGTTGCCACGGGGTCTCCGCCGGGTGTCGCCGGTCGTCATCCGCGCATGCTACCGCGTCCGCAATACCAGCACCCAGTCATTGCCCGCTGCCGCGTCCCCCGGCGGGTCGAATGCGGCGATACCGTCATCCGCGCCGATGTCGACCGCCGTGAACGAGCCGTCGCGCGGCGAGTACCAGTGGGCCGTCGGGTCCGCATCGGCGACGCTGCTCACGTCCAGCGAGAAACCCCGGCCGGTGTACGCGTACGCGACCAGGAAGCCGTCGCCGCGCAGCACCGGGATGCGCTCGTAGCCCGTGCCGTTGTCGACGACGAGGTGTGCGGCGGGCTCGCGCGTGCCGAATGCCACGCCGTCCATCAGGGACTTCACGTGCCGCATCTGCCCCGCCCCGTCCGCGCGCAACGCATCGCGCCACGGTATCTCGGCATGGAATGCCGGGTTGTGCGCGCCCGGTACGTACATCTGCATCACGCTGTTCTCGCCGTAGGTGTGGCCGAACGCGCCCGACAGCACGGACCACCACGCGTAACGCCGCACGTCCGCCGCGGTCCAGCGGGGCACGTCCGCGTAGTGCAGGTCGTAGGGGATGTTCTCGTACGACGGCTCGCCGTCGATGAAGGGTTTCGCAGGCAGGCGCGCCCAGTCGTCCTCCGCGTAGCGCCAGTTATCCTCGCCGAAGCCGTCGAGGTCCTGCCCGTAGGAGCGGTGCCCGGACTGGTACATGTTGAAGTCGAGCCACTCCGCGTGGTGGAACGTCCACGACGAATCCGTGCGGCCGCGCGGGTGGAACGTCATCAGGTGTTCCGGGTCGAGCCGCTTCAGCGTCCGCCCGAGCACCGACCATACCGCGGTACGTTCCACCGCGAACGTGTCGCCGCCGTTCAGCCACACGATGTTCGGCCGGTCCCGGTAGCGCTCGGCGAGGAACGTCACGTACGGCACGACATTCTCCGTGTCCAGGTCGCCTGCCATCGCGATGTCACCCCACGCTGGCACCAGCGCCAGGTAGATACCGAGCTCCTCGGCCACGCCGAGCGTCCAGTCGAGGTGGTCCCAGTAGTCGTACTCCCCGGCCACGGCCGGGTCGTCGCCGGGCGAGTTGTTCGGCCGGGCCGGGTCGCCGTCGATCAGCGCCGGCACCCCGCCCTTCGTCGTCATGCCCACCGTGTGCAGCACCATGACCTGGATGACGTTGTAGCCCTGCTGTTGTCGCGTCCGGAGGTAATGCTCGGTCTCCGCGCGGTCGAGCCGGCTCAGCATCAGCCAGCCGGTGTCACCCAGCCAGAAGAACGGCCGGCCGGCCGCCTCCAGCGAGCGGCCGTCGGCCGACACGGACAGCGGCGGCGTCGCGGCCAGCGCGGGGCCCGCAAAGAGCAAGATCAACGTCGTCAGGAAGAATGGCCGCATGCCGCCCCCGGGGGATGTGTGCAGTGCCCAGCCGAGGCTGACTGGCGAGGCTGGATGGGACAGGCATTATGACGCAATCTGATCTCTTGTGCGCTAAAGTGAGCAGATCGAACGCGGGGGACACCATGACGACTTTGACCCGACGGACGCTACTGTCCGGGCTCGCCGGGATGGCGCTCGGAACCTGCGCGCGGGCGCCGGGGGACGCGGCCCGGGATCCGCTGGCACCCTACCGCACGCCGTACAAGCACCCGCGCCTCGTGCTCGCCGCGAGCGGCGCCCCCGGCACGTTCGACGAGTCGGCGGTCGACAAGCCGTTCGTGTTCCGCCACGACGGCCGCTTCCTGATGACTTACGTCGGCTTCGACGGCCAGGGCTACCAGACCGGGCTCGCGGAGTCCGACGATCTCGTCGCCTGGCGCCGCCGCGGCCTGGTCCTCGCGCGTGACCCGAACGACCCGGTCACCCGCCACAACATCGCGATGGATTCGATCCTCCGCGAGAATGCGCTGCACGGGCCCGCGCGATTGAAGCAAGTGGACGGCCGCTACCTCGGCGCCTGGAACGCCTATCCCCTGCCCGGTTACGAAGAAGGGCCGGCCGTCATCGGCCTCGCCTGGAGCGAGGATCTCGTCCACTGGGAGCGCACGGCGCCTATCCTCACGCCGGAAGACGGTGCCGACTGGGAGCGCGGCGGCCTGTACAAGCCGACGATCATGGAGCACGAAGGCACCTACTACCTCTACTACAACGCGAAGAACGCGGCGGTGCCGTGGCACGAGCAGATCGGCGTCGCGACCTCGCGGGACCTCGTGCACTGGACGCGCCATCACGGCAACCCGATCATCGAGAACGGCCCGGCCGGCGCGCCCGACGATCGTTTCGCGGCGAACCCGGTGGTTCTGCGGCACGACGACGAGTGGGCGATGTACTACTTCGGCCTGTCGACGGACCGCGCGGCGCGTGAGCTCCTCGCCGTCGGCCGTGACCCGTTGACGTTCGACAAGGTCGCCGAGCCGGTCATCGACGTGGGCGCGCACGGATCGATCGACGAGACCTATGCGCACAAGCCATCGCTGATCCACCACGACGGCGTGCTCTATCACTTTTATTGCGCCGTCTCGGGCCAGTGGCCGAACCAGGTGCGCGGCATCGCCGTGGCGCGTTCGGCGCCGTGGTGACCGGCGGGCGCGAAAGGTGCACTCGGGCGGCGGCCAGGCACGACCACCGCCCGAATGCGCTTCGCAGGGGGGGATCCAATGCGAAGTCAGTGCCGAAGCGAGCCGGGTCGCCAGTGGGGGGGAGCGGCGTCGCCGGCAATTCGCTAGGTTTCAGTCACATTCACTCATTATAGCTATATAAAAGATCATTTGTCTGTAAAACTTCGGGCGAGACCCGGTGGGACCGTCCTTTGAGATTCATCCATGAAACATTCTTCATTCAAAAAACGTCATTTGCTAGACTGCCCGGGTCAATCGGGGGCTTGAGGCAGATGGCAACTACCGGCGCAGGATGCGCGCTCAAGGGCATGACCTGGGACCACGTCCGTGGCTTCGACCCGATGGTCGCAACGGCCGAGATTTTCGCGGAAACCCATCCGGGAACCACGATCAGCTGGGAGAAACGCTCGCTGCAGGCCTTTGCCGACCGGCCGCTGGAGGCGATGGCGAACGACTACGACCTGATGGTCATCGACCACCCGCACGTCGGGTCGGCGGCGCGTAGCGGGTTGCTGCTTGCGCTGGACGGCGCCGGCCACGACGATGCCCTCGCGAGGCTCGCCGCCGAGTCCTGCGGCCCGTCGCACCCCTCCTACGTCTTCGGCGACCGGCAATGGGCGCTCGCGATCGACGCCGCGGCGCCGGTGGCCGCGTACCGCCCCGATCTGCTCGAGGCGGTGCCGACGACGTGGCCGGCGGTCATTGCCCTCGCGGAGCGTTCGCAGGTCATCTGGCCGCTGCTGCCGATCAACGCGCTGATGTGCTATTTCACGCTGCTCGCGAACGTCGGCGAGCCGTTCGGGCGCGACCAGCGCGGCGCGGATGTGGCCACCGGCGTGCAGGTTCTGGGCGAGATGCTGGCGGTCGCGCGCCACGTGCCGCCCGCGTGCCTGTCGATGGACCCGATCGGCGCGTATGAGTGGCTCGCGTGCCGCACCAGCCATGCCTACGTCCCGTTCCTGTACGGCTACACGAACTACTCGCGGGCCGGGTTTCGTCCCCACCGCGTGCGCGTGGCCGACATGCCGGCGCTCGGCAACAACGGGCCGGTCGGCTCTGCGATCGGCGGCACCGGCATCGCGGTTTCGGCGGCAACGAAGCACGCGGACCTCGCCGTCGAGTACGCGTACTGGATCGCGTCGGCCGATTGCCAGCGCGGCGCGTTCTTCGAATCCGGCGGCCAGCCGGCGAACCGGCTTGCGTGGACGGACGCCGAGTGCAACCGTGTCACCGACGGCTTCTTCCGCGACACGCTGAAGACGCTCGAATCCTCGTGGCTGCGGCCGCGGCACGACGGTTACATGCCGTTCCAGGACATTGCAGGCGACATCGTTCACGCCTGCCTGACGGGGCGGCAAACGCCCGAAGCGACGGTGCGAGCCGTCAACGACGCTTACGAGAGGAGCCTCGCACAGTGACGCAGTCCACCGAACACGGCGCGAACCCGGGCCTTCCCCTCGACGGCGTTCTCGTCGTCGACCTGAGCCAGTTCCTCGCCGGCCCGATGGCCAGCCTGAAGCTTGCGGACATGGGCGCGCGGGTCATCAAGGTCGAGCGGCCCGGCCAGGGTGATCTCGCACGGCAGCTCTACCTGTCGGACACCGACGTCGGCGGCACGAACACGCTGTTCCAGGCCATTAACCGCAACAAGGAAAGCTACACGGCGGACCTGAAGTCGCCGGTGGACGTCGGGAAGGTGCAGAAGCTGATCGAGCGCGCCGACGTCGTCATCCAGAGCTTCCGGCCGGGCGTCATCGAACGCCTCGGCCTGGACTATGCGTCGGTGAAGGAGCTGAACCCGCGCATCGTTTACGCGTCCGTGTCGGGCTACGGCAGTGCGAAGGCGTGGGAGCGGTTGCCGGGACAGGACCTGCTCGCGCAGGCGCGCTCGGGACTGATGTGGCTGACGGGCGACGCGGAGCACCCGCCGACGCCGATGGGGCTCGCGGTGGCCGACATGATGACCGGGCACGCGGCGCTCGAGGGCATCCTGGCCGGCCTCGTCCGCAGCTTGAAAAGCGGCCAGGGCGCATTGGTGGAAGTGAGCCTGCTCGAGTCCGTTCTCGATATGCAGTTCGAGGTGCTCACGACCTGGCTGAACGACGGGCAGAAACCGCCCGCCCGGAGCAAGATCAGCGGCGGTCACGCCTACCTCGCCGCGCCGTACGGCGTGTACCGGACGAAGGACGGCTTCGTTGCCGTCGCGATGACGCCGGTCGAACGCCTCGCCGAGTTGCTCCACTGCCCGGAACTTGCCGGGTACACGGACCGCAAGCGCTGTTTCACCGAGCGCGACACCATCAAGGCGATCCTCGCCGAGCGGCTGCGCACCGAGACGACCGCGCACTGGATGAAGATCTTCAACGCCGCCGACACCTGGGCGAGCGAAGTCCTCGACTGGCCGGCGCTGATGGAGACAGAGGCATTCCGCCAGCTCGACTTCATCCAGGGGCTGGACACCGGGACCGGCAAGCCGCTGCGCGCGACGCGCTGCCCGATCCGTCTCGACGGCAAGGTCATCAAGAGCAGCGTACCGGCGCCGACGGTCGGGCAGCATACCGACGCCATCGAGGCGGAGTTCTTGCTGAATGCGTCCTGACGTATCGTTCGCGAACATCACGGGGGTGACGACATGAAACGTATGGGCATGATGATCCGGCTGCGGCCGGAGCACGTCGCCGAGTACAAGCGCCTGCACCGGGAGGTATGGCCGGAGGTGCTGCGGATGATCGAGGCCTGCAACATCACGAATTACACGATCTTCTTCCGCGAACCGGAGAACCTGCTGTTCGGCTACTGGGAGTACCGCGGCACGGACTTCGACGCCGACATGGCGAAGATGGCGGCGGACCCGGACACGCAGCGCTGGTGGGCCATCTGCAAGCCGCAGCAGCAACCGCTCGATTCCGTCGGCGATGGCGAGTGGTGGGCGATGATGGAAGAAGTCTTCCACCATGACTGACGTGAGCGCGCCGGAGCTGCTGCTCGACACGCACCAGCACCTCGTGCTGGCGGACCGCTTCGGCTACGCGTGGACCGACGGGCTGCCCGCGCTGCGGTGCCGTGCGTTCACGCTGGACGACTATCGAAACAGTACCGAGGGCTGCGGCATCGGCCGCACGCTGTTCATGGAAACGGCCGCCGACGAGGCCGACTGGCAAGACGAGGCTCGCCACGTTCGTTCGCTCGCCGACGACCCGGGCAACCGCATCGCGGGTGTCATCGCGAGTTGCCGGCCGGAGTCGGATGCTGCAGCCTTCGATGCCTGGCTGGACGAGACCGGGCCCTCGGGGGTCGCCGGCTACCGCCGCATCCTGCACACCGAGCCCGATGCGCTGTCCGACAGCGACGGGTTCGTGCGCAACGTTCGAGAGATCGGGCGGCGCGGCAAAACCTTCGACCTGTGTTTCCTGCAGCGCCAGTTGCCGTTGGCACTGCAGCTCGCGGAGCGTTGCGACAATACGTCGCTCGTGCTGGATCACTGCGGCGTGCCGGACATCGCATCCGGCGATTTCGCCGAATGGCGGGCCCAGGTGCGGAAGCTGGCCGCCCTGCCCCACGTGCACTGCAAGCTGTCGGGCGTCGTCGCGTATTGCCCGGAAGGCAGCGACATCGAGGCATCGATTCGCCCGTACGTCGAGTTCTGCATCGAGGTTTTCGGCGCCGACCGCTGCGTGTGGGGCAGCGACTGGCCGGTGTGCAACCTGACCTGTGGCGTTGCCGGCTGGGTCGCCGCGTTCCGGTCGATACTCGCCGCCGAATCCGCCGATGCGCGGCGTGCCATCTACTCGGCAAACGCGGAGCGCATCTACGCCGTACGTGCATAAACTCCCGCGACCGGCACTTCCCGGCGCGCCAACCTGAAGAGCCTCTCCATGATTACAAACGTCTTCTCGGGAATCGGCCTGCACGCGATCGGCGGGCTCGCGGCGGCGGCCTGCTACGTACCGTTCATCGGCACGCGGCGCTGGTCGTACCAGACGACCTGGCTGCTGTTCTGCACGGCCGGCTGGTTCGTGATCCCGGTGCTCGTGGCCTGGCTCACGATCCCGAACCTCGCCGGCGTCCTGTCCGACACACCGGCGGACGTGATCGTGAAGACGACGGTACTCGGCGCGATCTACGGGTTCGGCGGCATGGCGTTCGCGCTCAGCATCCGGCACATCGGCTTCTCGCTGACTTACGCTATCGCGATCGGCATTTCCGCCGTACTGGGCACCGTGATTCCCGCGATGCTCGCCGGCACGTTGATCGAGAGCTTCCAGAAGCCGGGCGGCCTCGTCGTCCTCGCGGGTTTCGCGGTGTCGATCGTGGGTGTCGCGATGTGCGGCTGGGCAGGCGTGCACAAGGAGGCCGAACTCAATGCGAAGAGCGCGACGGGCGCGACGGACTTCAATATCCGCAAGGGCCTGGTCCTCGTCGTCCTCGCGGGCGTGTTGTCTGCGATCTTCGGCCTGTCGCTTGCGGCGGGCGCGCCGATGGACGAGATCGCGAGCCGCCACGGCGCGACGAATTTCCAGGCACATGCGAAATACATTTTCGCGATGGGCGGCGCGTTCCTCACGAACCTCGCCTGGTGGAGCGTCGTGCACGCCCGGAAACGCACGTTCGGCGAGTACGCCGCGCTGAAACCGTCGGAAGATGATGGCGGCACGCTGCCGATGCACTACGCGCTCGGCATCCTGTCCGGTGTGTTGTGGTACGGGCAGTTCTTCTTCTACGGCCTGGGCCACCTGCGCATGGGCAATTTCGCGTTCATGAGCTGGGGCATCCACATGACGATGCTGGTGTTCTTCAGCTTCGGCATCGGCTACGCATTGCGGGAGTGGCGTGGCCTCTCCGGCCGCACGACCGGCATGCTGTACGCCGGGCTCGCAACGCTGCTCGCGTCGTTCGCCGTCATCACGTGGGGGTCGTGGGTGGGCAACCCGGCCTGACGGGTCGCGCGCGGTGCGCTAGAAGCCGCGGAACGTCGCCGCGACTTTCGACATGCCGGATACGCCTTCCAGCACCAGTGGAACCGTCTCCTCGAGCGTGAGCGGTGCATCCGACCCGGCCGCGTAGGGAACGGTCAGCGTCGCGACGATCTTGCGGGGATGGCCGGCGGTCACCGGCACGCAGACGTCGGTGATGCCCGTGATGAACGTGCTCGGAATCTTCGCGAGCCCGAGGCTCCGGATCATGCCGAGTTCGTCGTCGAGTTTCCGGCGCTTGTCGGCCGCGCCGGCGCCTTTCACGAGGTCGCGCAGTACTTCGCCGCGGTCACCCTCGTCCAGCCATGCGAGAAACACGCGCCCGGCGGCGGATTCGAGCAGGCCGCGTGACGTGCCGACGCGTACCGAGAAGCCGACCGATGCCGGGTTCTCGACGCGGGCGATGACGACGATGTGATTCCCGCTGCGCACCGACAGGTGGCAGGATTGCTTGATCGTTTCCGCGAGTTCGCGCATCAGCGGCACGAGGTGCTCGATGAGCGTGGAGTTCGGCGGGACGCGCATGCCGAGGTCGAACAGGTGGTTCGTAATGCAGTAGCGGTCCCCGTTCTCGCCCTTGCGGATGTAGTTCTTCTGCTCGAGCACGGCCAGCATGCGGAAGATCTCGTTGCCCGAGCGGCCGAGTTCGGTGGCGATTTCGGTCATCGACATCGGGACCTGCCGGGTCGCCAGCAGTTCGATGATCTCGAGCCCCTTCTCCAGCGCCGGTGCCTTGTAGATCCGTTTCGGCTTCGCTTGCGTCACGTCCTGTTTCCTGCCCTCGGTTATCCGGTTCAGGTTCTTCAATACCATTTCGGCCGGTCGTGACACAATCTGTTCGCAGATTCGCACCCGTGGTCGAGTATCATTGAAAAAGCCATTCAAATATAAAATACTGGGCGACCGGGCCCGGCAAACAGGACAGGCATGGAAAACACCCAGTATTTCGAGGACTACGAACCCGGCGCCGTGCGTCAAACGTCGGGCCGCACGATCACCGAGACGGACATCGTCTTTCACGCCGGACATACCGGGGACTTCTTCCCGCACCACGTCGACGAGGAGTTCTGCAAGACGCAGCCGTTCAAACACCGGATCGCGCATGGCACCATGACGTTCGCAATCGGCATCGGGCTGACCGCGCAGGAGATCAACCCGGTGGCGTTTACCTACGGCTACGAGCGCCTGCGCTTTCCGACGCCGGTCTACATCGGCGACACGATCCGCACGACGGTGACGATCAAGAGCAAGAGCGACGATCCGAAACGGCCGGCGTACGGCCAGGTGGTGGAAGCATGCGAAGTGCACAACCAGGACGGGAAGACGGTGCTGTATTGCGAGCACATCCTGCTCGTCGAGAAGAAAGGCGCGACGCCCGCCTGACGGCTTCGTCGTAGCGCCTCCTCGAGCCCCGTGTCACCGACCGACTCCCAGGCCTGGCCGCCACCGACGAGCGCGGTGCCGATCGTCATCATCGGCGCCGGGGACATCGTGCGGGACGCGCACCTCCCGGCCTACCGCAACGCCGGCTTCGACGTTGCCGGCATCTGCGACATCGACGGTGGCCGCGCGGCGACCATGGCCGCCGAATGGAACATCCCCGCCGTGTACGCGGACGCGGCCGCCGCCGCAGTGCACGGCACGGCGTGCGTGTATGACATCGCGACGCCGCCCTCTGCCATTGCCGCTATCCTGACGCAGCTCCCGGACGGAGCCACCGTACTCATCCAGAAGCCGATGGGCGAGAACCTCGCGCAGGCCGGGGAGATCGTCGCGATCTGCCGCGCGAAGAACCTGGTCGCGGCCGTGAACTTCCAGCTTCGCTTCAGCCCGATGATGCTTGCGATCCGCGAGGCGATCGCCTCCGGCGCGCTCGGCGAGATCCTCGACGTCGAAGTGCGGGTCAACATCGCGACGCCTTGGCACATCTTCCCGTTCCTCAAGCGCATGGAGCGTGTCGAGATCGCCGTGCACTCCATCCACTATCTCGACCTGGTGCGGTCGTTGGCCGGTGAGCCGGCCGGCGCGTTCGCGCGCACGCTGCCGGACCCGCGCGTGCCGGATCTCGCGCAGACGCGCACGTCGATCATCCTGGACTACGGTCCGCGCCTGCGCGCGCTGTTGTCGATCAACCACAACCACGACTTCGGCCCGGACTTCCAGGCTGCGACGATACGCTTCGAGGGAACGCGCGGCTGCGCGGTGGCGAAGCTGGGCCTGCTGATGAATTACCCCGACGGGGAGCCCGACGAACTATGGCTCGCGGACGCCGGCAACGGCTGGCGGCAGGTGCCGTTGCAGGGGAGCTGGTTCCCGGACGCGTTCGCGAACGTCATGCGCAACCTGCAGCGGTTCCGCACCGGCGAGGACGACGTGCTGCTGACGCGCGTCGACGATGCATTGAACACGATGCGCCTCGTCGAGGCCTGCTTCCGCGCGAACGACGCGCCGTCGATTTCCGCCTGACGCGCGTTCAGCGCAACCGGCGCTCCGCGGACGCAAGCCCCTCGGCGTGCGCGCGCACGATGACCCGCCGTGCCGCCGGGTCGGGCTCGAACACGAGCATCGTGCGGCCCCGGTAACTGCGGCGCGGGTTTGCCCGGTAGGACTCCGCTGAGGCCATGTCGCCGCTGCCAATGCCGTGTATCCGTCCGCCCTCGACCTCGAAGCGTATTGGCCGGTCCGCGGCCGGGTGGCCGATCCCCTGTGCGTCGGTGATCTGGACGATTGCGAAGCAGAGTCGACGTTCACGGCAACCGCGCAGCTCGTCATCGTTCGAGAACTGCAATCGGGCGGGCTCGCCGGCCGTCTGCAGCACGAAGCGTTCGTCGCCCGCGCGAATTTCCAGGCGTCCGGGCTTGTACGGTACGGAGAACGATGCGCGAAATGCGTCTGCCTCGGTCGTCGGCGCGACGCCGACCGGCTCGCCGGCCAGCGTCACGCGCACCAGCGGGTGCCGGCTGTAGACGTCCAGCGTGAGCTCACGGCCCTCCTCGCCTGGCCAGGTCCAGGTCGACAGCGCCGGCGGCACGGACCACTTCGTCAGGTTCCAGGTTTCGCCGGCGGGCGGCGGCACCCGCACGGCCGCGTACAGCGTCTCGCCCTTGTCCCAGACGATGTTGCGGTAGTGCGAGACCGGCTTGCGGAAGCCGGTGATGTCGATGTCGCCGCTGAGCGCGCCGTGATACGGGTAGTGCTCGCCGACCCAGTGCGGCCGGGCGTCCTTGTCAGGGGGAAAGACGCGGCCAATGCCGGCTTCCCCGAGGTAGTCCATCGCGCTCCAGACGAAGTCGCCGACGACGTAGGTATGTTCGCGAGCGAGCTGCCAGTTCGCGAACGCCTCGTCCTGGTAGGACTCGGAGGCATAGACGATGCGGTTTGGCCGCCGCCGGTGGTCGTCCGGCGCGCGCGCGAGCTCGTAGTTGTAGCCGGCGATGTCGAGCGCGTCGAAGATCGCGTCGAGGCGCGACCAGTCGCCGGTCGCGCCGAGTCCGTTCAGGCCGATCGTCACCGGCCGGGTGCGGTCGAGTTGCCGCACGATGCCGGCCATCGCGTGCGCGATGTCGATGCCGGACGGCTGGCCGCGCTCGTACACCTCGTTGCCGATGCTCCACATCACGACGGACGGGTGCCGGCGATCCCGCAGGACCATCGCGCGGAGGTCCGCTTCCCAGTGCTCGTCGAACAGCGCGGCGTAGTCGTTCGGCACCTTCGCCACGCGCCAGCCGTCGAACGCCTCGTCGATGACGAGCAGGCCGAGAGCGTCGGCGGCGTCGAGGAAAGCCTCTGACGGCGGATTGTGAGCGGTGCGGACGGCATTGAATCCCGCGCGCTTCAGCGTCAGCACCTTGCGCCGTTCCGCGTCGGCGTGCGCGGCGGCGCCGAGCGGGCCGTGGTCGTGGTGCACGCTGCCGCCGAGCAGTTCGACCGGCTCGCCGTTCAATTCGAAGCCGCGGGCTGCGGACCAGTGCAGCGTGCGCAGGCCTACCGGGATGCGCGTCGCTTCGAGCGCCTGGCCGCCCGCGTGCAGTTCGGCCGACAGCGTATACAGCGCCGGCGAATCCGGCGACCACGGGTTCGGCGACGGCACGGTGAGCCGCGCGCTGACCGCCAGCGTGCGCCGATCCTCCGGGGGCGCCAGTGGCACGGACTCGCGTGCGACCTCCCGCCCGTCTGCGTCCGTCATCACGAAGCTTGCGCGTGCCTCCGCGCCGAGTTCGCCGGCATTGACGATGTTGACGGCCACGTCCACGGACGCGGCATCCGGCTCGAGCTCGCGTGTCGTCGCGGTCAGGCTGTCCGGTTCGAAGTGCGTGGCAGGACGCAGCTCGAGCCGTACCGATCGGAAAATGCCGGAACCGGAGTACCAGCGGCTGTCCGGCTGCGGCTCGTTCACGACGCGGACGAGCAGCTCATTCGCAGAACCCGGCACCAGGCGCCCGGACAACGGCCGCCGAAACGGCGTATAGCCGTAGGCGTGCTCGCCGACGGGCACGCCGTTCAGCCACACCTCGGCGTTACGGTAAACGCCGTCGAAGTAGATCGACACGTCGGCATCGGCCCATGACGACGGCGCGTCGAAGCGCTTCCGGTACCAGGCGCTGCCGGTTTCGAAGTACCCACCGCCGCCTTTCGATCCGGCCTGCGCCGATGTCGGCCGTTCGATGCTCCAGTCGTGCGGCACCTGCACGGTGCGCCAACCGCTTTCCGGCGGCGTGGCCGACGAGCCGCCGCGAACGAATGCCCAGTCGCCGTCGAGCGGCACACGTTCCTCTGCGAGGCCCGCACCGGCCGACACGAACAGCATCGCCGCCAGCGCCGGCAGGAGCGTCCTCACCGCGGCAGTTCCGTGACGACCGGGTTCAGCAGGCGGACCGGGCCGAGCAGGCCCGATGCGACGAGGGGTTCGTCCGGTTCGTAGAACTGCCACGTCGTAAACGTCACGCGCCCGCCGTCCGGTTCGGGTTCGCCGCGCAGGTACCAGTCGGGGAACGCCTTGATGCCCTTGCCGAAAAATGGCGAACCGTCCCGCCCGCTGTCGTAACCGAATTCGACCTCGGTCGGCAGCGCGGCGTCGCCGATCAGGCGATTCGTCCAGAGGTTGGCAACCGAGATCTCGATCTCGTTAGACCCGGCGCGGACCGCGTCCGTGACGTCGACGCGGTACGGTTCCTTCCACAGCGCGGGAAAGGCCTCGCCGTTGACGCGCACCGTCGCGACCACTTCCACCCGACCCAGGTCGAGCACGACGCGCCGATCCTGCGCCCGCCATTCGGCCGGGACGTCAACCGACGTCGCGTAGGTGACGTTGCCGGAGTAGTAGCGAATACCGTCGTAGGGGTGCCGGTGCAGTGATACGAGCGCCGGCAGCGTCGCCGTCGACGGCGCGCCCCGGCCCGGCTCGAACGAGAGTCGCCACGAGCCGTCGAGCGTGAGCGGCGCCGGCACCTCGATCGCGGTCTCAGGCCCGGTGTCCAGTCGGTAACGCCCTGTCTGCCACACGATCGCGAGCGCGCTGCCATCGTCGTTGCCGCGCAGCTCGACGGCCGGCGGACCGATGGGCGACGGCAGCCCCCCGCTGGCGAGTGCGCGGATCTCGGATTCGTCCAGTGCGCGGTCGTAGACCTCCGGGTCGCCCAGGTTGCCTTCGAACGTGTAGACGCGGCCCTGCGTCGGCGGCAGCGGGATACCCGAGGCCCGTGCGATGCCGTCCAGCCCCCGGAAATGGAGCACGGCATCCGGCGGCGATGGCGGCAGCCCGACGGCCGGGTGCACGACGGAACCGGATGCGAGGCCGTCCCTCGCCCACTCGCCGTTGACGTACAGGCTAGGCCGGCCATCGCGGTAGACGACGGCCACGTGCGTCCAGCCCGACACCGGTTGTTCCGACACCAGCACCGCCGGCGATTGCGCGCGCGAACGCTCGACGACGTAAATGCCGTTGCGCCCGACCGCGAGGCCGGCCGCGGCATGCCCGTCGCCGAACAACCGGTCGCCTTCCGGCGCGGAGATCGCGTAGAACTTGCCGGTTTCGTCGATGCGGCCCGTGGCGGACGGGTCCGGCATCAGGCGCAGCTCGATGTCCGGTTTCACCCACGCCGCCATCGTGAACGTGTCCGTGATCGCCGGCAGTGGCTTGTCGCCCACCGCCGCGCTTGACAGGGCCACGTCGCCGTCGCGGTACAGCGCTTGCGGCCCGGCCGGCGCCTCACCGGGCGGAATCAGCACGAAGATCGACTCGGTGGGGCCCAGTTCCAGCGGGACCCGAGTGCGGCCGCCGCTCACCGAGTGCAACGCCATCGGGTAGTGCTCGCCGGTCTCCGCGTTCCATGCCTGCGGTACACCGCCGGCGGCGCGGAACGACGCGACGAGTTCTTCGGCGCGGCGTTGCCGGTTCGCGATGAAGTACAGATCGCCGGCGTCGGTCCTGCGATGATTCCAGGACAGCGCGGCGTCCGGGCGTCTTGCTTCGTAGCGAAAGTCCGGCTCGACGCCGAGCGTTTCCAGCACGGCATCGAGCGGCTGCGCCGGCAACACCCGGGAACCCGACCACAGCGCGCCGGCCCGTTTCAGCATGTCGGCCTCGCTGTCCGGGTATCCGCGCAGTGTCAGCGACGAGCTCGGCGCCGGCCCCATCACGGCAGCGCCCTGCGCCACGAACCCGGCGAGCTTGTCGAACAGCGCCGGCGTCATTCCGGACAGGTTGTCGGGCAGCACGAGCAGCCGGTACCGGTTCCCCTCCGGCAGTACGAAATCGCCATCGTCGACAGACACGCGCTCGAGCAGCGCGCGTGCGTCGATGTGGTCGTAGTCGTAGCCGGCCGGCATCGCGGGACGGATCCATTGCGCGACGCCGGGCGGCCGCTCGCCGGTGAAGAACAGCACGTCCGCGACCGGGTGTCCCTGCTGAAGCAGGTACTGGGCGCGGCCGATGTAATCGAGCCACGGACGCGCCTGGCCGAACCAGGTGTTCGTGCGGTCGAAATGAAAGCCCCACGGCCCCATCGCCATGCCCGGGACCGCGGTGGGATGCGGCTGGTGCACGTAGCGATGGAACAGGATCCGGTTCATGCCGAGGCTGAACATGTAGTCGCCCTCGGCCTTGAGCGCGTACGGATACGCGAGCCAGCGCGACGTCTTCTCCTCGCCGGTGAACGCTTCCGCCGAGACGAGTGGGTTGCCGTACACGTGCGCGGCCGACGCGACCACCTTGACGGAGCGGTTTGGCGTCCACGGTGTGCGCACCCAGAACTCGGTCATGGGCACGGGCGCGCTGCCGGAGACCTCGAGTTCGTCGAACATGCCCTGGCCGTAGCCTTCGACGTAGAGGTCAAGCCCGTACTCTTCCGCGAGTCCCGCCATGTGGTCGTAGTAATACTCGGCCATCATCGCAGCCTGCACGCTGCGAAAATCGAACAGGAAGCGTTCCGAGACGCCGGCGTCGCCGACGATCCGGCCGGTCAGGGCCGGCAGGTACGGCGTGAGGTCGTAGCCGGCGCGCGCCGCAAACTCCTCCGGCATCGCCGCCGTCCAGTTCTGCATGCCCGCTTCGTAGCTGTCGATCTCGATCATGCCGAAGCTGTCGCCGGTCAGCGGGCCTACGGCATCGATGACCCGCCCGACCGTGTTCTCGAAGCTGAGTTCCGTCGCGTGCGGATCCAGCTTGTCGGATTCGAGCCCGGTGCCCGCCGCCGACGCGGCGACGTTCAGGTGCGCGGTGGTCGTGTAGCCGACACGGAGTATCGTCCAGTCGCCCGGCGGCGCGTCCCAGCGCAGCCGGCCCGAAGCGTCCATGTACGCGCTGACGTCGATGACGGAGGCCGGATCGATGGCGTCGTCGGCGTGTGACGCCTCCGGCACCGCGACCTGTTTGCCGACCTGGTACGCGAGGTTGGACTTGAACTCCCATTCCCCGATGCGCGGGCTCGCGTCGACGGCCACTTCGCCGAGCGTGCCGTCGCTGAGCGCAACCAGCCGCAACGCGCGTGCCTCGATAGCGGGGAAATTCACGCTCGACGGCGCAATGATGCCGTGCCGCCCGTGGCTTGCGAGCTCCGCCAGTGGCTCGAACGTCTCCTCGTCGGTGGCCGCCTCGATGCGCAGGCGAGGAATGTTGCCACTGAGGCCCGAATTGACCGTCAACGAACGAGCTTCGACCCGCCCGTCGAACATCAGCGTGACCGCATCGTCGGTCTGCATCGCGACGCTCGTGTCCAGGCGCTGGTCCGTGAGCATCCCGGGATCGAGCGGGCCGGTCACGTTGTGTGCGACGCGCACGAGCGCCGCCCTCGCCGCCTCGGGCCGGGGGCTCGGGAAGGCCACGACGCGCGCATCGCGGTAGTAGTCGAGAAGCGCCTGCGGCTCGGGCAGTGTCTGGTCGACGGGCCCGCCGCCAGCAACCCGCGTCACGGTCCACGTCAGGTGCTTCATCGAGTCGTCCGGCGTAATCCACGGCCCGCCGCTGCTGGACCATCCCGGCGCATTGTGCATGCCGATGTCGACGCCGACGCGCTTGCCCTCGCGTACCGCGTGCGTGATCAGGTCCAGCCATTGCGGCGACAGGTACGGCGCCGGTCCGTCCGGGAAGTAGTTGCTGCCGTCGAAGATCATCGCGCCGCCGATGCCGACGCGGCTCATGGCCTCGAGGTCGAGCGTGATGCCTTCGCGGCTGATGTGGCCGTTCATCCAGAACCACAGCGTCATCGGCCGCGCGTCGCGCGGCGGCTCGCGGAAGACGTCCGGGTCCGGGCTCGCGACGACCGCAGGCGCGGCGCACAGGAAGGCCAGCAGGACCGCGCGCATTGGCGTGATCATTCGGCGGCCGCTGCGCCCAGGTCCTTCGACGTGGCCAGCGCGATGACGCGGCCCCGATCGCCGACGGCGCAGTAATAGTGATACACGACCCCGTCGTGCTTGATCACCCAGGGCTTGTGCGCGAACGTCTCGTCAAACGGCTCGCTCGGCTCGATGAGGTGCGGTCCGTCCCACTTCGTCCAGTGCACGAGATCGTAGGACGCGGCGAACGTGTCGAAGGCACCGGGATTCCAGAACGCGCCGAAGTAGAACATGACCCACACGTCGCCCATCTTCACGATCTGCGGATCGCCGCTGATCGCCCACGGTGCCTGTCCCACGTTCGAGATGACCGGGCCGTTGCCGTAGCGCGTCCAGTGCCGCATGTCGTGCGACACGGCCATGCCGATCGCTTCCTGCCCGTACATCGCCGCCTTGCCGTTGTAGTACATGACGAACGGTGCGCCGAGTGTCTCGTCCTCGTCGCGGAAGATGAAACTCTTGTACAAGGTGCGGTATTCGAAGTCGCGATTGTCCGGCTGGTCGCGGTGCAGCACCGGGTTCTCCGGGAGCCGGTCCCACGGCCGAACGGCGATCGGGTCATCCGTTGTCGCGAGGCCGATCGCGAGCGGGTCGGGCTCGTAGCCCTGCCCGGCACCGCCGATGTACGAGAGCCAGTACTTGCCCTCGTGCGTGCCGAGCGCGTGCGACGAGTCTTCCCAGCGCGTGTCGTACAGCGCGAGGCTCGGGTTCGTCTGCCAGGCGTCCCAGCCCTCCTTCGAGAACGGCAGGATGATGCCCAGGCGCTCCCACGCGACGAGGTCGTCGCTGACCGCCAGTTCGGCCTCGTAGCCGATGTCGTCCTTGAACGAGACGTACACCATGTACCAGCGGTCCCCGTGCCGGAACACGGCGGGACTGTCAAGAAGCTCGCCCTCCCGGCCCTCGAGGATGACCCCGACCTTGTACGGGGTCCGGACCTCGTCGTAGATCGCCTGCATGCGTTCCTGCGGCACGAAGCGCGGGCGGGAATCGGGAAACGGGATGACGTCCGGTCGCTCGTCGGCAACCGCCCCGCTCATGACCAGGAAGCCGGCGATCACGGCCGGCATGCGTGCGAATGCGTTCAATGTGCCCCCTTCCGGTCGCGACAGAGGGACGGTGGCCCCTCGCGCTGAACTGGCATAATAAGGTACTAAGTATGCCTGTCAACGGTCATCGGGCGTACGCGCCCCCCACCGACGGGCCCACCGTCAGCAGGCCGCTTCGTCAGAGGCGGTCCGCAACCCGCTCAAGGCGCTCGCGCACCTCGGCTGCGAAGGGCTCGAGCGCCGGGACGTCCGCGAGCCCGAGCACGTGTACGGGATCGAGGAAACTCACGTGCACCCGGCCGGTATCGGACTCCCGGACGACGACGTTGCACGGCAGCAGCAGGCCGATGTCCGGCAGCATCTCGATCGCGCGGTGAGCCAGCGCGGGGTTACAGGCGCCGAGAATGCGGTACGGGCGCATGTCCTTGTCGAGTTTCTTCTTCATTGTCGCCGCGACGTCGATGTCGGTGAGCACGCCGAAGCCTTCCGCCGCGAGCTCGTCGGTGACCCTGTCGACCGCGGCCGCGAAGCTCAGCTCGAGGTCGCGGCCGAAGCCGAAGGCGCTGCTCACTGTCCCGACTCCGGCTCGGCGCCGCAGTAGATGTCGTGCAGGAGATGAATGATCTTGTCGGCCGGTCCGGGCGCCAGGGAATAGTAGATCGTCTGTGATTCGCGCCGGGTCCGGACCAGCCCTTCGCGGCGCAGGCGCCCCAGTTGCTGCGAGAGCGCGGACTGGCTGAGCGGGATACCGGCGTTCAGCTCGCCGACCGACATCTCGTCCTTCTCGGCGAGCGCGCACAGGATCATCAGGCGGTTCTCGTTGCCGAGCGCCTTCATCAGCGTCGCCGCATCCATCGCGTGTTCGCGCATCGTCTGGAGCGCGTGTTCGTTGCCGGGCGGGCAGCCTGCCGTTGCCTGTTTCGCCATGTTGGGTGACTCCTGGAATCCCGTGCGTGTCACTATAGCCGATATATTAGGGAACTTTCAATAAGGCTTGACTAATTTAGTATACCGGCATATACATACGGCATGACACCGACGAGCGGAGACCGACAATGGCAACGATAGCGGTATTGGGCGGCGGGATCGGGGGCCTGACCCAGGCCTACGAGCTCCGAAAAACACTTGGCAAAAAACATGACATTATCGTCATAAGTGATTCAGATCGCTTTGAATTTACGCCCTCCAATCCCTGGCTGGCAGTGGGCTGGCGGGTCACGGACCAGATCGTGGTCGAGCTCCCGGACCTGCTCCGGCGGCACGGAATCCGCTTCGACGGCCAGGGTGCCCGGCGACTGCACCCCGAACGGAATGCGATCGAGTTGAACGACGGCAGCAGCGTCGACTACGACTACTTGGTCATCGCCACCGGCCCGAAGCTCGCGTTCGACGAAGTGCCGGGCCTGGGCCCGCACGGTGGCCACACGCAGTCGGTCTGCAAGACCGGTCACGCCGCAATGTCGCACGATGACTTCGAGCAGCTGTGTGCTGACCCGGGGCCGGTCATCGTCGGCGCGGCCCCGGGCGCATCTTGTTTCGGCCCGGCGTACGAGTACGCCTTCATCCTCGACACCGAGCTCCGCAAGCGCCGGATTCGCGATCGTGTGCCGATGACGTTCGTGACCCCGGAGCCGTACGTCGGCCACCTGGGCCTCGAGGGCGTAGGTGACACGAAGAGCCTGATGGAGTCCGAGCTGCGTGACCGGCACATCAAGTGGCTGACGAACGCGAAAATCACGTCGGTCGAGGACGGCACGATGCACGTCAGCACCGTCGACGACGACGGCGAACCCGTGAAGGACCACGCTTTGCCGTTCCGGCATTCGATGGTCCTGCCGGCCTTCAAGGGTGTCGACGCCGTGTTCGGGATCGAGGGTCTGACCAACCCGCGCGGGTTCATCCTGATCGACGAATACCAGCGCAATCCCGCTTACCCGAACATCTACTCGGTCGGCGTCTGCGTCGCAATCCCGCCGGTCGGCCCGACGCCCGTACCGACGGGTGCGCCGAAGACCGGATACATGATCGAGTCGATGGTCACCGCGACGACGCACAATATCCGCGATGCGATTGACGGAAAGTCGCCATCGACCCGCGCCACGTGGAACGCCGTGTGTCTCGCGGACTTCGGCGACGGCGGCGTGGCCTTCGTGGCCCTGCCCCAGATCCCGCCCCGCAATACGAACTGGGCCTCGAGCGGCAAGTGGGTGCACCTGGCCAAGATCGCGTACGAGAAGTACTTCCTGCACAAGGTGCGCACGGCCAAGACCGAGCCCTACTATGAGAAGGCGGTACTCGGGATGCTCGGTGCGACCCGGCTGAAGGAGTCATCGCAATGAGAGACGCGCTCACGCGGCTGGCGATTCGGCGGCCACGGACGGTGTACGCGCTCGTCCTTGCGGCCACGCTGGCCGCGGCCGCGATGCTGCCGCGGATTCACATCGACACGGACCCCGAGAACATGCTGTCGGCCGAACAGCCGGACCGGGTCTTTCACAACCGGGTCGAGGATCGCTTCGTGCTGCACGATGCGATCGTGGTCGGCGTCGTCAATGAATCGCACCCGAACGGGGTGTTCAACGCCGCTTCACTCGGGAATCTGCATGCGCTGAGCAAGACGATCCTGGCGATGGACGGCGTCATCCCGCCTGACCTGATGGCCTTGCCGGAGGCGGACAATCTCTCCCAGGAGGGGCCCGGGACGATACGCTTCGAGTGGATGATGAAGGAGGCCCCGGTCACGGACGCACAGGCGCTCGAGATACGTGACAAGGTGGCGCGTCTGCCTTTGTTGATGGATACGCTGGTCTCCGGCGACGGCCGCGCGGCCGCGATCTACGTGCCGATCGAAAGCAAGGACCTGAGCTACGGGATCTCGCGGCAGATTGCCGACGCGGCCGACGCCCTCCCCGGCGACGACACCTGGCACATCACCGGCCTGCCCGTGGCCGAGGACACGTTCGGCCACGACATGTTCGTGCAGATGGGGATCTCGGCGCCGCTCGCCGGGCTGATGATCTTCCTCTTGATGCTGTACTTCTTCCGCAGCGCCGCGCTCGTCGTCGCGCCCATGCTCGTTGCCATGGCGACGGTCGTCGTCACGATGGGGCTCCTGATCGGACTTGGTTTCACCGTGCACATCATGAGTTCCATGATCCCGATCTTCCTCATGCCGATCGCGGTCGTCGACTCGGTGCATATCATGTCCGAGTTCGCGGACACGTACCGGCCCGGCGCGGACCCGAAGCAGGTGATTCGCGGCGTCCTCGGACACCTGTTCACGCCGATGCTGTTCACGTCGCTGACCTCGGCCGTCGGTTTCGCGTCGCTGCTCCTCACCCCGATCCCGCCGGTGCAGATCTTCGGCGCGTTCGTCGCGTTCGGCATCCTGCTCGCATTCCTGGTGACGATCGTGCTGATCCCGGCCTACATCGTGCGGATGCGGCCGGCGTCGCTCGCGAAGATCGTCGCGGCGAGCGGCAAGCCGCGTACCGAAACGCCGCTGGCCCGCCTGCTGCGCCGCACCGGCCGCGTTGCCCTGCGGCGCGGCAAGCTCATCTCCGTGGCCGCAGCGCTGTTCGTGGCGCTCAGCATCGCCGGTATTGTCCGGATCGAGATCAACGACAACCCGGTGCGCTGGTTCAAGGCCAACCACCCGGTGCGGGTGGCGGACACCGCATTGAACGAGCATTTCGCCGGTACGTACGACGCGTTCGTCGTGCTCACGGCCGACACGACGGCGACGATCGACGCGTTCCGCACGCATGCGACGTCAGCGGCAGGCTCACTCGGCGCGCCGTACCGCGAACCTGTAACGCAGGCGCTATCAGCGCCGACCGACGACGCCAACGCGTGGTTCGGGAGCCTGATCGCCGTCATTGACGATGCCCTGTTCAATGCGGAAGACGACGCCGATATCGCGCAACTCGAGACGCTGCTGGCCGACGCCGAGTCGGCGCAGTCCGCGACGCGCAGGTTCCAGGCGCCGGCGGTGCTCGCGGAGATCGAGGCTTTGCAGGCCGCGTTGATGGCCTCCGGGGACGTGGGCAAGACGAACGCCCTGCCCGACGTGGTCAAGGTCGTGAACCGGGAGCTTCGCGGCGGTGATGCGGCCGATTACGTCGTTCCGGACACGGCGAACGGCGTCGCGCAGACGCTGCTGCAGTACCAGTCGTCGCACCGGCCCCAGGACCTGTGGCACATGGTGACGCCGGACTTCTCATCGACGGCGATCTGGCTGCAGCTCAAAAGCGGCGACAACCAGGACATGTCGCGCGTGATCGCGGCACTGGACTCGTATCTCGCCGAGCACCCGATGCCGGACGGCATCGAGCTGCGCTGGGCCGGCAAGACCTACATCAACGTCGTCTGGCAGGACGCGATGGTCAAGGGCATGCTGTACAGCCTCGCTGGCGCGTTCGTCGTGGTGTTCGTGATGATGGCCCTGCTCTTCCGCAGCCCGCGGCTCGGCGTGCTGGCCATGGTGCCGCTCAGCGTCACGATCCTCGGCGTGTACGGCGTCATCGGCTGGATCGGCAAAGACTACGACATGCCGATCGCCGTGCTGTCCTCGCTGACACTGGGGCTGTCTGTCGATTTCGCGATCCACTTCATCGAGCGCTGCCGCGCATTGCTGGGCGATACGGGGGACTTCCCGGCGGCGATCGACCGGCTCTTCGAGGAACCGGCGCGCGCCATCGCGCGCAACGCGATCGTCATCGCGATCGGCTTCACGCCGTTGTTTTTCGCGCCGCTCGTGCCGTACATCACGGTCGGCGCCTTCATGGCCGCGATCATGGCCCTGTCCGCCGTCACCACGCTGGTGCTGCTGCCGGCATTGTTGTCGTGGGCGGGCCCGTTCCTGTTTCCGGCGGCACGGCGCGCGGGCGCATTTGCCGCGCCGCAGGCCGCCGGATGAAACCGGGAGAAATGGAATGAAACCCATCACACCAATCCTGCTCTTGTTGCTGGCCTCCGCGACCGCGTTGGCGGAGGACACGACGCTCACCGATGCCGAAAGGATCGTGGAGCGCGCGAACCTCGCCGCCTACTACGCCGGGGCCGACGGCCGATCCGAAGTACGCATGATCATCACGGACGGACAGGGCCGCCAGCAGCGGCGCCAGTTCACCGTGCTGCGCCGCGACGTGGACGATGCGGGCGACCAGCAGTTCCTGGTCGTCTTCAGCCAGCCGGCCGACGTCCGCGGCACCGTGTTCCTAGTCGACAAGCACATCGACCGTGACGACGACCGCTGGCTGTACCTGCCGGGCCTGGACCTCGTGAAGCGGATCTCCGCCGGCGACAAGCGCACCAGCTTCGTCGGCGCGCACTATTTCTACGAGGACGTCTCCGGCCGTCGACCGGGCGACGACGTGCATCGGCTTGTGGACACCACCGATGAGTTCTACGTGCTGGAGCACGCGCCCCGCGACGCCGCCAGCGTCGAGTTTGCGGCCTACACGACCTGGATCGACCGTGCCACGTTCCTGCCAATGAAGATCGAGTACCGCAATGCGTCCGGCAACGTTTATCGTCGCGTCGAGGTCTTCGAGGTCGAGACGATCGACGGGCACCCGACCGTCACGAAGAGCCGCGTATCGGACCTTGCCGGCGGCGGAAAGACCGACATGCAGTTCCGCTATATCGCGTACGACATCGGCATTCCTGCTGACGTGTTCACGGAACGCTCGCTGCGGAATCCGCCGCGCGAGTGGCTGGAGCGTCCGGCGGACTGATCGCATGCCGAAGCTCGCCACCCTGCTGCTGCTTCTTGCGCTCGCGCCGCTGTCGATGGCGCAGGTCGACGCGCCCGACGACGACCCGTGGGGTGAAGACGCCTGGGATGACTGGGAGGACGAAGGCAGCGCGGCCGCGCCGTGGACCGGTTTCGTCGAGGCCGGCGCCGGCGGGCGCTTGCGCGACGACCCGGCGCTCGACGGAAACGTCACGCTGGAGGAATTCCGTTGGCGCATCGAGCGAGAGTGGCAGCCTGGCCGGTTCACGCTCTCGCTGCGCGGCGACCTGGGCTACGACGGCGTCACGAGCGAGTTCATCGCGGACGTGCGGGAGCTCGCCGTGGCATTCCGCGCCGGTGACAAGACGGACATCAAGGCCGGGCGGCAGGTGCAGACCTGGGGCGTCGGCGACCTGCTGTTCCTGAACGACCTGTTCCCGAAGGATTACCCGTCGTTCTTTTCGGGCCGCGACGACGAATACCTGAAGGCGCCGAGCAACGCCGTACGCGTGACGCACTACGCGGACATCGTCAACGTGGATTTCGTCTGGACGCCGGTGTTCGAGCCGGACGCGTACCTGACCGGCGAGCGCTTTTCGTTCTTCTCGCCGCTCGCGGGCGGGAACGTTGCGCCGGACCCGCCGCTGGATGCCATCGAGCCGGACAAGGATTTCGGCAACGGCGAGTTCGCGGTGCGCCTGTTCCGCTCGGTGGGCGGCACGGAATACGCCGCGTACCTCTACCGCGGCTATTTCAAGCAGCCGACGGCGCTCACGGCATCATTCGAGCCAACGTTTGCGCCGCTGTCGGCGTACGGCGCGAGCCTGCGTCGCCCCGTGGGGCCGGGCCTCCTGTCCGCCGAGTTCGCCTGGTACGACTCCCGCGACGACGGGGACGGGACGGACCCGCTGGTGCCGAACAGCCAAATCCGGTTTCTCGCGGGCTACGAGTGGGAGGCCATCCCGAACCTGACCGTCGGCCTGCAGTACTACGTCGAGCGCATCGCGGATCACGAAAACCTCGTTGAGAATTCCCCGTTTCCGTCGCTCGAGCCGGACGAGATTCGGCACCTGCTCACGAACAGGCTCACGTGGCGCCTGAGCCGCGACCGCTACACGCTGTCTTTGTTCACGTTCTGGTCGCCGAGCGACGAGGACTTCTACCTGCGGCCGTCGTTCCGTTTCCGTCGCGACGACCACTGGGAATTCGTCGCCGGCGGCAACCTGTTCGGCGGCGATGCGCCGCAGACGTTTTTCAGCCAGTTGCAGGATGGCAGCAATGTCTACCTGCGTATCCGTTACAATTACTGAGGTATCACCATGAAGAAACCCATGAGTCTCGAACGCGCCGTTGAAGCCTTTGCCGGCTTCATGGTCCTGTTGTCTGTCGCACTGACCTGGTTCGTGCATCCCGGGTTCGCATGGCTGACGGTCTTTGTCGGCGCGAACCTCTTCCAGCAGGCGTTCACCGGCTTCTGCCCGGCCGCCATCGTGATGCGCAGGGTCTTCGGCCTGCGTCCCGCCGCGGAGTGTGCCGCCTGAACGAGTCCTGAGGCCGGATAAAAACGATGAACGACGTCCTGCTGCTGTCGCGACTGCAATTCGCGGCCAACATCAGCTTTCACATCCTGTTCCCGATGATCTCCATCGCGCTCGCCTGGGTGCTGCTGTTCTTTAAATGGCGCCACAACCGAACCGGCGATCCGCGGTGGATGGGGGCCTACCGGCTCTGGGTCAAGGTGTTCGCGCTCACGTTTGCGCTCGGCGTGGTCAGCGGCATCACGATGAGCTTCCAGTTCGGGACGAACTGGCCCGGATTCATGGAGACCGTCGGCAACATCGCCGGGCCGCTGCTCGCCTACGAAGTCCTCACCGCGTTCTTCCTCGAAGCGACGTTTCTCGGCATCATGCTGTTCGGCTTCAACCGTGTCAGCAACCGCATGCACACGGTAGCGACGCTGCTGGTTGCAATCGGCACGAGCCTGTCGGCGTTCTGGATCCTGGCACTCATCTCGTGGATGCACACGCCGGCCGGTTTCGAGATGCGGGACGGAGTGGCACACGCGGTCGACTGGTGGGCCGTCATCTTCAACCCCTCGTTCCCGTACCGTTTCGTGCACACCTTGCTGGCGTCGTTCCTCACGGTCGCCTTCCTGCTGGCCGGCCTGTCGGCATTCCGCATCTCGCGCGGCGACGAGACGCCGGCGGCGCGCTCTGCGTTGCGCGTGGGCGTGATCATGGCCTCGGTCTTTGCGCCGCTGCAGATCGCTGCCGGCGACCTTCATGGACTGAATACGCTCGAGCACCAGCCGGCAAAGGTGGCCGCGATGGAAGCTCTTTGGGAAAGCCGGGCCGGCGCGCCCCTGGTGTTGTTCGCGCTGCCCGATGATGAAAGGCGGGAAAACCGGTTTGCGCTGGAAGTGCCCTACGGCGCCGCCCTGATCCTCCGGCACGACCCCGACGGCGAACTATCCGGCATCGACCGCTTCCCGGACGCGGCGCCCCCGGTCGCGCCGGTGTTCTGGGCGTTTCGCATCATGGTCGGCACGGGCCTCCTGATGCTGGCCGTCGCGTGGGCCGCCGCGTGGCAGTTGCGGCGACGGCGGTCCGTCAGCGCAACAACGCGGCGGTTGCTCACGTGGATGACGTTCTCCGGCTGGGTCGGCGTGCTGACCGGCTGGTACACGACCGAGATCGGGCGCCAGCCGTTCCTGGTGCAGGGTGTCCTGCGCACGGCCGACGCGGTGACGACGGTCCCGGCCGGCAACGTTGCCGTGACGCTCGCGGGCTACCTGGTGTTGTACGCCGTCCTGATCATCGCCTACGTGTCGGTCGTGTTCCACCTGGCGCGCCAGGCCAGCACGGCGGATGCGAAACGGGGCGAGCCCAAGGCGCATGGCCCTGCCGTCCTGCCGTCACAACTCGCTGGGGAGCACGCCCATGGCTGATCTCATTCCGGACCTCGGTGCCGCTGCGGGCTGGCTCCCGCTGGTGTTCATGATCGTCATGGGCCTCGCGATCCTCGCGTACGTCGTTCTCGACGGCTATGACCTCGGTGTCGGCCTCCTGATCGCCCTGGCGACCGACGCGGAGAAGGACACGATGATCGCGTCGATCGGCCCGTTCTGGGATGCGAACGAGACCTGGCTCGTACTGGGTGTCGGCATCCTGCTGGTTGCGTTCCCGTACGCCCACGGCATGGTGCTCGGCGCGCTGTACCTGCCCGTGGCCGTCATGCTGATCGGCCTCACGCTGCGCGGCGTGGCGTTCGACTTCCGCGTCAAGGCGCAGGCGCATCACAAGGTTCTCTGGAACCGAGCGTTCGTCGCCGGATCGCTTCTCGCCGCGCTCGCGCAGGGCTACATGCTCGGCCGCCTCGTGACGGGCTTCGACGATGATGGCTGGAGCCGCGCATTCGCGGCCCTGATTGCCGTCTGCCTGGCGTCCGGTTACGCGATGCTCGGTGCGACCTGGCTGGTGCTGAAGACTGACGGCGGCCTGCAACGCCGCGCCATCGCCTGGGCGCGCCGCTCCGTGCTGCTGCTGGCGCTCGGTGTCGCGGCGGTCTCCGCGGCGACGCCGCTGGTCAGCCGCGAGATCTTCGAAAAGTGGTTCGGGTTGCAGAACCTGATTGTTCTGTGGCCGATACCGGTGATGACCGGCGTGTTCTTCTTTATCGCCTACCGCGCGCTGCGGCGGCTGCCGCTGCGCCTCGACAACGACAACAACTATGGCGACTGGGTGCCGTTCGCCACGACCATCGGCATCTTCGGCATGGCCTTCCACGGCCTGGCCTACAGCCTGTTTCCCTACATCGTGTTGAACCGGATGACGATCTGGGAAGCCGCAGCGGCACCGGAGTCGTTGATGTTCATCCTAGTCGGCACGCTGCTCGTGCTGCCGGTCAATGTCGGGTACACGATCTATGCGTACCGCGTGTTCCGAGGCAAGACGCGCGAGCTGACGTACTACTGATCGGGCATCGCTCGGCCACGATAGCAAACGCCGACGTGGGCTAGTGTTCGGCGGCCAGCAGGATCGCGCCGAGCACGCCCGCGCGGGAGCCCAGCGCCGGTAGCATGAGGTAGTCCTCCAGCGCCTGCGTTGCCTCGAGTGACGGGCGGTAACCGGCAAGGCGTGCTCGCAGGCGAACGCGAACGCGCTCGAGCAGGCGCGCGTTGCTGACGCCGCCACCAACCACGATGCGGTCCGGCTGGAAGGCGAACGTCAGGTTCGCGAGAAACGTCGCGAGGTAGTCGGTTTCGATCTCCCACGCGGGATGGTCGTCCGCGAGCGCCGACAACTTCTGGTTGTAGCGCGCGACGATCGCCGGGCCGGAGGCCAGACCTTCGATGCAGCTCCCGTGGTACGGGCAGACCCCGCCGAACTCCGGCTGGTCGGCCTCGCTTCGCGGCACGTACATGTGCCCCATTTCGGGGTGCGACGCACCCCGGTAGATGCGCCCCCGCTGGACCGCACCGACCCCGATCCCGGTCCCCACGGTCACGTACAGCGCCGTTTCCAGGTCGCGCGCACAACCCCAGCGGTGCTCGGCGAGGCCGGCGGCGTTGACGTCGGTGTCGATACGCGCCGGGAGGCCCAGCGTCTCACGCACAGCGCTGGCAATATTGAAGCCGCTCCAGCCGGCTTTCGGCGTGTTCAGCAACTCGCCGTAGCGCGGCGAGCGCGGGTCCACTTCGACCGGGCCGAATGACCCGATGCCGATCGCGGCGCAAGGCCGTCCTGCGCCCGCCTCGTGCCGGAAGAAGGCAATGGCGTCATCCAACGTCGCGGCCGGGTCCCGGGTCGGGAACTCCGTCGTCGCGAACAGCTTGCCGTCGGCGTCGCCGACCGCACAGACGAACTTCGTGCCGCCTGCCTCGATGCCGCCGTAATAGCGGGCCTCAGGCATTGTCGGCCACCGTCCGGCCATGGGCCGCAATGTCCTCGCCGAGTGACTCGACGCTCCGGCCCTTTGTTTCCGGCATCAGGAAAATGACGTAGAGAAGCTGCAGGAACATCATCGCGGCGAAGAACGCGAAGATGCCGGACGCCGGGAAGCGGTTCAGGAAGAACGGCATCAGCAGCGCGATCATTGCCGCGGCGACCCAGTGCGTGCCGCAGCCGAGCGATTGCCCTTTCGTGCGGATGCTGTTCGGGAAGACTTCCGCGATGAAGACCCAGATGACGGCCCCCTGCCCGATCGCGTGCGAGACGATGAACAGGAACACGAAGCCCACGACGACCATGCCGCCCGCGCCCGATGCGAACGCCCAGGCCACCGCGCACAGCGACACGATATAACCGACCGACCCCGCGAGCATCAGGAAACGGCGGCCGCTGCGATCGATCAGGTACAGGCCCAGCATCGTGCCGAGCAGGTTCACGACCCCGATGCCCGCCGTGGACAGCAACGCCGAACTTGCATCCAGGCCGGCGACCTCGAATACGCGCGGTGCGAAATAAATGATGAAGTTGATGCCGGACAGCTGGTTGAACAGTGCCAGCAGGAACACCAGCAGCGCCGGGAACGCGAATTGCAGGGAGAACAGGCGGTCCCGTGCCGCGTGCGCCGCGGTCTCGCGGATCTCGCCGAGCACTCGCGTGACGGCGTCCGGGTCTATCGAATTCAGCACCGCGGCAGCGCCGGCCTCGTCGCCACGGCACAACAGGAGCCAGCGCGGGCTCTCGGGCACACGCAGGACGAGGAACAGGAAGATCGCCGCGGGAATGGCCTCGATCCCCAGCATCCAGCGCCAGTCGAAACCGGCACCGGCGAGGAGGAAGTTCGACAGGTACGCGACGAGGATGCCGAACACGAGCTGAAACTGGTACAGCGCCACGAGTCGCCCGCGCACCGAGGCGGGCGCGATCTCCGAGATATACGCCGGAACGACGATCGACGAAACGCCGACGCCGAGACCGCCGACGAAGCGCATTACCGCGAAGAAAGTCGGGTCCGTCGCAAGTGCCGAGCCGATTGCCGACAAGAGGTACAGGACGCCGATCAGTACCAGCGTGCGGCGGCGCCCGAACGCGTCACACGGCAGGTGTCCGGAGAGCGCGCCCAGCACCGTTCCCCACAGCGCCGACGACATCACCAGCGCGCCGTGGACGAGGTCCGAGGTTTGCCACAGTCGCTGCAACGGCTGGTCCGCACCCGAAATCACCGCGGTGTCGAAACCGAACAGGAATCCGCCCATCGCGACCGCGATCGACCACCAGACCACTCGTCCCATGTCTGCCCCTTTTCGTGCCGGCGCGTGCCTGCACCAGCGCCGCACTTTCCGGCCGCGGCGCACCGACTGTGCCGCAGGCCGGCGGGGTGCGCAAGCCGCGTCAGGCGTCGTCGTCGAACACCTTCTGCCAGTAGCCCACGTCGATCCAGCGATCGAACTTGTAGCCCACTTCCGCGAAGCGACCGACGGCGCGAAAGCCCAGGGCTTCGTGCAGCCCGATGCTCGCGGCGTTCGGCAAGGAGATACCGCCGATGACGGCGTGCATGCCCGTGTCGCGGATGGCGTCCAGCAGCGCGGCATACAGCGGCCGTCCCAGGCCGCGGCCGGTGTGTGCCGGGTCGAGATAGATCGTCGATTCGACCGAGTATCGGTACGCGCAACGGCCCTTCCAGCGCGATGCATACGCGTAGCCGGCCACGGCGCCGTCCGCGTCCACGGCGAGCCAGGGCAGCCCGAATTGCGCCGTTTCGGCCATGCGCTGGGCGATGTCGTCCGCGGAAACCTCCTCGGTTTCGAACGTGATGATGGTGTCGCGGACGTAGTGGTTGTAGATGCGGCTGATGGCGCCGGCATCCGCTTCCCGGGCGGGCCGCAGGTCAATGGACATCGTCGTACTCCTCGCGCAATTGCCGCGGTCGTCTCTGCGGTATGCTGTCACACGACCGGCGGCACGAACAGCCGCCGGCGAACAGCGGGGTCGACGTCGATGCAGGCACGAATCTCAAACCTTCGCCCGGCGCTCGCGGCCGCGCTGCTCACCGCAGCGGCCGTCTCCCCGGGCCACGCGCAACAGCCGGCGATCGATCCGGGCCCGTGGGCATTGACCGACGATCATTTCCGGCAGCCGGAGGCGCCGGCCGGCTCCCTCGAGGGGCCGTTTGAATTCCACAGCGAGATTTTTTCGGGCACCGCGCGACGCTACTGGCTGTTCGTGCCTGCGCAGTACGACGCCACTGCCCCGGCCTCGGTGCTCGTTTTCCACGACGGCCAGCGTGCCACGAACCCGGTTGGCCCGCTGCGCGTCCACCAGGTCATGGAAAACCTGATCGCGCGCGGCGAGATGCCGGTCACGATCGGCATTTTCGTCACGCCGGGGCACACGGCGCAGGCGTACCCCGACGATCTCGGCATGAGCAACCCGAACCATCGCGCCGAGGAATACGATGCCGTCAACGACCGTTATGCGCGTTTCCTCATCGAGGAACTGTTGCCGCACGTCGGTGAGCGCTACCGCCTGACCGCCGACCCGGAGCAGCGCGCCATCGGCGGCACCAGCAGCGGTGCGATCGCCGCGTTCACGGTAGCGTGGCACCGGCCCGATGCATTCCGGAAGGTTGTCAGCCTGATCGGGAGCTACGTGTCGATTGGCTTCCGGCCGGACGAGACGCCAGTGCAGCTGGGCGGCCAGGACTACCCGGCCCTGATCCGGCGGTCGGCGATCCGGCCCATCGCCGTGTTCCTGCAGGACGGCAGCAACGACCTCGATAACGAATGGGGCAACTGGTTTCTCGCCAATCAGCAGATGCTCGCCGCGTTGCAGTACGCGAACCGCCGGGCGGACGAGGCCGCGGAGCCGGGTCCGCGCTATCGCGTGCGCGCCGTCTGGACCGAGGGCCGGCACACGGATTCGGACGGCGGGGCCCTGTTGCCGGACGCGCTGCGCTGGCTCTGGAACGACGCCGCGGGCGACGTCGCGCAGGAGCCGCCGGTCAGTCCGAGCCCTTGAGAACAATGGTTGACGGTGCCGCCGCCGGCGGCGCCTTCGACTTGCCCTCGAGCACGAAGACGTTGCCGGTCAGCACGAGGATCGTGCCGGCGACGATCCAGCCGTCGAGCTCCAGGCCCTCGAAGGCCATCGACAGGATCAGTGCCACGACCGGGAACATGACGAGCGCATAACCGGCACGGTGGGCGCCGATACGGCCGAGCAACGTCAGGTAGGCGCCGAACGCGACGATTGAACCGAAGATGCTGAGGTAGGCGAGCGAGATCACGTAGCCCGGGGTGGCTTCGAACGTGAACGGATGGCCTTCGATCAGGCTGACGAGCCCCGTCATGCACGCGCCGTAGAACATGCCCCACGCATTCGACTGTACGATCGGGAGCCTCAGCGCCTGTGCGCGCTGCGAAGCCATGTTGCCGAAGGATGCCGCCAGCGCGCCCAGCACCGCGAGCAGCGATCCGAACAGCACGGAGTCCGTCAGCGACACGTCGACGATGCGCGGCGCAAAGAGGACGACGATGCCCACGATGCCGAAGCCGGCCCCGAGCAGCACGCGCCAGCCGGCGCGCACGCCGAAGAAAACGCGGGCCAGCAGGATGTTCATCCAGACGATGGTCGAGAACGCGATGGCACACATCGCGGACGTGATGAAGATCTGCGCGCGGTACGCGAGGATGTAGTTCAGGCCGAACAGGAACAGCCCGAGGACTGCAAACCACGCGTGCGCGCGCAGGTTGAAGCGCAGCGATCGCCCGCGCACCAGGCACCAGGCGAACAGCAGGAACGACGCGATGCCGTAGCGGTACACGATGGAAATCTCGGGCTCCACGACACCGAGCTGGAACTCGATCGCGAACCACGTCGAGCCCCAGATCAGGACCGTGATCGTGTACAGCAGCGCGTTGCTCATTCTTCCGTCCCGCAGTCGTTGCGGCGCATTGCGTTCGCAATCAGCGCGCCGCGAAGGTTCCGGTAATGGTGCATCCGCAGGGCGGGCCCGAGCAAACCGTCGAACGCCCGTCGCCAGGTCATCTTCGGCAGGTTGTGCAGGTCGGGAAAACGCGCGGCGTCGCCGCTACGCCATGCGCCGCGGGCCGCGACGCTCGTCGGGTGGGGGCAGCAGTTCGACATGGGCGGATCCTCGGGTTGGGGTTGGCACACGGCAGTTGACTATACGCCGGGTCTGTGCCTATAACAGATACAGTTTTCGACAAATGCGACCTTAACAGTATGCCCGAACTGGCCCGCGATGCCGGCACCTACCTTTACCGGCAGGTCATTGAACTCATTAACGAAAGCGTGGAAACCGGCGCCCTGCGACCCGGCGACCGCCTGCCGTCACTGCGCAAGATGAGCCAGCGCACCGGCGTCAGTGTGCCGACGGTGCGCCAGGCCTATATCGAACTCGAGCGGCAACGACGCATCGAATCCCGGCCCCAGTCCGGCTTCTACCTGCGCCACCGCGCCGGGAACGACATCGTGCGGCCGACGACGTTCCGGAAGAACCGGCCGGTGATGCTGGACGACCGTTCCTTGATGCAGCGGGTCTACGACGGCATCAACCATCCCGACCTCGTGCCGCTCGGAATCGCGAACCCGACGATGGCGCGACCGGCCGCGAAATCCCTGCACCGCGCCATGAAGCGCGTGATGGCCCGCGCCGAGGACCGCAGCCTCGGCTACGCCAGCACGCTCGGCGAGCCGTCGCTGCGCCGCCAGATCGCGTTTCACTACTTCGACACCGTCGGTGCGCGGGTCGACCCGGACGCGATCTGCATCACGAACGGCGGGCAGGAAGCCCTGCTTCTCGCGCTGCGCGCGGTCGCAAGGCCTGGCGATATTATCGCTGTAGAAACACCGACTTATCACGGAGTCCTCGAGTTGATTGACAGCCTCGGCATGCTGGCCGTCGAGGTGGAGACCTGTCCCGAGGAAGGCGTCGTCGTCGACGAGGTGGATCGCACGCTGAGCGAGCACGACGTTGCCGCGTGCGTCTTCTCGACGACGCTCGGCAATCCGCTCGGCGTCAGCATGCCGGACGGCGACCGGGTGCGGCTGCTCGACGTGCTCGCGCGGCACGGCGTGGTTCTGATCGAAGACGACGTGTACGGAGACCTGCGCTACGACGGCGTGAGGCCCACGCCGGCACAGTTTGCCGGCGGCGGCGCGAAGGTGCTCACCTGCGGCTCGTTTTCCAAGACCGTCGCGCCGGGCTACCGCATCGGCTGGGTCGTCGCCGGGCCGGACATCGACCGCGTTGCCGCGCTGAAGCGCGCGTTCTCCTGTTCGTCGGGGCTGCTGCAGCAACTCACGCTGGCCGAATTTCTGGCGACGGGCGACTACGCGCGCCACCTGAAAGGCCTGCGGCCCGTCCTGCAGTGCAATGCCGAACGGATGGGTGCGCTTGTCGCCGAGCACTTCCCGGCGCGGACCCGGACGTCGAAGCCGATGGGCGGCTCGATACTGTGGATAGAGATGCCGGAGAGCGTCGATGCCGTGCAGTTGTTCGACGACGCGATCGCCGCCGGCATCAGCATCGCGCCGGGGCGCATCTTCTCGCCGTGCAACCGCTACGGCCATTTCCTGCGCCTCAGCAACGGCCACCCGTGGAACGAAAGGATCGAAGACGCGATCCGCTGGCTCGGCCGCGAAGCGACCGAACGCGCGCGCTGAAGCGCCGCGCCGGCGTCAGGTGATGCCGGCCTTCCTGAACGGCATTTCCCGCAGGCGCGAGCCGGTCGCCGCGAACCACGCGTTCGCAATGGCCGGTGCGACCGGGGGTACGCCCGGCTCGCCGACACCGCCGGGCGGTGCATCGACGGGGAGAATGTGCGTGTGAATCGCCCGCGGCGCCTCGCTCATACGCACCACCGGGTAGGTATCGAAGTTGCCCTGCACGATCGCGCCGTCCGTGGCCGACATCTCGCCGTGCAGCGCCAGGCTCATGCCGAAGATGCCGGCACCTTCGAGCTGCGCCTTGACCCGGTCCGGGTTGACCACGAGCCCGGCATCGATGGCCATCCACATCTCGACGACCCGCATCCTGCCGTCCGTGTCGGCCGCCACCTCCGCGACCACGCCGACCGTGGACAGGAATGACCGGTGCACCGCGATGCCGAGTCCGCTGCCCGGCGGCATCCGGCGGCCCCAGCCCGCCATCCCGGCGACGGTGTCCAGCACCTGCGCGATGCGCCCCGTGTCGATGGGGTGTGTGTCGAGACCCTGGCCGTAATTGCCGTATTCCGCGCCGTCGTCTGCCGGGTCCACCCGCCGCGGCTCGCCGAGAAGCTGCTTCAGGAAAGCCGGCGGATCGGTCTTCGCCAGGTGCGCGAGTTCGTCGGCGAAGCTCGAGATGGCGAACGCGTGGTAGATGTTGCACACGGACCGCAACCAGCCGATGCGCACGTGGGGCTTCGCATCGCAGGCCTCCATGCGCAGGTTCGGGATCGCGTACGGGATGTCGGTGAAGCCCAGACCGAGTTCACCGCCCGACGGGCCCGCCGCGTTCACATCGAACGTCGAGCCGATGGACGGGAACGCGGTGCGGTGATGCCAGCCCGTAACCTTGCCGGCCCCGTCGAGGCCCGCCTCGAGATGCTGGGCGCTGACGCTGTGGAAATAGCCGTGCCGCAGGTCGTCTTCGCGGGTCCACGTGACCTTGACCGGCTGGCCGGACTCCCGCGACAACCAGGCCGCCTCCGCCGCGAAGTCGGGCTTGGACTTGCGGCCGAAGCCGCCACCGAGCAGCGTGACGTGCGCCCGAACGCGCGTCTTGTCGATGCCAAGCAGGCCTGCCACGGTGTCCCGGGTGGCCTGCGGGTTCTGGGTGCAGGACCAGACGTCGCAGCCGTCGTCGCCGACTTGCGCGAGCGCGGCCGGCGGCTCCATAGGGGCCTGCGCGAGGTGCGGCGCGTAGTAGTCTGCCGAGTGCGTCCGGGCGGCGCTCGCGAGCGCACCTGCAACGTCGCCACGATCCAGCACTATTCTCCCTTCTTTTTGGGAACTTGCGGCTAATTCCTCACGGTATTTCTCGGAATCGTATGCGCCGTTCGGGCCCGGCGCCCACTCGATCTCGAGTGCGGCGCGCCCCTGCATCGCGCTCCAGGTGTTCGTCGCCAGAACAGCGATGCCGCCGAGCGGCAGGAAGCCCGGCGCTTTGCCCGCCTCCGGGTCCGGCAGTCGGATGACGTCGACGACCCCCGGTACGGCCTTCGCGGCCGTCGCGTCGAACGCCGCGACCGCACCGCCGTGCGTCGGGCAGCGCTCGATGGACGCGTGCAACATGCCTGGCAGCGTCGTGTCGATGCCGTAGTTCGCGGCGCCGACGGACATCGCGAATCCGTCGATCGTGTCCAGCGACTTGCCGATGTAGCGGTAGTTCGCCGGATCCTTGAACGTCGGAGACTCGGGCGCCGCGACGCCGTCGGTCAACGCGACCAGGTCGCCGTAGCCGGCAGAGCGCCCGCTCGCTTCGTGGTGCACCGCGTGTTCGCGGGTGGCGCACTCAGAGGCCGGCACGCCCCATTCGGCCGCGGCCGCTGCGATGAGCATCTCGCGCGCCGTGGCGCCGGCACCGCGCAACAGGTCGAAGTGCCGGCGGATGCTCGTGGATCCGTCCGTGTTCTGGTCGCCGTACTTCTCGTCGCCGAGCGCCTGCTTGAGCTCGATGCGGTCCCAGTCGGCATCGAGTTCGTCGGCGATAACCTGTGGCAGGCAGGTGCGAATGCCCTGGCCCATCTCGGAACGGTGGCAGACGATCTCGACGATGCCGTCGGTGCGGATGTTCACGTAGACGTTCGGCATGAACGCGTCCGTGGCGGCGGCCGACACCGGGGCCGCATCCGTGTCCGGGGTCCGCGAGCAGCCGGCCCCGACCGAAAGTGCGAACACGAGGCCACCGCCTGCCTGGCCGGTGCGCTGCAGGAACTCGCGCCGGCTGATGCGCCGCAGGCCGTTCACGACGATTCTCCGGCGGCGCGATGTATCGCCGCGCGGATGCGCGTGTAGGTGCCGCAGCGGCAGATGTTGCCGCTCATGGCCGTCGCGATTTCGGCGTCGCTCGGCGCTGGATTGCGGGCGAGCAGTGCCGCTGCGCTCATGATCTGGCCGGACTGGCAATAACCGCACTGGGGGACGTTCAACTCGCGCCAGGCCACCTGGACCGGGTGGCTGCCGTCGGCCGACAGACCCTCGATCGTCGTGATATCGCGGCCGTCCGCGGCAGAGACCGGGAACGAGCAGGAGCGCACGGGTTCGCCGTCGACATGGACGGTGCAGGCGCCGCACAGGGCCTTGCCACAGCCGAACTTGGTGCCGGTGAGCCCCGCGAGGTCGCGAAGCGCCCACAGGAGCGGCATGTCCGGTTCCGCCTCGAGCGTGCGCTCGGTGCCGTTGATCGTCAGAGTAATCGCCATTCCCGTCTCCCCAATGCCCGTCCGGTGCGCAGCGCGCGCACCGAGTCTAGCACCTGTCGGGAAGCGGGGCGTTACGCGGGAGCGCCCTCAGCCGCGATTGTACGGATTGCCGTCGTCGACGGCCGGAGCCGGTTCTTCGAGAGACAATTCCAGCCCGTCGGGCTCGTCGAGCAACTGGCTGCAACGGCGCTGGATCTGCTCGAGCTGCAGCGTCACGCTCGATGCGGCCAACGGGGTGTCCTTGTAGGCGTCGTCCATTTCCTGTCTCTGGCGGGCACTGTCTCCGTTTGGCGACAGTTCTTGGGGCCAGTATAGGGAGCGGCAAAGGGCAAAAGTGTGAACCATGTCACAGCAAAAGCGCCGAAAATCGCCGAATGGCCGGGATTATGTCCAGTTCGACGCCCGGGATCCGCTCAGTAACGAATCAGCGCCGACGCCCAGGTCAGGCCCGCGCCGAAGGCTTCCAGTAGCAGCAGCTCGCCGCGTTTGATCCGCCCGTCACGCACGGCGATGTCGAGGGCCAGCGGGATGGACGCCGCGGACGTGTTCGCGTGCTCGTCCACCGTGACCACGACCCGGTCCATCGGCAGGCCGAACTTCTTCGCCGCCGCGGTGATGATGCGCATGTTCGCCTGGTGCGGGACCAGCCAGTCCAGTTCCTTCTTCTTGATGCCGTTACCGTCCAGCGTCTCGTGGGCAATCTCGCCCAGCATGCTCACGGCCTTGCGAAACACCGCGTTGCCCTGCATGACGATGAACGCCTTGCCGCCACACAGCGTATCGTAGCCGGTCGACACCCCGTACGGGACGTGCAGCGTCTCCTCGAGGCTGCCGTCCGAATGAATGTGCGTCGAGATGATGCCTTCCGTGTCGCTGGCCTGCAGGACGACCGCGCCGGCACCGTCGCCGAACAGCACGGCCGTCGAGCGATCGTCCCAATCGAGGATGCGCGACATCGTTTCCGCACCGATGACGAGGACGTTTCGGCCGCCGCCGGTTCGGATATAGCGGTCCGCCGCGTCCAGGGCGTAGACGAAGCCCGAACACACGGCCTGGATGTCGTAGGCCGCGCCGCCGGCCATGCCGAGCTTGCGCTGCACGATGCAGGCGGTCGCCGGGAACACTTTGTCCGGCGTCGTCGTCGCAACCACGACCAGGTCGAGGTCGTCAGCCGAAACACCCGCTGCATCCATCGCGCGGCGCGCCGCCTGTACCGCCATGTCCGACGTGGTCTCGCCCTCCGCCGCCACGTGCCGGCGCCGGATGCCGGTGCGCTCGCGGATCCACTCGTCGGACGTGTCGATCCGCTTCTCGAGGTCTTGGTTCGTTACGACCTTCTCCGGCAGGTAGCTGCCGGTACCAGCGATTCGGGTGCGGATCATGCGGAGGCTCCGAGGTTCGTATCAGGTGTGCGGGCGCAGGAAGTCGGCGATTTCACGCAGCGTCGGGACGTCGAACAGGTCGCTGATGTCCAGCTTGCCGGGATAGCGCTCGTCGATTGCGAGCACGATCTCGGTCAGCGTCAGGGAACTGACCCCGACTTCGAACAGGTTGTCGTCGGGCCCGATGGCGCGTTCCTTCGCGAACTCCCGGCAAAGGGTCACGAGCTCCGCGACCAGCGGGTCCGACGCGCCATCCACGCCGTCGGCGCCGGTCGGCGCGAGCTGGCGCAGCACGTCGTCGAAGCCACCCGCGCGGTAGTCGCGAACGAGGTGCGCACGTTGTACCTTGCCGCTCGTCGTCTTCGGAATACGCCCGACCGGGATCACGTGGTCGACCTCGAGACCGACGTGCTCGCCGATGCAGTCGCGAACACGCGCAGCAAGCGGTGCGAAGCCATCGATGTCCTGCCGGTACAGAATGAACACGAGCAGTTCCTCGCTGCCGCTGCCGGCGGGCGCGGCGCCGGCGACGACGACCTTGCCCAGGTCCAGTTCGTCGATGCGGGCCACGATTTCCTCGATGTCGTGCGGGTAGTAGTTCTGGCCGTTGACGATGATGAGGTCTTTCTGGCGGCCCGTGATTGCGAGCTGACCATGGACGATGACGCCGCAATCCCCGGTGCGCAGCCAGCCGTCGGCCGTGAACAGGTCGCGGGTGGCGTCCGGGTCGCCGTAGATCCGGGCGGTGACGCTGGCGCCGCGGAGCTGGATGTTGCCGACGCGCTCCTCCGGCAACACGGCGTCGTGATCGTCCGTAATCCGCAGCTCGACGTCCCGTATCGGCGCGCCGCAGCGCACGAAACTCAAGGCGTCCGGGTGCGCGTTGTCGACCGGCGTGATCGCGTCCCCGATGCGCAGCGCGTGACGGTCAACGACGATGCGCGACGGCTCGTCACCCGGCCGGCCGAACGTAACGCCGACGGTCGCTTCCGCGAGGCCGTATACCGGGAACATTGCGGCACGCCGCAAGCCGAGCGGCGCGAGCGCGTCGAGAAACGCTTCGCAGAGTTCCCAGGAAATGGGTTCCGCACCGTTCAGGATCAGTCGTACGCACGAAAGGTCAGTGCCGTCCGGCAAGCCCTTGCGCTCGAACAGTTTCAGGAAATGCTTGTAGCCGAAGTTCGGCGAACACAGCTGCGTCGCGCGCAGTTCGTCGGCTTTCTGCAGCCACAGCAGCGGGCGGCGCACGAACACGTTCGTGTCCATGACCGCGTGCTGCATGCCCGCGGCGAGCACGCTCAGGTGGTAACCGATCAGGCCCATGTCGTGGGTGAGCGGCATCCACGACAGGCTGCGGTCGGCGTCCTGCCAGTCCGCGCCTTCGACGATCGCACGAATGTTGTGGCACAGGTTGGCGTGTGTGAGGCACACGCCCTTCGGGTCGCTGGTCGACCCGGACGAGTACTGGATGAACGCGAGGTCCGACGGCGACACGGTCGCGAGTTCGCCGGGGGACGATGGCACGGTATCGTCGCTCAGGATCGTGCGTTCGCGCAGCCGTTTCGTGACATCGGCCAGGTCCCGCTCGCTTGCGAACGCCAGCAAGCGCTCGCTGAGCGCGGCCTCGGTGTACAGGCGGCCACGTTCGAGCTGGCTTAGGATACGGAACAGCTTGAAGCGGTGCTCGTCACTGATGCCGACCGCGACGGGCACCGGCGTGATCCCGCCCAGGATCGCCGCCCAGAACGCGACGACGAAGCTCTCGTTCTTCGTCGTGAAGATGACGAGTTCATCGCCCTGCCGCATGCCGAGCGCCTGCAGCGCGCCGAGCCGCGCAATCGCCCGATCCCAGAGCCCGGCGAACGTCAGCGTGGACTCGTCCTTCTCGCCGTCGATAAAGCGTATTTCCCGGTCGCGGCGGCGGGCATCCGCCAGCAACTCGATCATCGTGTCGTATAGCTTCATGTCATGCCTGGCGAAGTTCGGGCTGCAGAAAAATGTCCCGGGCCGAGCGCAGATTGATGCCCAGTTCCAGCCCAGGGTCTTCCGCGCTGACGCGGCGAAGATGAAAGGCAGGCAGCAATCGGCCCAGGTGTATCTTCATCTCGAGAAACGAGAAGTACTCGCCCAGGCAGCGACGCGGGCCGAGTGAAAATGGAAAGTACGGACGCTCCTTGCGCGCGGTGCCATCGGCCGCGAAGCGCTCCGGGTCGAAACGGCCGGGATCCGGCCAGTGGCGCTCCGTGCGGTGCAGGATGTAGGGCGACAGGTAGATGTCGGTGCCGGGTTCGACGTCGTAGTCCTCGAGTTCGTCGTCCGCGATCGACCGCCGCGTGTACAGCCAGACCGGCGGGTACAGGCGCAGTGTTTCCTCCAGTACCTGCTGCGTCCAGGTCATGGCGGTCGTATGCTCCGGCGTCGGCACGCCGTCGTCGGGGAGGCAGGCCCGTGCCTCCTCGATCATGCGGCGCTCGACGTCAGCGTGACCGGCCAGCAGGTACCACACCCAGTTCAGCGTGTTGGCCGAGGTTTCGAAACCCGCGACGATCAGCGTCATCAGTTCGTCCAGCAACTCGTCGTCGCTGAACGGCGTGCCCTGCTTGTCGGTGGCTTGCAGGTACATCGACAGAAAGTCGAACGTGTCTTCGTCGCGTGCGCGGCGCGCGGCGATCAGCGCGAGCAGACGCTGGCGAAGCTCGCGCACCTTCATGACCACGCCGAGGTCGCGCGTCGAATCCTTGCTGAGAAAATCGAACGGGTTGTCGCCGTCTGCGGCGAGCTCCGTTTCGTAGTCGCTGCCGAAGATGCAGCGCAGTATCAGCTCGAGCGCGAAGTCGCTGGTCTGCGACGTGATATTGATGGGTTCGCCCGCCTCCGCGGCCCGCCGCCATTCGCGCTCTCGGTGCGCCGTGCAGTCCACCATGACGCTCATCAGCCGGTGCACGTTCTGCACCTTGAACGCCGGCTGGATCATCGTGCGCGACCGTCGCCACACGTCGCCGTCGCTGACGATCAGGCCGTTGCCGAGGAGCATCTTGACTCGCTCGAAGCCCGGTCCCTTGTGGTATTTCGCGTGCCGCCGGACGAGGATGCGCCGCACTTCGGCGGGATCGTTGACGAACCAGGCCTCGCGCCCGCCGGGTTTCGTCATCGACACCATGTCGCCGTAGCGGTCCCGAAGTCCGGTCAGTGTTGCCAGTGTTTCGGGATCGATACCCAACGCAACGGGCTCGTCGGGCCCCGGAGGGCGCCGGGTAACGGATTCGGTGTCGGGCATGGGTTGCGGGGAATTGTCGGCTGGATCGCGAACTGTGCCGCCGGATTCTACATTGACCGGCTCGGCACCGATACCGCAAACTGCAGGCACCACGTCGACCCCGAAATCCCCTTGGCACAACGAGCGACAGACGAATCCCGCGAAACCGTGGACTACAATTCCGTCGAGTCCCGGCGCAGCAGCGCGTCGAAGCGCCGCATGAGCACCGGGCGCAGGATCTACTACGCGATCGGGCTGCCGATCCTGCGCGGCATCATTCGCGTCCTGACCGCAACCTACCGGTTCGAGCCGCTCATTGGCGCGGAGCACATCGAACCCTATGTGGACGGCAAGCGTGTCTGCGCGCCCGCCTACTGGCACCAGCAGCATGTGTTGTGTTCGACGCAGGTACGGCGCTGGATCGTGCGCGGCTTCAAGCCCTGTTTCCTGGTGTCCGGTTCGGTCGACGGCGAAGTGCCATCGCGCATCGCCCGCGCCTGGGGCGCCGAGGTCATTCGGGGTTCGGCGAATCAGAGCGGCGCCCTCGCGCTGCGCGACATGCAGGCGATGATGAAGGCCGGGCATTCCATCGTGACGACGGCCGACGGGCCGCGCGGCCCGCGCTACGAATTCAAGGCAGGGACGGTGTTGATGGCCCGCATCGCCGGCGTGCCGATATTGCCGATGGGCTGCGCCGCCGACCGGGCCTGGTATCTCGATCGCTGGGACGCGTTCATGATCCCGAAGCCCTTCGCGCGCGTCAGCGTCGGCGTCGGTGCACCGCAGGAGATACCGCGCAGCGCACCGCTCGACGCCATCGAGCCGTACCGCGCCCGCGTTCAGGAAGCAGTCATGTCCGTCATGCGAGACTGTGAGCATGCTGTCGGCAAATCGACCCACTAGATTTCTCCCGGCGCTGGCCGCCCTCGTGCTGCTGGCCTTCGGTGCCGTGCAGGCGGCGCCCACCGGGCTCGTACCGTATTCCGCGGAATACAAGATCAAGATCAGCGTACTGAGCGGACAGCTCACGGCTCGCCTGATCGAAACCGGCGACGGTTACGTCGCGGTGCACAAGGTCACGCCGACCGGCATGGCGCGCATGCTGGTGAATGGCGAGATTGAGGAGACATCGGGCTTTGCGGTGGACGAAAGCGGCGTCCGCCCGCTGCGCTACCAGTCTCGCGACACGATGACCAAGGACAAGACGGACGCGGATTTTCAGTTCGACTGGGTGGCGCGCTCTATCACCGGCGTCGTCAACGGCTCCCCCGTGACAATCGATTTCGACGGACGCGCACACGACCGGATCTCGATCCAGTACGCGATGATGCGCGACATGATTGTCGGCGCGGCCGACGACAGCTACCTTCTGTTCGATATCGACAAGTTCAAGACGCTGCAGATCACCCGTATCGGCACGAAGGAAGTGGAGGTGCCGGCCGGGCGTTATACGGCCATCGGCATTCGCCACCAGGCGGAAGGATCTTCGCGGGTGACGACGCTGTGGTGTGTTCCGGAGCTGGACTACCTGCCGGCGATCATCGAGCAGCACCGCAAGGGCAAGCTCAAGATGCGCGCGACGCTCGAGCGCTACGTGCCGGAGTCGGTGCAGCAACCCGCGGCCGCACAGGTCAACTGAACAGTATCGCGAGCTGCAGGCCGAGAAAGATCGCCGCGGTCACCAGTGCACCGGCCAGCGCGCAGCCGGCCCAGCGAAAAATGGCCGGCGCGTGTGCCACCCCGGCGGCAATCGGCACGACCGGCAGGGCCAGCACGAACGCGACGGGGTAGACCGTGCTCGCAAGGCGCGGCCAGCGCCACGCCCAGCTCTTCAGCTCCGGACGCCCGCCCGCAACCTGCACCAGGAGCTCCAGGTCCCCGAGCAGCGCCGCCGCGGCATGACGCGCGGATTCGGCCGACTGCCCTTCCGCGCACCCGGCATCGACGAGGTCCGCGTAGTGGTCCTCGAGTTCCTCGCGCATGCGCGACGCAACGGCCGGCGCCGTGCCCGCGAGGAGCAGGCGTTGTTCCAGGGCGCCGAAATCAGGCGCCGGCACCGACCGGTTCCTCGAGGGCGACGTCCACGCCCGCCCGGACGCGGCGCCATTCGTCCGCGAGCTTCCCGAGGCGAGCCTGCCCGCGCGACGTCACCGAGTAATAGACGCGGGTGCGTCCGCCCACGGCCTTGCGCCGCGATTTCAGGGAACCGTTGCGTTCCAGGGCGTGCAACGCCGGATAGATGACGCCCTCACCCAGCGAAATCGCCTCGCCGGTGACCTCCCGCACCGAACGCACGAGTTCGTAGCCGTACATCTCGCGCTGATCGAGCAGTCGCAGGAGCAGGAGCTCCGGGACGCCGCTCATGAACGGGGGGTTGGTCTGGGCCACGCGTGTCCTCCTTGAAGCGGCGGATTATACCTTGAACGAAAAGGTATGCCAAGACTTACTTTTTGGTTCTAGGTATGTAGACTATACCTTGAATCCAAGGCATACCGCCGCGGCGGGAACCGTACTCGAGGACAGACCCATGGCCCGATACCCGACAGCCGCGCTCGTCGCCTGCACCGTCACCGCGGCGCTCTTCTTCGTCATGCAGGCACTGGTCCGCAACAGCGCCGCAACGCCGCCGGAACGGCCCCGTACGCCCACGATGCTGAGCATGGTCGACATCGACGACTCGCCACTCGAGATCTGCGAACTCAGCCTGCCGCCCGAGCGATTGCCGCCGCTGCAGACGCTGCGCAACATCGAGTGGGAGGACCCGGGCCAGGCTCGTGTCGGCCTGCCGCCCCAGCGCGTGCCGGAATGGCGCGAGCGCCCGAGATCCGGCCTCGCCTACGACGGACCGCTTGTCGCCGTCATCAAGCCGCAGCCGGTGTACCCGTCGCGCGCCACTGTGCAGGGGCTGGAAGGCTACGTCGACGTTGAGTTCGACGTGACGGCGGCCGGCACCGTCGTCAATCCCCGCGTCATCGCGTCGAGCCATGCCGTGTTCGAGAAGGCGGCGCTCGATGCCGCACTGCGCTTTCGCTTCAGGGCGCGCGTGGTCGACGGCGTGCCGCAGCCGAGCTACGGCCTGCGCAACCGGTTTACGTTCCGGATGGAACGCGGCTGAGAACATCCCGGGCGGCGGCGGATCGGAGGGCCTTTCCTTCCCGCCGGGTCTGCCGGTTCACCGCCGTCCGGGACTTGCGCGTTCAGGTTCGCTCGTAGCGCTGCACGACCGACAGGTCGAGCTCGCCCTTGCGGAAGATCGACACACGCCGTACCAGGGCCGTGCCGTCGCCCTGCAGCGCGTAGCGCTCCACGAGCTTGTTGCCCTCCATGTCCAGCGTCTCGATGACGTAGTCGCCCCCGTCCCAACCGGAGACGCGGTCTGCTTCCACCGGGCCGACATTGACCACGCGGTTCTCTCCGTAACGGTATTCCTCGACGATGGCGCGGTCGAAGCTGATGAACAGGCCGTGCTCCGTCTGAGTGATCTTCAGCATCGCTCCGGTCTCGAGGAAGACGTGCACGAGAGAGTCCCGGCTCGCGCGCGGTTGCGAGCGACGCTCGCGGGACGCCGACGGAATTGCGATGCCCCCGTCGTTCGCCGCACGCCACTCGGCATCCGAGAGCTTCTCGTTGCTGCCTTCCGTTTGCAGCCGCCAGAGCCCCGTCAGGTCGATACCCGCCGGCACGGTCTTGCTGCGAGGTACGAGCACCTCGCGCGCGGAACATGCCGAAAGCAGCAGGAATGCCGCGGCCGCCGCCGCAATCAGTGCCCGGACCGGCACAATCAGGCGGCGTCCAGGAACGATTCGCAGGCCGCTCTCGACGCGGCCTCGGGGTCCTTGCCGCAGAGCGCCGCGACGGCGCTGCGGATGCTGGCGAGTGCCGGCGGGCCGCCGTACTCCTCGCTCCACGTGCGCAGCCGGCCCTCGAGACGCTCGAGCTGGGCTTTCGGCCGGTTGTACAGGCCGCCGCCTGCCTGCACTTCGCTGATCAGGGAGACGGTGACCGCCTCGATCGTCGCGACGTCCTCGGGCGCCATCTCCAGCAGGCCGACGAGGTACATGTAACCCCACTGGAAGCGCGTCGCCGGGCCCGTGGAGGTGTCGTAGCCCTTTCTCAGCCAGTCGATTGCCGCGTCGAAGTTGCCCGCGCGCTGCTCGATGTCCGCAATGTCCGGCATGAAGTAGTACGGTTGGTTGGAGATCCCGACCTCTTTCAACAACAGCGCCTTCGCGACGTCGTCCATGCCGGCGGAATGGAGCACGTTGGCGGCCGCGTTGATGATCGGCTGTCGCTCGCTCGGATCCGGCGTGCTCTCGTCGGCCCACTGCACCGCCGTCTCGATGCGGGTCTTCAGCGCGTCGGGCAACTCGGCGTCTTCATCGTCGATCCGGGCGAAACCGATGCGGCCTTCGAGCGTGTAAAGGCGTTCTCGCTTGTACACGGTATCGTCGGCGTACAGGTCATCGTAGGCCGCCAGAAAGCGACGCGTGAGTTGCGCGCGTTCCGGCGAGCCGCTCTCGGTCACGGCAGCCGTCAACCGCGCGCCGTCGAACAGGACGGCGAAGATGTTGTCGCGCGTCAGCTTTGCATCGCCGATCACCCGGTTGATGACGAGGCGTGCCTCTTCCTTCTCGGCATCGCCCAGCGTCGCCGGCGCGTCGTCGCCATCGGCGAATTCCAGGGCGTCGAGTCTCGCGTCGAGCCAGTTCAGGTACAGGATCGAACGCGGACTTTCGAGCGGGGCCGGGCACGCCTCGTACATCCGGCGAAACGCCGCCGCCTCGTCGCGGTCGGCCAGGATCGTCGTGTCCTGTCCCCACGAGTAAAAGGCGAGTTGCGTGCATTCGCTCGCCGACACCCGGGTCTCCCCGCCCAGGATGCGTACGACAATCGATGCCGCCGAGGCGGAATCGGCCAGCGTAAGGTCCAGGACGTTCGCGTAGGCCTGGATGTCGATGCCGCCCGGGATGCGCGTCAACTCGCCGCCCTGCGGGTCAAAGACGATCATCGTCGGGTAGCCACGCACACCGAAGCGCTCTCCCGCCGATTGCGCATTCGGGGTGTCGCCGTCGAGGTAGACCGGCACGAACAGGCGCGATCGTTCGATGAACGCCGGGCTCTTGAACACGGTGTTGTTGATCGCGTGGCACGGCGGGCACCAGACCGCCCCCCAGTACAGGAAGACCGGCTTGTGTTCGCGCGCCGCTGTCGCGAAGGCCTCGTCGACGGTACCGTCGAACCAGTCGATGCCGGGCGCCGCGCCGGAATCGGCAGTCTTGCCCTTCGCGCTGCCGGCGGCCATGCTGGCACCGCTCGTGGCCAGGAACACCGCGAGGGTGAATGCGGTCAATGTCTTCATGTTGCCACCTCGGGAATATTGACCGGAAAATACACAAAATCGTTCACCGGTGACAGCGTCAACGCCGGCACGGCAGGCGCGTTGGATGTGTCTGGACGGGCGGAAGGCTCGTTATCCCTGGAACTGAACCTGGAGACCCTGGAATGAAGCCGAGTCGACTCACCGTACCGACACTCCTGGCCGCGCTGCTGCTCGGCACCCCGCCGGCACAGGCGGATGACGAACTGACGCGCCTCGACCCCGAGCAGCGCCGGGCCTGGTGGGCGGGACTGTCGGAAGACGAGCGCGTGGCGCAGATCGACGAATGGCGGGCTCGCCGCGATGCGATGTCGCCGGAGGAAAAGGAAGCGCTGAACGCGATGATGCAGCAGCGGCGCGAGGAAGTCCGCGAGCGCTGGAACGCCATGAGCGACGCCGAGCGCGAGGCTTTTCGCGAGGAACTGCGCGAGCGCCGCGAATCGCTGACGCCGGAACAGCAGGCCGCCATGCGCGAAGAGATGCGGGCGCGCCGCGACGCGATGACGCCCGAGGAGCGCGAGGCGATGCGCCAGAAGATGCGGGAGAAGCGCGCATCGATGACGCCGGAACAGCGCCGCGAAGCGCGGGACCGCTTGCGCGAGCAGCGCGGGCAGCAGGGACAGTAGACCGGTTCAGGTGCCCCGGAACTCGCGCGCGAGTCTCCGGCCGAACGATCGCCGGCAGGTGACCCGCACGCCGTCGAGATCCAGCCAGCCGGCCAGCGTCGCGAGTTCGCCGGCAAGCGCCGGCGCGACGGTGTCCGCCCGGGCACCGTCCTCGAGGTGCGCGGCGCGAACCAGCAGCGTGCGGGCCGGCCGATCGGCCTTCAGGTCGACGCGCGCGGGCAGTTCGTCGCCGAGACGAAACGGCAGCACGTAATAGCCCCAGCGGCGCTTCGCGGCCGGAACATAGATCTCGATCCGGTAGTGAAAGCCGAACAGGCGCTCGCCACGCGGCCGGTACCAGACGACCGGGTCGAACGGCGACAGGAGCGACGCGCCGTCGATGCGTCGCGGAGAGCGCGCGGTCGCCGAGAGAAATGCGGGCTGCGGCCAACCTTCCACCGCGACCTCCCGCAGGCGCCCCGCCGCGGCCAGCCGCTCGACGAGCGGCGCCGCATCACGCGGCGACATGCGCCAGTAGTCCGCAAGGTCCTGTAACGTGGCGATGCCATACGCGCGCGCGGCGCGCTCCAGCAGTTCAGTCTTCGCCGCGTCGGGCGAAAGCCGGCGCTCGAGATGTTCGCGCGGAATCGTGCGTTCCGGAAGATCGTAGACGCGTTGAAAATTCGGCCTGCGCTCACGGACCGCGAGACGACCGCTGCCGAAATGGTGCTCCAGCGCCCAGCGCCGCATGGAGCGGTGCCACTCGCCGGCCCTGCGCTTCGGGCCGTCGACCGCCGGCAGGTCGTCCGCCGTCAGCGCGCCGCCGCTGGCGACCTGTTCCAGGACTTGCTGCAGGTAGGGTTCCGCGTCGCCGAGGTGTTTCAGCGGCGACTGGCGCCAATGACGCCACGCGTCGCGGCGGTGCGCGAGCAATGGCCACGTGTCGACCGGCACGACGGAGGCCTCGTGGGCCCATTGTTCCGTGTGCCGGCCGGAGCGGTACAGGTAGCGTTCGAAGCGCTCGCGGTCGTACGGGCCGAGACGCGAGTACACGACGAGGAATTGCGCGGGCACCAGCACGTTGACGAAATCGAGTTGCAACAGCCCGAGTCCCTCGACAACACGGCTGAAGTGCCGCGCATCGGGCGCGGTGCCAGGGCGCGGACGATCGAAGCCCTGCGCCGCAAGCGCGATGCGCCGCGCTTCCGCGGCGGAAATGCGCACGCGCCGGCGCACGGCGTCAGCCGGACTGCAGCCCGTCGCCGACGTGGCCGGCGAGCACGCGCAGGTGCCGGTCCACCGTGACGCGATGCGCCTCGGCGTGCACCGTGTCCAGCAGGCGCCACCGCGCGTCGCAGCGGCCGTGGTCGAAGCGTACGTCCAGCCAGCCGCGGCGGTCCGTTTCCATGTACACGAGCGGCGGATTCACCGCGAGCGTAGCATCGCGAACCGCGCCCGGGTGCGCCTCGGGCAGGTACTCCGCAAAGCCCGGCGAGGCGATCGAGCCCGTCATCAGTTCCACGGCGACAGCGGAGTCTTCCCCGGGCAGGTACAGGTTGCCCGCCATCGACGTATGCAGGTCGCCGCTCAGCACCACCGGGTTCGTTGCGAGCGCCGCGAGGTCGGACAGGAATTGCTGACGGGCCACCGGGTAGCCGTTCCACGTATCGAGCAGCATCGGCGGGTTGCCGCGGCTCATGTCGATGTAGTACTGCAGTTGCTCCGGGGGCAGCATCGAGTCGCGCGTCCGGTCGAGCAAGGGCTCGAGTTCCGGCGAGAGCGTCGGCGTCAGCATCACCTGCTGGCCGATCACCTGCCACGTGCCGTTCGCTTCGCCCAGTACCTGGCGCAGCCATTGCTCCTGCGCGGCGCCGAGCAACCGCCGGTCCGGGTCGCGCATCGCCGCCCCGATGGATTCGGCCGTCGCCCCCGGCGCCGCGTCCGGCTGCTGGTCGCGGCCGACGAGCCGGGTGTCCAGCATGATCAGCGTCAGCAGGTCGCCGATGCGGAACTGGCGGTAGATTGCCGTGTCGCCCTGCCGGTGCCCCACCCGGACCGGCATCCATTCGAGCCAGGCCTGCAGCGCGGCGTCGCGCCGCGTCCCCCAGTCGCCCTCCCCGGGCTGGTGATTCTGGGCACCGCCGCGCCAGGCGTCGTTCGCGATTTCGTGATCGTCCCACACCGCGATCATCGGGTGGGCCGCGTGCAGGGCCTGCAGGTCCGGGTCGCGCTTGTACTGCGCGTGACGCGCGCGCAGGTCGGCAAGCGTCACGGCCTCGCCGCGCGGTTCCGGCACCCTGCCGAGTGCTTCTGCCCGCTCGGTCGCGTACCCGCCGAGCCCGTATTCGTAGAGGTAGTCGCCGAGGTGTACGACCGCCAGCAGATCGTCCTGCATCGCGATGTCGCGGTACGCGTGAAAGTAGCCGTACGGGTAGTTCGCGCAGGACGCCACGGCGAAGCGCGCGCTGTCGACGTGGCCGACGGGCAGCGTCCGCGTCCGCCCGACGGGCGAGCGCACCGGGCGGCCGTCCGGCGCGTCGGTCTCGAAGCGGTAATACAGCGACTGGCCCACCGGGAGGCCGGTGGCATCGACCTTGACCGTGTAGTCGCGGTGGGGCCCGGTGCGCTCGATGCCGGCCGCCACGACGCGGGCAAAATCGGGGTCCCGGGCGACGGTCCAGCGCAGGTCGAGCGCGGCGGCCGACGTCCCGGACACGCGCGTCCACAGGACGACGCGGTCCGACAACGGGTCGCCGCTCGCGACGCCGTGCTCGAAGGCCGGGCAACCGGCATCGTCGGCGCGGCCGGGTGATGGGGCCAACGCGCTGCCGAGCACGCCGGCCAGGAAGTGCCGTCTCTGCATAAGAAAGTTTCTCAGGTTTGTTCTATGAGTCTTTGTTTTAATGCATTATTTGTGTGTAAGAAGTGCGCGATTGACGCCAGTGTCGCGAGCAGGCCGGCGGCGGACGCGGCCGCGCCGGGGACGTCGCCGACCAGCGCCATCCACGCCAGCAGCAGCGGGTTGACGACCAGGAGCCGGCGCCATTCCATTCGGCGGCTCTCCGCGCGGCCCTCGTTCAGGCCGCCGAGGACGTACAGCCACGCCCACAGCAGCAGGCAGGGCGCGACGACGGCGCTGGCGCCGGCCTCGGTGAACCAGCGGGCGATGAACAACGTCAGCGCGGTCGCGCCGAGAAACTGGACGAGGACGTAGTTGCGCTGTGCCCGCGGCACGTCGGGGTCGAACTTCCGGAAAGCATCGAGCGGCTGTTTGGGCGCCGGGTATCGCGCGGCCACGTCCGCCGGGCGCCACCCGGTGCGGCGAAACCAGACGGCCAGCTTGTCGCGCCATCGGCGCGTCCGCCGCGCATCGAACAGCAGGTAGTCGTACACCTGGCAGTTCGCCCAGAACGGGTTCCAGTTCGAGAGCGGCTTCCGGACACCGAAGACCACCGGGTCGTCGTCCCGTTCGTCCGCGTAGGTGCCGAACAGACGGTCCCAGACGATGAACATCCCGCCGTAATTCCGGTCGATGTAACGTTCGTTCTGCGCGTGGTGAACGCGGTGATTCGAGGGCGTGACGAGCCAGCGGTCCAGCACGCCCATGCGCCGGACGACCTGCGTGTGTACCCAGAACTGGTAGATCAGGTTGACCGCGTTGACGGTCAGCAGGACCTCTAGCGGAAACCCGACCAGGAACAGCGGCAGGTAGAAGACCCAGCCGAACAGGAACCCGGTGCTGGTCTGCCGGAGTGCCGTCGACAGGTTGTAGTCCTCGCTCTGGTGGTGCACCGCGTGTGCCGCCCAGAGGATCGATACCTCGTGGCTCATGCGATGGAACCAGTAGTAACAAAAGTCCCATGCGACCGCGGCCGTGACCCACAGCGCAATGCCGCGTGCCGACGCATCGAACCAGTCGAGCGGCATGTCGATCAGCGCGAGGTGTTGCAGCACGAACCCCCAGGCGACGAGCGGCAACAGGCGCGTGAAATAGCCGAACGTCGTGCTGAGGATGCCCGCGCTCAGGCTGTTGATCGCATCGTTGGCCCGGTAGTAGCCGGTGCCGCGGACGCGGTCTATCGCGAGTTCCGCGAGCAGCGCCAGCAGGAAGAACGGCACGGCCAGGGCAATCAGGTCCATGGCCGGCATGGTAGCACTGCGGTAAGCTGCCGCCGTCACGAATTCGGGGTGAGGCGATGATTCACGGCGACGAATTGCGCCTGCTGCGCGACGCGCTCGGGCGGCTTGCGGAGGGCAGCGCGCACCTGCCGGCCTGCAAGGCGGAATTCGACGCGGACCGGGCGGCCGAGGTTCTCGACCGCGTCGCCCGGCGCATGCAGGACAACTACCCGTACCATCACCCGTTGTACGCGGGCCAGATGCTGAAGCCGCCGGACCCGGTGGCGCGGATCGCCTACGCGTTGTCGCTGTGGGTGAACCCGAACAATCACGCCCTCGACGGCGGCCGGGCCAGCTCGGCGATGGAAAAGGAGTGCGTTGCCGGGCTCGGCCGACTGTTCGGCTGGGAGGCACCGCTCGGGCACCTGGCGGGCGGCGGCACGGTCGCGAACCTCGAGGCGCTCTGGGTAGCCGGGACGCTGCACCCGGGCAAGCGGATCCTCGCGTCCGACCAGGCGCATTACACGCATAGCCGGCTGAGTGCTGTGCTCGGCCTGCCGTTCACGCCGGTGCGGAGCGACGATGCCGGCCGCATGGACACCGCGCACCTCGCGGAACTGCTCGACGAAGGCGACGTCGGAACCGTCGTCGCGACGATGGGCACCACCGGCTTTGGCGCAGTCGACCCGCTGCCCGCGATACTCGATCTCGCGCGCGACGCCGGCGCCCGGGTGCACGCCGACGCGGCCTACGGTGGCTATTTCCGGCTGGCCTCGACGCTGGGCCCCGGCACCCGCGCGGCCTTCGAGCGCCTGGGCGACGTCGACTCCATCGTCGTGGACCCGCACAAGCACGGCCTGCAGCCCTACGGTTGCGGCTGCGTCCTGTTCCGGGACCCGGCTGTCGGCGCACTCTACAAACACGATTCGCCCTACACCTACTTCAGCTCGGCGGAACTCCATCTCGGCGAAATCAGCCTCGAGTGCTCGCGGGCCGGCGCGGCCGCCGTGGCCCTGTGGGCGACGATGCAGATGTACCCGCTGCTCCCAAACGGCGAGTTCGCTGCCCGCCTCGATCGCAGCCTCGACGCCGCGCGGGCGATGCACACCGCGCTGGCCGCTACGGAACTGTACCGGCCGCTGCTGGCGCCCGAGCTCGATATCGTGGTCTACGCGGTGCGCCGCGACACCGCGAGCGCGTCGTCGTCGGCGGCGCGCTCGGTGTTCCGCGACGCCGCGGAACAGGACCTCCACCTCGCCCTCATCGACGTGCCGATCGCGCTCGTCCAGCGCGCCGAACCGGGGATGGCCGCCGACGCCGGGACCGTGAGCTGCCTGCGTTCGGTCCTGATGAAGCCCGAGCAGGTCGACTGGGTCGACCGGATCGTTGCTATCCTCGCGTCAGCAGCCCGACGAGCGCCCGCGTGAGGGCCAGGCCGGCATAGAAGCAGCCGAATCCGCCCGCGAGGGTCCCGGTGAAATACAGAAACGGCGTGACGACCTCGTTCCGGTGCAGCATCGCGGTGACCTCGAGCACGAACGTCGACAGGGTCGTGAAACCGCCGCAAAAACCCACCGCGAACAGCAGCCGGTAGTGCTCGGGGAGCAGGAAGCTTTCGTGCAACGATTCGGCGCTCGACAGGAAATACGCGATCACGCCGATTACGAAGCAGCCGAGCAGGTTTGCGCTCAACGTGCCGAGCGGGAACGCGTCCGCGGTCTGCAGCCACGCGTGCAGGCCGAACCGGGCGAGCGCACCCAGCGCGCCACCGACACCCACCAGGGCACAGCTCGTCAGCACGGACTGGATCATGACGGCTCCCCGACGCGGCGCGCGGTCTCGTGGTATTCGCGCTCGAACTCGAGAACGATGTCGCGCGCGGGCCAGACGTCGTCGATCGTTCCGACGCCCTGCCCTGCGCCCCAGATGTCCTTCCACGCCTTCGCGCCGTCGGCGTCGCGTTTGGCGAAATCCATGGTGTTCGCCTGCGCCGGGTCCAGGTCATCGGGATCGAGCCCGGCGCGCTCGATGCTGCCACGCAGGTAGCTGCCGTGGACGCCGGTGAAATACGGCGTGTAGACGATGTCGGCGGCCGTCGAATCGACGATCATCTGCTTGTACTCCCCGATCGCGTTGGCTTCCGTGGATGCGATGAAGCGCGTACCCATGTACGCCATGTCCGCCCCCATGGCCCGCGCGGCGACGATGTCCCCACCGTGCGTCATGGCACCTGACAGGATCAGCGTACCGTCGAACTCCCGGCGAATCTCCCGGACGAGCGCAAACGGACTCAGCGGGCCCGCATGCCCACCGGCCCCGGCCGTAACCGCGATGATGCCATCGACGCCCTGCTCGATGGCTTTGCGCGCGTGACGCAGGCTGATGACGTCATGGAAGACGAGCCCGCCGTACGCGTGCACGGCGTCGACGACGTCCGCCGGCGGGCGCAGGCTCGTGATAATGATCGGCACTTCGTAGCGCACGCACACATCGAGGTCGTGCGCGAGGCGTGCGTTGCTGGCATGCACGATCTGGTTGACGGCATACGGCGCGACCGGTGCGCCGGGATGGGCATCGCGGTACTCGTCCAGTGCCGTGCGGATACGAACGATCCATTCCTCCAGGCGCCGGGCGGGCCGCGCGTTCAGCGCCGGAAAGGCGCCGATGATGCCGGCGCAGCATTGCGCGATGACCAGTTCAGGCCCCGAGACGATGAACATCGGGGCACCGATCAGCGGCAGGCGCAGGAAAGGCTTCAGCGTGTCGGGAATGGCCATGGCGCTCCTTACCGGCGCCGGAACAGCCCGGAATTGCGGCCGCATGCTATCACAGCGCCGTGATGCGCTTCACATTGCCCGTTGTGGCCCGTTGCTAGACTTGATGGCATGGGCAGAAGCGACCACGAAACCGGTGTGCACGACCTCGCGCTCGGCGTCATCCATGCGTTGAAGATGGTGGACGTCAAGGCGCTGTCCTACGTGCAATTGCGTCGCCTCTACGCGAGCCTCGTCCACACCTGCAATCTCGTCGACGAGGAGATCGCCGAGCGCTCCGGCGGCAGCGAGCTCGGCGAGACGGTCCGGATCACGTCGCCGAAAATGAGCGACTAGGGAACCACCTCCGCGATCGCGATACCCACGCGCCCCGCTTCCGCCGGCCGCACCACCGCCGAACCGAACCAGTCTCCCTTCGTCGGTGTCGGATTACCCGATGCCGACGCGCGGACCACGACCTCGACCTCCTCGAACGCGGACAGGTTGCGCCCCGGCAGCATCGAGTCCTTGTCGGAAAGCGTGATCGTGCCGGGCAACTCGCCGAGCGTTCTGCGCGTCACGGCGATCGGCGGGCCGCCCCCGCCCGGCGTCCGGGCCAGCACGAAGACGGTCGTGCCGGCACCGAGCGCGCGGCGCGCGCCGTCGGCAACACTCACGTCGATCGCGATCTCACCGGCGGGCGCGTTGCCGTCGATCGGCGGGTGCGCCGCCGGGAGGGCCGGCACCGGCTCGCCCCGCCATGCGGCGATGCGCTGCGTCAGCATGCCGCGGACTTCCGCGGGAGGGTCCGTGGCGAGAAGCTGCTCCCATCGATCCGCCGCGAGCGCCGTGTCGCCGCGATTCGCCGCGCCGATGCCGGACCAGAACAGCGCGTTCGGGTTCGTCGGCGCGAGGCGGATGGCATTCTCGAACGCCGCGACGGCTTTCGGCGAAATCGTCTGTCCGCCGGACTGCGCCAACGCAACGCCATAGTCGATCAGCGTATCGGCGTTGGCGGCGTCCTCGAGCGCGATCGCACGCTCGAACGCGGCCGAAGCTTCGTCGAAACGACCGAGGTTCAGGTACGAACGGCCGAGCATCTTCCAGCCTTCGAGGTCGTCCGGCTGCTGCTCGAGACGCGCGGCAAGCGACGCGACCATCGCATCGATGTCCATGCTGCCGGCATCCATTGCCATGCTGCGCCCGGACGGAACATCCGGACGCCCGTTCGCCGCATAGATCCCCGCCGCGAGCCCGATCACCGCCACGATGGTGAGCATGGCGGCAGCGGTCGAACGCGCCTGTCCGCGCAGCATCGGCCAGGTGGCCGCGGCGGCCGCGGCGAGGCTCATCAAACCGGCTATCAACCAGAACATCGGACTCAGCTCCCGTCGCTGTCGATCGGCATTGCCATGCGGCGCCGCAGTACCATGACCAGGGTCACGAGCCCGGCGAGCAACAGGAGTCCCGGCGCCAGCCACAGGATGAGTGTCTTGCCCGACGCACGGGGGCGGTACAACGCGAACTCGCCGTAGCGTTCCACCAGGAAGTCGTAAATCTCGGCATCCGTCATTCCATCGTCGAGCATCCTGCGGATTTCGCGGCGGAGGTCCGCCGCCAGGAACGCGTTCGAATCACGGATCGACTGGTTCTGGCACTTGAGGCAACGCACCTCTTCAATGATGTGCTCATAGCGTGCCTGCAGCTCCGGGTCCTCGAACGCCTTGTCCGTGTCGATGGCCGCCGCCGGCACGGACAACAGCAGCAGGTTCGCAATTGCGACGAACTTCTTCATGGTGCAGCCGCTCCTCCGGCAAGCAGTGGCACGAAGTCGCGCTGCCAGATGGCGTCCGTCAACGGGCCGAGGTGCTTGTGCAGCACCGTCCCGTCGGCGTCGATCAGGAACGTCTCCGGCGCGCCGTACACGCCCCAGTCGATGCCGGTACGGCCGTCGCCGTCGAACCCGGAAATCACGTACGGATCGCCGTACTGATCGAGCCAGCGCAACGCGTCGTCGCGCTGGTCGCGCCAGTTGATGCCGTAGATCGGGATGACGTCGCGTGCGGCAAGGGCCATGAGGAACGGATGCTCTTCGCGGCAACCGACGCACCACGTTGCCCACACGTTCACCAGCGACTGTTGGCCACGCAGTCGTGCATTGTCCAGACGCTCCTCCGGGTTCTTCAGCGCCGGGAGATCCACGCGCGGTGCCTGCTTGTCCAGGTACGTGGACGGCAGCTCGCCCGGGTCGCGCTGAAGTCCCATCGAAAAGACCGCCATCAGCCCGATGAACGCGGCAATCAGCAGTATGTAACGCAACATCATGCGCGCTCCGCCGCCACCGCGGCGGCCGCAGGCGCACGCGCCGCGGCCGGGGCACGGTAGCGCCGGTCGCTGACCGCCAGCAATCCGCCGAATGCCATGATGAGCGCTCCGAGCCAGATGAAGCGCACGAGCGGCTTGTACTGCACGCGCACGCTCCAGGCGTCGCCGCCGAGAGGGTCGCCCAGTGAAATGAGCAGGTCGCGGTTCCAGCCGGGCAAAATGCCGGCTTCCGTCAGCGGGCTCTGCTGCACCAGGTACTGCCGTTTCTGCGGACGGAGCTGCGCGATGAACTCGCCGCCGCGGCGCACGTCGACCGCGGCCTCACGCGCGGTGTAGTTCGGGCCCTGCACGTCGATGACCTCGCGCATCTGGAACGTGTAGCGGCCGGCATCGATGGATTGTCCCGGCGCGAGCGCGCGGTCCGTCTCGATACTGAACGTCGAGACGACGGCGACGCCGAGCACGAAGACGCCCACGCCGAAATGCGCAACGCACATTCCGAGCGTCGCGCGGGTGATACCGGCACTGCCCGCGGCGCGCCGCCATGACCGTAGCGGCAGGATCAGCGAGCTGGCCATGATCCAGAACGCGGCGACCACACCCACGGTGAGCAGGAGCCCCGACGTGCCATAGGCGACCCACGGCAGCGCAACGCCGATGACAAGTGCCACGGCCGCCGGGATGCGCAGCATGCCGCTGAGCGCAGCCCACGGCTGTGAACGCCACGCGGCATGCATGCCGATGCCGATCAGGAGCAGCAGCGGAATCATCGGGATGGAGAAGGCAATGTTGAACCACGGCGCACCGACCGAAATTTTACCGGCGCCGATGACGTCGGCGATGAGCGGCGCGAGTGTCCCGAGGAACACCAGTGCCGCCGCGATCACGAGCAGCACGTTGTTCAGCAGCAGGAAGGTTTCCCGCGACAGCGGGTGAAACCCGGCTTCCGAGTCCAGCTTTGGCGCGCGAAACGCATACAGCAGCAATGCCGCCAGGACCACGATGCCCAGAAACGCGAGAATGAAATAGCCGCGCGTCGGGTCGCTGGCAAACGCGTGCACGGACACGATGATGCCCGAGCGGACGAGAAACGTGCCGAGCAGGCTCAGCGCGAACGCGGCGATCGCCAGCAACAGCGTCCAGCTCTTGAACAGGCCGCGTTTCTCGGTGACCGCGAGCGAATGAATCAATGCCGTGCCGACGAGCCACGGCATGAAGGACGCGTTCTCGACCGGGTCCCAGAACCACCAGCCGCCCCAGCCGAGTTCGTAGTAGGCCCACCAGCTGCCGAGCGCGATACCAACGGTCAGGAACAGCCAGGCCACCGTCGTCCACGGTCGCGTCCAGCGCGCCCAGCGCCGGTCCAGGTCGCCGCTCAGCATCGCGGCCACGGCAAACGCGAACGCCACGGAAAACCCGACGTAGCCGATGTACAGGATCGGCGGATGCATCGCGAGGCCCGGGTCCTGCAGCAGCGGATTCAGGTCACCGCCATCGACCGCGGCCGGGCTAAGCCGCTCGAACGGGTTCGACGTGAACAGGATGAACGTGAGAAATCCGATCGACAGCCACCCGAGCACGCCCAGCACGAGCGCGCGAAACCGGTCGTCGAGCTGTCGGCTGAAGAACGCCACGGCAACGGTCCAGCCCGCGAGAATGAGCAGCCACAGCAGCACGGAGCCCTCGTGTGCCGCCCAGGTTGCGGACACCTTGTAAAGCGTCGGCAACGCTAGCTGGGAATTCCTCGCGACATAGAGCACGGAGAAGTCGTCGCCCAGGAAGGAGGCAACGAGGCACGCGAAGGCCACCGCGACGAACACGAACTGCCCGGTGGCCGCCGTCCGGCCGACGTTCATCATGCCCTCGTTCGACCGGGCCACGCCGAGCATCGGCAGGATCGCCTGGCACAAGGCCAGCGACAGCGCGAGGATCAGCGCGAAATGGCCGACTTCCGGGGTCATCCCGCCACCTCGCAGTCCGCGCCGTTCTCGCGCAGTGTCGCGGTCTGCTCTTCGACGTGCGAGGCCATCGATTCCGCGACCTCGGGCGCCATGTAGTTCTCGTCGTGTTTCGCAAGAACCTCGTCGGCGACAAACACGTCGGAACGCATCCGCCCGTGTGCCACGACGCCCTGCCCTTCGCGGAACAGGTCCGGCAGGACGCCCGTGTACATCACGGGCAACTCGCACCGCAGGTCGGTCACGACGAAGCGGACGTCGAGCGAGCCTTCCTCGCGTTCGATGCTGCCGTCGAGGACCAGGCCGCCGACGCGGAAGTTGCGCTCCGACGGGTAGTTTCCGGCCACGACGTCGGACACGCTCACAAAAAACATCATATTCTCGCGGAACGCCTTCAGGGTCAGCGCCGCCGCGACGGCGAGTCCCGCCACCGCGAGGCCGACGGCCAGCATCCGTTGCTGTCGGGGTTTCACGATCGATTCTCCAATGCCTTGATGCGCACCTCGATGTCCCGGTAGACACTCCGGAACCGACGGCGCGCCGCCCATTCGTTATAGACCAGAACGGTAGCGGTGAGTGCGAACGTACTCCACACGTATATTCCGTAACCGCTCATCCCGAGCGTTTCCGTCATGCGCTGTCTCCCGGCGCCAGCACGAGCTCCCGGACCCAGCGGGTACGGCCTTCACGACGCAGCACCTCGGAGCGGACGCGCCGCAACAGCAGAGCGCCGAACACCAGCGAGAAGCCGAGAATGTTCGCGAGCAGCGGATACAGCATGGCCGCGTCCATCGCCGGGCCGCCCTCGCGGATCAGCGTGGCGCCCTGGTGCAGGGAACTCCACCACTCGACCGAATAATGAATGACGGGCACGTTGACCGCCCCGACGAGCGCCAGCACCGCGCTCGCCTTGTCCGCCTTCGTGGTGTCGTCGATGGCGCTGCGCAATGCCATGTAGCCGATGTACAGGAACAGCATGAGCAGCTCCGACATCAGGCGCGGGTCGCCCCATTCCCACCAGGTGCCCCACATCGGCCGTCCCCACACCGATCCCGACGCGAGCGCCAGGAACGTAAAGGACGCGCCGATCGGCGCCGCGCTGGCGGCAACCGCGTGGGCGAGTTTCATGCGCCAGATCAGGCCGATGCCGCCGGCGATCGCCATGATCATGTACGCCATCATGGACAGGTACGCCGCCGGCACGTGCACGTAGATGATGCGAAATGCATCGCTCTGCTGGTAGTCCGGCGGTGCCACGAACAGGCCGGCGAACGTGCCGTAGGCGATGAGCGCGTAGCCCGGCCAGGCGAGCCAGGGAATCAACACGGACGCGAGACGGAAGAAATGCGGCGGTGATGCCAGCTGATGAAACCATTTCCACATAGGGGGCTATTCTACTCGTTACTGACCCGGAGGGCGGCGGCAGTTGCGTACGGCGCAAGGCTGAGTGCGCCGAGCGCATACGCTGCCAGCGCCAGCACGCCGGCCGCATAGCCGTCGCCGGCCGCGGCGAGTGACACCGTCCGCGTGCCGAAGATCAACACGGGCATCGCCAGCGGCAGGACCAGGAGGCTCAGCAGCGCGGTGCCGCGGTGCAGCCCCACGGTGAGCGCGGCGCCGATCGAGCCGATGAGGCTCAGGCTGATCGTGCCGAGCAGCAGCGTCAGCATCAGCACCTGGATCGTGGCGCCCGGCAGCCTGAATGCGACGGCCACCAGCGGGCTCAGCACCACCAGTGGCAGGCCGTTCGTGAGCCAGTGTGCGAACGTCTTGCCGAGCGCCAGCACGACGAGCGGTTGCGGGCTGACGAGCAACTGTTCGAGGCTTCCGTCCTCGTGATCCGCCAGGAACAGGCTGTTCAGCGACAACAGCATCGCGAGCAACGCCGCGACCCACAACACGCCCGGCGCCGCAAACTGCAGCTGCTGGACGCTCGGCCCCGTCGCCAGCGGAAACAGCGTGCACACCATTGCGAAGAAAAACAGTGGATTGAGGACGTCGCCCGGCCGCTTCCAGGCCAGCAACAGGTCCCGCCGCAGCGTTGCGACGAACCCGTCCAGCAGCCCCGGAGTCCTGGCGGAGCCGTTCTTCATTGCAGCCTCAGCCGCGTCGTCGGCACGTCGATCGACACGTCCTGGTGGGCGGCCATGATGCAGAGACCGCCGCTGCCGACGTGTTCGCAGACCAGTTCCTCGACGAGGGCGCGGCCTTCCCGGTCCAGGTTCGTGAACGGCTCGTCCATCAGCCACAGCGGCGCCGACGCGAGCAGCATCCGCGCCAAAGACACCCGGCGTTGCTGGCCGGCGGACAACGCCCGCACCGGCAGCTTCCTCAGTCGCAGCACGCCGAGGCGTTCGAGGGCCTCTTCCAGGTCGCGGACGCGTGTCGGGCGCAGTGCCGATTCGAAGCGCAGGTTCTCGATGGCCGTGAGGTCCGGCTTGAGCCCGGTGCGGTGCGACAGCCAGGCGGCGGACGCGAGGAACGCCTGGCGATGGCGGCGCACGGGCTGCCCGTTCCAGCGGAGCTCACCGTCGTCCGGTTCGAGGATGCCGACGATGGTCTTCAACAGGCTCGTCTTGCCGGACCCGTTGCGACCCTCGAGCACCAGCAATTCGCCGGACGACACCGAGAACCCGAGATTGGCGAACAGGCAACGCTCGCCACGGACCAGCATGAGGTTGTCCGCGAGCAGTTGTGCGCTCAAGTGGAATGCACCCGCACCGGCCCTCGAAACCTTCCCGCAACTTCGCCATTAACCATTATTAAAACAATCGCTTGCATATTATTCTTAAACCTTATTCAAGGCCTGTGCTCCTTGGTCCCGCCGCGCTCGATCCTACCGATTGGCAAACAATTGAACCGGGCGAAAGGCGCACGTAGACTGACTGACCGGGCCGAATTTGTACATAACAAAAGGCCGGGTCATCAACAATAACGAATCCTGCAACTAGCAGCCTGGAGCGGCATCGAAGTTATGGATCTGGCGTCCGCCGGCCTGCGCGACCAACCTTTCCGTACCCACGGAAAGCCGGCGACGCTTGTCCCATACTCGAGCTTCCGTGCAGCGCTGTCCGCGCTGGAGCGGGCCCGCCGGGCGCCAATGGGCATCACCCTGCTCCAGGGGCCGCCCCTGTCCGGAAAGTCGACGCTGATCCGCAAGTATCTCGGGGCGCTTCCCGATGATGTGTCCGCCGCCCTGCTGAACGGCGCCGGCCTCGACCGGCAAAACCTGCTCGAATCCCTGCTCCGGCAATTCGGCTATACCATCGAATTCGATTCCCCGGAAGAACTCTTCGCGATGCTGCGCATGTTCGTGCTGCACCAGACCGCGACGCATTCGCCACCGGTCATCATCGTCGAGAACGCGCATGCGCTGAACCGAAGCGCCCGTCGCGCCATCGGCCAGCTCGCGGCGTTGAAGGTTCGACATTTCACCGCGGTTCGGCTCGTGCTGGCCGGCGATCGCTCCCTTGCGGATCTGCCCGCGTCACCCGAGTTCGAAGGCAGCTGCCTGCGCATCGCGGGCGACATACACCTGCGCCCGCTGGCGATGGACGAAACGTCGGGCTACCTGCACGCGAAATTGCGTGCAGCCGGCAACATGACGCCCGAGTACGTCTTCCCGCAATCCGTGTGCAACGAACTGTGGCGAGCAACCGGCGGCTGGCCGGGCGTACTGGACCGCGTTGCGCTCCTGGCGCTGGCCAAAGCGCAGGCACTGCCGGTATCGATCGACTGCATCGAGCGCCCCACCATCCCTCGCGGCACCTGGGAAGACGTGGCGGAGACGCGGATTGATGCACCGACCGATGAGCCGACACCGCCACCGACGCTGCTCGTCTCGCACGACGGCAAGCTCCTGCAGACCGTCGAACTCACGTCGCAGCGCCTGTTGATCGGGCGCTCCGAACACAACGACATCGCCGTCGAAAGCCGATTCGTCAGCCGGCACCACCTGCTGCTGGTACGCAACGGCGGATCGACGATCCTGATGGACCTCAACAGCACCAACGGCACCTTCGTCAATTCGAAACGCGTGTCGAATCATGTCCTCATCCATGACGACGTCATCAGCGTAGGGCATCACCGGTTGAAATATTCCGACCCCCACGCCACCCGGCGCGGCTCGGTCGAAGGCAGCGAGTTCGTCGAAACGGCGGTCATGAAGACGCTTGCGGACATGCGATCCCTGCTTGCCCGGGAGAACACGGCAATCCTGCCGGTGCCGAGTGAGAACGAGCCGACGCTCGGCGCGTGATCGCAACGGGTGTCAGCGCCGGTAGAAGTGTTCCTTGAAATGCCGGCGGCACATCGACAGGTAGCGATCGTTTCCACCGATTTCGATCTGTGAGCCTTCCCGGATCGCCTTGCCCTCGGCGTCCAGCCTCAGGACCATCGTCGCCTTCCGGCCGCATTCGCAGATCGCCTTGAGCTCGTTGAGGACGTCCGCCCAGGCGAGCAGGTACTTGCTGCCCTCGAAAGGCTCGCCGCGAAAGTCGGTGCGCAGCCCGTACGCCAGCACCGGGACGTTCAGTTCGTCCGTGACATCGCTGAGCTGAAACACCTGCTCTCGGCTGAGGAACTGCGCCTCGTCGATGAGCACGCAATGCAGGGGTCCCGATGCCAATTCCCGCGCGACGATCTCGTGCAGATTGTCGTCGGGGCGGAACACGACGGCGTCGGATTCGATCCCGATCCGCGACGTAACCTTGCCGACGCCGTAGCGGTTGTCGAGTTCGGGCGTGAGCACGACCGTGCGCATGCCCCGTTCGCGGTAGTTGTAGCTCGACTGCAGTAGCGCCGTCGACTTACCTGCGTTCATCGACGAGTAGTAGAAGTAGAGTTTCGCCATGGCGCCATTCTCGCACCATGGGGCCGCGGAATCACTGCCGGGCGAGCTACCGCCGGAACGGGAGCAGCTTGCCCGTTACGCGCCGCCGGCTGGCAGGCAAGGCGCCGTGCCGGCAGTCGCTGCAGACATTGCGCACCTTGCGGTCCGCCGAAATGATCTGCGGCACCGGCGTGACGCGACCGTTTCGCAGGCATTGGCTGCAAATGACGAGGTTGCTGAGATTGTTCAGCAAGCGATAGTCAACGTTGTCCTGAACGACCGTGGCCATGTCGGTCTCCCACGAAGTTGAGAGACGATTCTGAGGTGTGGCGAGTGATCCACGAATGACAGGCCGCGTCGGCGTGTCAAAAGTGTTAACCAGTCGAGGTTTCGGCTGTGATGCGGTTCCGGTTTCGGAACTAGACGGGGGTGACGTGGAAGTACTCGAGCAACAGTCGCTCGCGATCCCGATCGTATTGAACGAGTGCATGCTCGTAGCGCGCTAGCCGCTCGGAGCTCGCCGGGTGACGCAGCCAACCGGCATGGGCGGCATCGACCTGGGCTCTGAGGACGGCAGACCTTCGTTCGAATTCTTGTTCGGTCATGCGAGGATGATAAACTCCCGCGCCGTGAAATCAAACGTATGGATACCGGCCGTGAAGCCCATGGATGGCGAGAGCGACGAAGAGCGCGGCGCGCGACTGATGCAGCATTACGAACGTGTTATGAAGCGCCTCGGGCCGGGCGGTCGGCCGGACCGTGAGTGCGCTCCGGCGCAGCCCGACGAAGACTGATCCTGAGGGCTTGGTGCCCGGGGTGGGACTCGAACCCACAAGGGATTACTCCCAGCGGATTTTAAGTCGTGGTTGCGCAGGTTTTCAGTGGTTCTCACCGGTGCTGAATTGTGCCGTAAGGCCACGACTCTGCGGGGAAAACTCCGATTTTCCGATGCTGGTCAATTCAGCCTGTTTCGGGGCGTTTCTGGCGATGCGTGGCCCAAAATTGGACCAAATCTGCGGTGCGGACCCGATTAGACGCAGCCGACGAGGGCTTCAGAGCCGCGGCAAGAGCAATAGGTCGAGGCCTCTCCGAACAGATACCCAGCGAGAATGTACGCGGCCCAGACGATAACAATCGCCGCTGGCAGCCATTCGAACAACCGGGACGCAAAAAGCAGGCCTCTGGCCACTTTGGTGCGCCTCACCTGCGATTCGTAAGCCTTCACAACTGCCTTGTTTTGCGGATGCGAAGCCGGAATAGCTCGATGCGGGTCACCGCTGATTCTTTCCTCGACCTTCTGAATCTGCCTCTTTATTGGGTCAATTATGGACTTGAAGAGCCGGATGTTCTCCCGGCGACGTCCGACATCGGCGCAATAGCGGACGGCGAACGCCACAGACCAAAAGACGAGGACAACGGCGGCGACTGAGCCCGCCAGACATTCCTTGCCGGCAATAATAGGCACCCCCGCGATCGAGATACCCGCCAGAGAGACGTCAAATAGGTCGATCACAATGACCGTAAACGCGACCAGGCTGGCATTCCGACGCAGTCGGTCAGCAGATCTCGACGTATAGTCGTCGAGCAGAGGCAGATATTTGAGGGGATCGTAGGCCATCTCTGGCCCGATTATCGCACGAGCCGATCGGTCAAACCTCTGCCGTCGCTTGGTCGGACGATCATTTCGAATAAGCAGCGCGTGCCATCGAGCTTGTCGCCGAATACAAGCATCCGAAGGTACTCGGATTTGATCGATTTGCGATCCACGCCCTCAAGAAAATGACCTTTGACCGGCCCGCGCAGCACTTCGGGGAACGCACATTCTCGATAGACCACCGCTACCTTGTCCCCGTTTACTAGGCGCATGGACCCAACCAACCGCGTGCCCATAGAAGTCGCACCGGGGCACCGGCAACTGACAGCGTCGCCAGTCAGTATGAATAGACTGGTCTCGATCGACGCGGCCGGTTGCGGCGCCGGGATATGGACTATTCGCTTGCCGAAGCGCTCGATTGGAGAAGCCACAGCGGCCAATGGTGTGTAGATTTGGAGCGCCAGAGTGACACCAGGCGCCAACTCCGAAGGTCGTGGCCAACGTTGGATGAGGCGACTGTGCTCTGCCTGCCGCGGCGCTGAGAACGCGCGGCTATAGAAGCCTTCGATGTAGGCAAGTCGCCAATCGCCTGACCTATGCAAGCTAGCCTTGACCGCGCTGCCGACTTCGCGACACGCAACATAGACATCGGGGAAGTTAGGCGACGTCCAGCACTTCCAAGTAGCCGCCCGCTGACCGCTCGAATTTGCGACAACAAAACGGACACTTCGCTCAAGCATCGACGCACACTTCCTCAAGTATCTTGGCGGTGTGTATGGAAGGCCCACTGACGCAAGGCACGATGCTTGGCGCAAGTTCCGGAGCCCAAACAGACTCCCACCCATAGGCTTAGAAAGCGCGTCGCAACTAAGTCTAGCCTCGAAAAGAAATCGCGCAGTCCAAGTCGGCCGACAAATAGAGATTCGGCGCAATCACTTGGAGGGCCTAAAAGCCGATGAAGCTTCAATTACGCCTTAGCATTCCAAGTATCAAGATTCGAACTAGGGGTGCCACAGATTGGCCGAAAGCCCCTACTTAAACACCGACCTCATCAACTCTTTGTACAAAATAGATTCACCGCTCGTTCCAGGCGGGAAAGTCTCAACATTAAAGTCCTTGTCTCGCAAGGTGACCGGCGACAGATACTTTGCGAACTTTATCGTGCTCGGAATCTCTCCAAAATTATCACCAACAATATCCAAGTATACGGGCTTCAAGAATCTCATTAGCGCCTTGAACCCGTTGGTCTTCGGTAGCACGTTGCCCTTTCTCTTGACGTTTTGCCATGAGTTCGGCCACTTCTGAACTACAGCACTGAAGTAATTAAAAAGTATTCTTGCTATGTCGTCTTCCTTGGCCGCTAGCCACAAACCTCGGAAAGGCAACGCCTGCAATTCCTCCAGAGTTGGGCCCTGAAGTCGAAGTTTGCGCAAGAAACTGTTCCTGTCCTCTGTCGGCTTTTTCGATACGAAATTCATTAGCGACTCGACAAATGCCGCCTGTGTGAGCGTTTCGTTTTCGACTCCTGGCGTCGCAACTCCCAGCCTCTTAATTCGATCATGGAATGGGCTTGACTTGGAGTTATTAAGCGCGACAACTATCTCGTGACAGGACTTCTGCGGACTCCGAACTCGCTCATAGGAAAACAAGTCGTAAACAAGACTTCTGTTCACCTTTGTTTGAGCCAAATTCACAGTAGCGAATATGTTCGCCTGAGTTGCAACATCCACTTCAACAAAGATTGTTACATTGAGTTCGAATGTATCGCTCGGATCCAAGACCTTCAAGCCTTCGACGCGATGCTGCCCATCTAGAATCTTGGCGATGTCATCGAACTTGGTGGCCTTCGACTCATGAATTTTCAGAGTGCGCCGTCTGCCGTCCCACGAACAATTCGCGTCTCGGATCGAAATAATTATTGAAGTTGGAAACGTCGCATCAACGTTTCTAACGTATTCCTCAATTTTCCGAACGCGTGAGCGAGATAGCTGCCTTTGAATACCAATGAAATCATCAAGTTCAGAATTCAATTCTCGCTGATCTACGAAACAAATCTTGAGCAAATCAGAATGACTAATGACGCCAACGTAGAACTGCCCGATTGGCTGATCGATCTTTATGCATGGGATCTCAATTGACTTGGTCACGGGAGGCTGTCCTCAATCTCAGTCGCTCTATCTTTAGAGGATTTTCCAGGGTCCGGATTCGTAACGATCAATTCGTAAACAACTGAGAAGTACCAAATTAGAACGCAAAGCGCATACAGCGTACCGGTAATGATGAAAAGCGTATCTGTATCAGCAGGAGCCTGTCTAATATGGAGTGCGTAAATATACGATGCACATCCAACACACAAAATGACGCCTACAATATTCGTCATTACGTACACTTTGGCAGAAACACTGTAGTTCATCAGCAAAGTGAAGAGGACTGGCGCCAAAATTGCCGCCAAGTACACGACGGCTTCGCCCATTCGGACTTGCTGTCGGATCGAATCGAATATGGATTTGCTCGAAGGGTCTAGGCTTGAATCTATAAGCAAGAAGCCTAGTGGAATGTTGCTTAATACCCAGATGAACAATATCTGTCCGGCTGCATGAAGCCAGTGAGTTCTGCTTGCCCCCTGATGCAGAAGCATTATCAGAAACACAATCGCGACCAATCCGGTGAGGGCGAGACTAATACCCATTACTGATACCAGCCTGTCGCTGACTGCTTGGCCGAGAGACGGGCAGGACAACTTCTATCGGATAATGAGCTCTTCAAAACTCGAACGCGACTGGTTACTTGAGGAAATAGAGCTGTACCGGGAGACGACATCAATCTCGAATTCGTCGCCATATAGCTCTTTGATCGATGGGTGATTCGCATTGGTCATCAAGAGGGTGGCTCCACGAGACTTGGCAGCCTTGACCGCTGCACAAAGGTCGACCTGGTCCGCCCAAGAAAACAGAGTTTCGTTGTACTTTACGAACCCGTTTAGGTTGTGACGAACCGTATACGGAGGATCCACGAAGAGTAGATCGCCGCGTCGAGCTTCGAAAATCGTTTCACGAAAATCCGCACAGCGGATATCTGCACTTTGAAGCAAATGATGAACGGATTCGAAGTCGTCCGTATCAAGTATAGCTGAGCTCTTGGTGCCTATTGGAACGTTGAATTGCCCGTTTCTATTGACTCGATAAAGCCCATTCCAGCAAGTGCGATTCAAGTAAATAAAGCGAGCGGCCTGAGTGTGTTTCGTTCTCGGCCGGCTTGCCCTTATATGATAGTAGTACTGTTTTGAATGGCGTCTATTGTGCTCGACCAGCTTCGCGTAGACTTTTTTCCAATCGGAGCGAAGCGTGTTGTACACATTAATTAGCTCTGGATTGGCATCTGCCAAGATTGCTTTGTCTGGTTGGCAGTGAAAATACACAGCGCAGCTGCCGGCGAATGGCTCGATATACCGGTCAAAATCAATGTTCAAGTGTTCTGAATGGTTGGTGACGAACCACCTCTTGCCACCCGCCCATTTCAAGATTGGCTGCAGTTTGGGAGTACCCAGTTGTCGATTGGCTATCACGGAGTCCCCAATTCCATTGTCCGCAGCAACACGGTGCTCGACGCTGGTCGAAGGCTATCACGTGACGATACAGAATGACCATATAAAGATTCGGCCGACGACGATGGATGTTGCACCATCGGCGCCGGCCACGTTCGAGAGAACGCCCGCCGTCACGCAGCGGTAGCGGCCCGCCGCGCCAGCACTGGAGTTGACCGGCCGCGAGCGCTGGCGCCTTTTTTGCACAACCCCCGAGGCAATCCAGTGCGGGGCGCCGCGGATGCATAGCATCGCGCGGCCGGGTTAATCGCAAAATTCAGCCTTAGCCTGAATTAGAACCAATGAGCGAGCGACATCCTCGTCGACCGTTACAATCTCGCCCACTTCGATAATGCGGCCTTGGTGTCGGAAGGCGCGGCCAGTGCGACGAATGCGCCGCGTCGGCGTGGGCTTCCGACTCAGATGCGCCCGCAGATCGTCGACGACGGTCATGAAATGCTACTCGCAACGCTGAACGCGGCGGGTTGCGGAAATAGCACGTCGCAGGCCACCAGGACGCGGCACTGGAGGATTCCGGCTCGGAACAACGCCGAATCGAATCTGTTGAAGTCGAGCTGGACTCCTCTACGCCCATACAGGAGCAAAGTCGCTGTCGACCATGCACCTGCAGTCAAAGTCGCGGCCGGCATCGATGTCGAAACTGTGGCGGTCCGATCGGCGACTCGGTCATTCTTCCAGACGAACTGACCGGAGCCGGATGTCAGTTCGCGTAGCTCGAGCAACTCGCGAACGGCGGGCGGCGCCGCGAAGGTGATTTCTGAGTCTGGGGCGTTTGCGTTGGCGCATGCGCCCTTCATCGCAACCGCCTTGGCGTGCGAGAAGCTGCTCCCGTCAACAGCGTTTGCTCCGGCGACATTGACGATGCCGAGCGGCTCGCCCGAGGTGCCCGAGCCGCCAAGCGCCGCGGCATCGACAGCTGTCGCCGCTGTCTTGATTAGCTCGCGACGGACGAAGGATTCAATCGAAGCTTGCTGCAGCAGGCGGCGCGAGAACTGCAGTAGCCCCACCGCAATTTTTGGAGCGGCTGCTATCTGCAACATTGCTGGCGTCGACGGAGAAGCTGAATCAGTCTCGGACGCCAGCCAAGCGATCGACGTGGTTGTACTGCCGACCGGAACGGCCGCACCTTCGGACACGTTATCGACGATCTCGATCCCGCCAGAAACGACGACGGAATGCGGGCGCAGCAAGTCGCGTGCCGTGATGCGTTGATCCCCGACCAGGAAGCCGCCCGCAGAGCCGGCGCCGACATTGAGATCTCGGGTCACCAACGCAGACCATGGAATCTGCCACGTGAGCGGATCGAAGCCTTCCCCACCGGCGTATTCCCTCAAAAGGTCGCCCTCGATGCCGCCGAGCTTGGGGGTACGAGGGTCTTCGAACATTGCCCGAAGCGCGCCGGCGAAGCTGAAGCCAGAGCGGTCGGCGACCGCTCGCTGCGCGGCCTGCGCTTGGAACTCCGTGATCGTGGTTCCGCGGCGGACTGCCTCAAGTGCAAGCTGGCCAAGCCCGAACTGCGCGCCGAGTTGAATAATCGTCGCAGCGCGGTCTCGCTCGAGAACTGCCGATCTACTCATTTTCGTCCTCCATTGCGTACCCGCGTCGAGTTAATCACGCCGCGCGTCTCACACAGGACGGTTCGAGAAATTTCGGCGTGGAGTCGATAAATCGTCGACCTGCTCGCGTATGCCGCCAGCGTTGTCGCGATTCGCTGCGCGCGCCCATGGACACGATAGCCACGGGCCTTGTCAGCGTCGGCCTCGACGCGAACCAATTCGAGCAGCGCCTCGTGGCGCCGGCGCTTCGCGGCGTTGGCCAGTTCGCGGCCACGGTCGAGCGCAGCCCGGACTCTGCGGCCCGTCGCGGCGTCACGGTCGTTATCCCCTTGATTGGTCACCGAAAAACCAAAGCGAAACGAAACCCTATGTGGTCCTAAAAAGTCTCGAAATCCACGCGCTAGCGCGCCCGCGGTAGGGGCACCCGGGGAGAGGGACCCGTTGCCCGCGGACTGTCGGCGCAAAGCGAGTCATCGGTGCGCTCTGTCGTTCAGTTGCCGCTCAAGCTGCTGGTGCTGGCGGTCAGACAGGACGAAGCCAAATTGCTGACGGACCACATCCGTCTGGCCATTCCAATCAGAGCCGGTTACGCGGGCCTCGAGACATGCCTTCAGCAACAGATCGAATTCAGGTTGCCTGCCGATCCGACGAACTCCAGGCGGAACGGTGGTATCGCAGAGCACGTCGGTGACGTGCCTTGCTTCCGACTGAGTTTGCGGTCTGGCAGGAGTAAGTCGACACAGTCTTTCAGGCGGGGATACCCTCTTTTCTGATTCTGTTCTCCCCTCTTCCTCTGGGGGCGGACGACCTCCGGAGAAAATTCGACGTAACTCTTTGACTTCTTGCGAATCCGAGTCCAACGCTATTTCCTCAATAAGCCCGACTTTGGTGAGACTTTGAGTCAATCTCGGATCGACTTGCGCGCGACTTCGAATGTACTTCGGGTCGGCGGGAATCAAGTTGCCGGTTTCGGAAGCGAGCATCAGGAAACAAAGGAATGCTCCTCGTTGCGGCATCGTGAGAGCCTGAAAATCTGGATTAGCGAGAAGTATCCTTGGCAGCCTGCACCAAGCCCAAGGTGCTTTAGGTTTTTTGCGAAGGTCGCCGTATTGAAACTGGTTCCAATCGGCGACCCGGAGGAATCTGCGCTCCCGGATGCTCATGACTGTCTGCCGGGCAGGCTCGCGCCTACAAAGCCGCGAGAGAACCGTTGAAAACGACTAAAAGCCGGCATCCAAACATCCATCGGCCGGCTTCGAGAATTTGCGTACAACGACGTGAGCGGCTCCGTCGCGCAATAGCTGATTCGCCAGCCAAATCGAATCTGCTCGATCGGCACAGCCAACCTCGAGGACGATCGCCGGGTACGCGGCTGCGGGCCAACGATAAATTCGTGGGTCGCGACCAGGCAGAAGCCAGAGCACCGGAATTTCGGACAGATTTGCTTGCTCTTCTGCGCCGCTGCCCATGAGAACGACCATGGGGGCGACGGGGGCGTCGAGCCACTCACGGGCGCCAGGAGGCTGCGGGGTCACGAGCAAAACGCCCTGTCGGCGGCCGGATTGCCGCGCTTGCGCTGCAGCGCCGACCGCTCCTGCAGGCGACCCCACGCCGCCAGCTGCCGTAACGTGTGGCGGCACGAGCGGCACAAGCGATGAAAATCGCGGGCAGGAACAAATTTCCGCGTACACCGGGCACACGATCTGGAGGCCGCAGTCACGCGGGCGTACCAAGTCGGCCGGCGGCGATTAGGGCGAGAAAGGCTGGTTCGTCGATCAAAACGCGGCCGTACGTCTCAACGAAGCAGGCCAGTAGGTCACGAGCTCGCCGCAGCTCTTCCTCGTCAACAACCGCGCCGCGGTCGGCCTGGGCAACCACGGCACCGGCCCGATGCTTCATGCTCCTCAGTCCAAGGACACTCGGCCACGGATGAAAATTGGGCCACCTCGAAAGTGGAACGTACCTGCGCGAAGCCGGTGCTGGACGGTTTTGGGGGGTGTTCATGGCTGCCTCCTTTTTCGGAGGCTAGATACTTACCGAGGCGGCAGCAGCGATGTAATAGGAAGTCGTAAGTTTTCCCCGGGAAGACTTACGACTTCCGCCAGTGCGCGAGTTCGTCTTCATCCCTGATTCGCATGTTGATGCCACGTGGCGTCATGGTAGGCTTCAACGACTTCCCAGCCTTGGTTCGATTGCCATTGTGTTGATGGAGTGCGGCATCGATCTCGGCATTGCTGTGCTTTCGCTTCGCAGCATCCCGCTTCTTCTTTTCGATCATCGCGTCGCACGTATCAAGATAGCGAGCATAGTGCTCGACTTTCAGCAGCTGAAGTTCCAGCGCATCGGGCAACTTGTAGTCGGAACTGCAAATCTTTAGCGGTTGACCCAGCACCGAATCCGGAACCTTGAGGTTGCCACTAGCTTTGAGCAACTCTAATAGTGCGTCAGCTTTTTCCGAAAGGCTTTCGTGCCGGCGAAGCCGCTCTACGCGAAACCAGGGAAGGCTGTATTCGAACATCTCGACAAAAGCCACCCGATCCTCAGGGGTCGGGTCAGACGGGTCAATCTCCACCTTGTCATCTAGCAGACCCGAAGGATCCGGCGTGCGCGTCACGCTCACGACTTTCCTCCCCCGAACCTGCGCTCGGCCATGGAACGCACCAGATCGGCCGTGTGCGCCTCGCTGACGTGCGAATACCTTTTCACCATCGACAGCGTCTTGTGCCCCAGTACCGCGGCCAGTTCGCTGGGACGCGCGCCGTTCATCGCAAGAAAGCTTGCGCAGCTATGCCTGAGGTCGTGGAACCTGAAATCAGTGATCCCGGCCTCCTTGAGTGCCCTCTTCCACCCGGCCTGAATGTTCTTGGGGAGATCGGGCCGGGACCACGCAAAGAGCAGATCGGTGTCGGCGCGCTTCCTCTCGCTCAACGCTGTCACGGCGCCCAGAGCCGGCTCAACGAGCGGCACGGTACGGACATCCCGGTTCTTGGTTTTGCGGAACGTCACGGTCTGCCGGTCCAGCGAGACATCGCTCCAAGTCAGCCCCATGATTTCGGCATATCGGCCGCCGGTGGTTAGCGCCAGCTTCACCACGATATCGAGGTAGGGATCCGTGCTGGCCGCCGTGGCTTCGAGCAACCGGTGCAGCTCATCGTCGGAGAGGAAGCGATCCCGGCCCGCCGGTTCCGGAAGCTTGTCGACCAGGCGCATCGGATTCGAGCTGGCCCAGCCCCAGCGCATCGCCGAAGTAAACAGCTTCGAGAGCGACGCGAAGTAGCGGTTCGTCGTGCCTGCGGACCGCAAACCGCCCCGTTTCGTCTTCGAGCGCCGCAGCAAAGCCATGGTCTCCCGAATCGGCTCGGCGTCATTACAGAGCTGCGCCAACGTCATCTTGCCTAGGTGCTTCCGCCAGAACTCGAGGTGGCGCTTCCGATTCCGCTGCTCGCTCTCCGAGAGTGCAAGCAGCTGGTCGTCGAGGTAACGGTCGATCGCGTCGGCAAGCGAGTGCTTCTTCGATTTCTGCGACACGAAATGCCGGCCCTCGAGAATGGCCGCCTCGGTCGTCGTGGCCCAGCGCTTCGCGTCCGATTTCGATTTGAAGGTAGCGGTTTGGTCGGGGTATCCGGATCGCCGAATCCTGACGCGCCAGACTTTCGCCCCGCTGACCCCTGCCCGCTCGGTTATCGTTGCCATATTCACCTGCCCGTTGCTGATGGGTGCTCAGCGATTGGACCATTCGTGGACCAATTGTCAACGACGCTGGGAATGGCAGGCTATGCCGCGATCGTAACTATTTGAATTCTTTGGTGCCCAGGGCGGGACTCGAACCCGCACGTCCTTGCGGACAGCGGATTTTAAGTCCGCAGCGTCTACCAATTCCGCCACCCGGGCTGCCTTGTGGCACGAAAAAACCCCGCTTGCCGGCGAACTGATGCTTGTGAAAATGGAGGCTAGGGTCGGAATCGAACCGGCGTCCACGGCTTTGCAGGCCGCTGCATAACCACTCTGCCACCTAGCCAGGGTGCCACTTCGCAGGCGACGCAGTATACCGACCTGCTGCCGGGGGTCAATTTGCCAACCGCCCGTTCCCGGGTGTCAAATGTGGGCGCCAGCGCCACTTGCCCGGCGTTGACGGAGTGTCCACCTCGTGCGAACCGCGTTCCTGCTGCTGCTTGCCCTTCAGGCCGCCTGTACTGGCCCTGCACCGCCGGTCTCTGGGCCGGCCGAACCGGTGGCCTTCCCGGGCAACCTCGGCAGCCTTGGCCCGCGGCTGACCACTGGCGGTGGCCGGCAGCTGCTGCTGAGTTGGATGGAACCCACCGAGCACGGCGGCACCCTGCGGGTCGCGGACTGGAGCGGCAGCGCCTGGAACGCGCCCGTCGACGTGGTGTCCGACCCCCGCATGTTCGTCAACTGGGCGGACACGCCCTCGGTGCTCGCGCTCGAACGAAAAGCGCAGGGCCAGTCCCGCTGGGTCGCACACTGGCTCAGCAAGAGCGGGGACGTGCCGTATGCCTACGACGTGCGCGTCAGCGCGTCAGACGACCGGGGCGCATCGTGGTCGGGCGCCGTCACCCCGCACACGGACGGCACCCCCACCGAACACGGCTTTGTGTCGAAGTTCCGTGCGCCGGGCGGTGTCGGGCTGATCTGGCTCGACGGTCGCAAGACCGCCGGTAATGCGGGGCCCGAGCTCGCCGCAACCGGGATGACCTTGCGTGCAGCGACGATCGCGGGCGACGGCTCCCTCTCCGGCGAACACGTTATCGACGATTTCGTCTGCGACTGCTGCAGCACGGCGGCAGTGGTGACCAGTAGTGGCATCCTCGTCGCTTACCGAGACCGGACGGCCGACGAGATCCGAGACATCTACGTCAGCCGATTCACGAACGGCAAGTGGAGCCCCGGAAAGGCTGTCGCCGACGACGGCTGGCAAATTGCCGCGTGCCCGGTCAACGGCCCTGCCCTCGCGGCGTCCGGTTCGCTGGTCGGAGTCGCCTGGTTCACGGCCGCCGGCGACGTGCCGCGCATTCGCGCGGCCGTGTCGCGTGACGGGGGCCAGAGTTTTTCGAGTCCGGTAGACATTGCATCCGGCCGGGTCCAGGGCTACGTGGACATCGCGTGGCTCGACGCGGCGCAATTCGCCGTGACCTGGGTCGAACCGGAGGCCGACGGCTACGCGGTACGGCTGCGTGGAATGACGACCGGCGGCAAGCTCGGCGAGGTCGTGACCGTGGGCGCAACGTCGCTTGGCCGCGTCGTGCCGCAGATGGAATACCGCGACGAAAGCCTCATTCTCGCGTGGACCGACAGCGCCGACGATGCGCCCGGGGTCCGCGTCGTCCGCGTACCGATCGTGTCGCGCAAACCATGATGGCCGGGCGCGGCGCCTTGCGATCCGCGGGGTGGACGGTCAGTATTGGACGCAACCTGATACGCCTGCGGATGTAGCTGATGTGCGACGACTACGACAATGCGATGGGGGATCCGGCCGACGTCTTCGACCGCCCGCGCGACGTGCTCGACAGCAGTTTCGACGTCGAGCAACAGCGCAACATCCTGCGCAGTTGGGAGGACCAGGTCGAGAAACGCCAGATAGCCACCACGGAAGGCATGTCCCGGCCTGCCGGCGCCGAAGATTGCGCCGCATTGCTTGCCGAGATCGCGGACGCGCTGCGCGTCCTGACAAACTGACATTCCATGCACCGGAGATTCCGAATGACTGCAACGAAGATGGCACGACTCGTCGCCACCAGCCTGCTCCTCGTCGCGGCCCACGCGGCCAGTGCCGGCCCGATCGACGCAAAGGTGCAGGCGGCGATGGCGGCCGAGGCGCGTCCGCAGGCCGACCGTGACCGTGACGCGAACCGCCGACCGCTCGAGACCCTGTCGTTCTTCGGCCTCGAAGACGACATGCGCGTGCTGGAACTGATTCCCGGTGGCGGCTGGTACACCCGCATTCTCGCCCCTGTCCTCGCCGACAACGGCAAGCTGTACGTCTCGATGGGGACCGGGCGCGTCAGCGAGGGTGTCCTGAAGGAGCCGGGCTTCGGAAAGGTCACCGTCGTCGACGCGGGCGACAACATGCGTCGCGACGATACGATCGGCCTCTACGTGGTCGACGCCGTCGATTTCGGGCTCACGAATCTCGACATGGTGCTGACGTTCCGCAACCTGCACAACTTCAACGCGGAGTCGCGCAAGAAGATGAACGACGCGGTCTTCCGGTCCTTGAAGCAAGGCGGCCTGTACGGCGTGGTGGATCACACCCGGCGCCACATGCAGGCCGACTACAGCGAGAATCGCCGGCGCCTGGATCCGGTGCTGGTCATCAAGGAAATGCTCGACGCGGGGTTCGAGTTCGTGGGCTATTCCGACCTGCACTACCGGCCAGACGACGAGTTGGTGTACGAGGTCGGCCGGCACACGGTGACGGGCAACACGGACCGCTTCACGCTGCTTTTCCGGAAGCCCTGACGGGCGACGCGGGACCAAAAAAAACGCCCCTCTAGAGGGGCGTTTCGGTACCTGGAGCGGGAAACGAGGCTCGAACTCGCGACCTCAACCTTGGCAAGGTTGCGCTCTACCAACTGAGCTATTCCCGCGGAAAGGATCGGCAATTCTAGTCGCTAATCGGCCTCTGTCAAGTCAGATGGCCAGCAGGAACACGAACGGCGCCGCAAGCCACAACAGTCCCTTGACCAGGAAGAACAGGAAGGCAGCGGTGCCGATCCGGCGCAGTAACGCAAGGCGCTGCGCGTCGGTAAACAGGTTCATGAAAGGTCTCCTTGAGCGGGTTCGAGGAATGGCCCCGGCCCGCGGCCGGGGCCCGGCCATCAGGCCGTTTCCACGCGGGCACCGCCGGCCAGGCGGCGGCGGAACGACGGCAGCAGCGCCGGCACTTTCCGCTTGTACTGGCGGTACTCCGGGTGGGCGGCCTCCAGGTCGCGCTCCTCGAGCTTGATGCCGACCAGGATGTACAGCGAGGCCACCACGGCGAAGACGAGGTGCGTCACCGTCATCGTCGGTGTAAACCAGAAGATGCCGAGCCAGCCGACGTAGATCGGGTGGCGCACGATCCGGTACAGCGCGGGGGTCCTGAACGCCATGGCCGCCATCGGACGATCGATCAGTGCGTGCAGCGACTGCCGCAGCCCGAACAGCTCGAAATGGTCGAGGAGAAACGTCGCGTACAACAACAGCGCCCAGCTCGCGAAGTACAGCGCCGTCAGGGTGATCGCCAGCCAGTTCGTGGTCACGTTCCAGATCACGCCGCCGAGCGGCGCCCACTGCCACATCAGCAGTCCGAGGCACAGCGTGGACAGCAACACGTAGGTGCTGCGTTCCGCCTGGGGCGGGATGAAGCGCGTCAGCCAGCGCTTGAACGCGGGGCGCGCCATTCCGCTGTGCTGCACCGCAAAGAGCGTGAGCAACGCCAGGTTGATGGCGAGTGATGTGCCGAGAGGTGCGAGCGGCGCCGAGTCGATCGCCTTCGGTACGCCGATGTTGCCGATGAAGCCGATGGCGTAGAGAAAGCAGCCGAAAAACAGGGCATAGCTCGCGACGCCGTACAGAAAGATCAGTGTGCGTTTCATGGTGGTCTCCGGTAAGTCTTTGTTTGCAGGGGCCTTGTGGCCTGCCCTGCATTCTCGTCGTACACTGCGCGCTAAGTCCTGACCGGGGACGGACGAATTCGTGACCATTTGCTGACGGAGGGCTGCGGCGCGTGATCTACCGATTCGGCGCCTACGCGCTCGACGATTCCGCCCGGGAACTGCGCCGCGACGGCGCGTTGGTCGACACCGAGCCGAAGGCGTTCGAGCTGTTGCTGTACCTGGTGCAGCACCGGGACCGCGCGGTCAGCAAGGACGAGCTCCTGAACGCCGTCTGGCCCCGCCAGGTCGTCACCGAGACCGCCCTCAGCCGTTGCGTGATGAAGGCCCGCCGCTCCGTGGGCGACGACGCGGACAGCCAGGCGATCATTCGCACGCTGCACGGCCATGGCTATCGCTTCACCGCCGATCTCGTCGGGAACGGTTCGGCCGCGCCGAGCGCCATCGCGGACCCGCCGGCGCCGACCCGCCTGTCCGCGGCACGCTGGTTGCCGGCCGCGGCGGCCACCCTGCTGATCGCGGGCGTCCTCGGTTGGTGGCTGCAACACTCGGCGTCCCCCGCCGACCCCGGCATGGTCGCCGTGCTGCCGGTGACGAACCACACCGGGGATGCCGAGCTCGACTGGGCGCGGGTCGGGATCATGAGCCTTCTCGCACGCATGCTCGAGGAACAGGGCGTGCGCGTGGCCGAGGAGCGGCCGGTACTCGCGACGATCGGCAGCAATCCGCTCGATGCGCCGCCCGATGCCGACCTGGTTCAACGTCTGCGGCAGCGCGCCGATGCGGACTCCGTGCTGTATACCGTGCTCGACCGGCGCAATGGTCTGGACCGCATCGAGGCGGTGCTGACCGGGCCCGACGGCCGCCAGGTCCGTCGCATCATCGTCGGCGACGCGCCCGCCGCGCTGGCAGCCGACCTCGCCAACGTCCTCGGCGAGCTGCTGCAGGGCGCGCAACCGCCGCCCGACGAGGAACGGTTCGCCAAGGTTTCGACGGACCCGTTCGTTAACGAGCTCTACGCGCGTGCGCTGAACCTCGAACTACAGGGCGACCTCGCCGCCGCCCGGGACATGTTCCGGCTCGCAAGCGCGGAGCAGCCGGAATTGTTCTGGCTGCGTTATGAGATCGCGCTCTGCACGCGTGACCTCAGGGAGTGGGAAGAGGCCGAGCGGCTGTTCCTCGAGCTGCACGAGGACGCGCGCTCCGGCGCGGATCCGCGCGCCCTCATCGTCACGCTGAACAGCCGCGGCGTGATGCACCTCATCCGCAACGACTACGCCGCGGCCGAGGCCGATTTCAACGCGGCTTTCGAGGTCGCCGCGGAACGCGGAGACGCGGAAGACCGTGCCACGATTCTCACGAACCTGGCACTCATCAATTCACGCTACGGGCGCGTCGAGGCCGCGAAAGCGAACTACGAGCAGGCCCTCGCCGAGCTGGACGACGCGAAACTTCCGCCCTCCGGCCAATTGCTCAACAACTTTGCCGGGCTGCTGATGCATGCCGGCGATCTCGACGCGGCCCGCCTGTATTCCGAGCGCGCCATCGAGTACTTCCGGCTGCACGGCCAGCGACGCTACGAGGCGCCCTCGCTGAACCGCCTCGGCAAGATCCTGCGGCGGATGGGCGATCTCGACGGCGCACTTGCGCGCCACGAGCAGGCACTTGAAATCTACCGCGACCTGGACAACCCCGGCGGTGCCTTGAGCGCCATGAGCGCGCTGACCGGTGTTTATCGCGAGCGCGGCGACCTGACGCGCGCAAGCCGGCAGGCCGACGACGTTGCGGCCGCGGCTGAAGACTACGGAGACCCGCTGCTGATCGCGGACAGCCACATGCAACGCGCGTTCGTCGACGTCGACCTCGGCAATAATGCGGCCGCACGCACCGAGTTCGCCGCGGCCGAGGCCATCTTCGCGGGCATCGATGATGCCGACGGACTGCGCGGCGCGCGCCTGGGCCTGGCGCAGGCCGCCCTGAACAACGGGGATGTCGGGCTTGCCGAGCAACTCGCGGCCGGGCTGCTTGCCGCGGCGGTGGCGAACCAGGATGCGGCGTCGGAAGCCCGCGCCCGTTGGCTGGCCGGCAAGATCGCCGAAGTCCGCGGAGATGCGGAGCGGGCGCGCGAGCTGTACGGCGAGGCGCTTGCCTACGGGCGAGCCAGCAACGATCGTCGAACGTTGGCGCAGGCAGCCGGCAGCCTGGCGAGCATGGCCATCGAGGACGGCCGCCTCGACGCGGCGACGGGCTACGTCGAGGAACTGCGGCCGCTGGCCGGGAGGGAACTGGATTTCCTGCGGCTGGACGCCCGGCTGGCCGCGGCCACCGGGGACCGGGACCGTGCAGCGGGCATCCTGCGGGAGCTTCGACAGCGTGCCGGCGAGGCCTGGCGGACGGAAGACGATGAACTGCTCGCGAGCCTCGAGCGCTGACGGTCGCCGTCAGGGCTCGCCCACATCGCGTTTCATCGATGGCCAGGCGGCCCGCAGGTAGACGAACATCGAATAGATCGTCATCACCGCGGCAACGATCAGCAGCCCGTAGCCGAGCTTGTAGATATCGATGCCAAACAGCGGTTCCTGCCACACCATGAACGCGATACCGAACATCTGCAGCGTCGTCTTGATCTTGCCGGATAGCGCGACCCGCACGTTCGCGCGCTCACCGACGGTCGCCATCCACTCGCGCAACGCCGAGATCGTGATCTCCCGGCCGATGATGATCATGGCAATGATGTCTTCCCACAGACTCGACTGGGCCTGGACCAGCATCACGAGCACGATCACGACCATCAGCTTGTCGGCGACCGGGTCGAGGAACTCGCCGAAGCGGGACTGCTGCCCGTAGCGGCGCGCAACCCAACCGTCGATCATATCGGTGATGGCCGCGATACCGAAGAGGATCGCCGCGATCGGCCGCGCGTGCGGAATCGAGCTGTAGAAACAAATCACGACGACCGGGATCGCCGCGATACGGAACAACGTGAGAATGGTCGCGAGATTGAGTTTCAAGGGACTGCCGCTGGAGGGTTCTTATTCGATGTGAAGTTCATTGTATATGGTTTCGGCAAGGGTTCGCCCTATGCCGCGCACCTTGACGAGATCGTCCACGCCGGCATTCATCACGCCCTGCAGACCGCCGAACTGTCGCAGCAGTTCGCGGCGCCGGGCGGGACCGAGCCCCGGGATGCTTTCCAGGCGTGATGTACGCCGTGCCTTGCCGCGGCGCTGCCGGTGGCCGGTGATCGCGAAGCGATGCGCTTCGTCCCGGATCTGCTGGATCAGCAGCAGCGCCGGCGAATCCGGCGGCAGTCGCAGCGCGGTCGTTCGTCCCGGCAGGAACAGCTGCTCCATGCCGGGCTTGCGCGAGCGCCCCTTCGCCACCGCCACGACCCGCAGCCACGCCAGCTCGAGGTCCGCGAGCACGGTCATCGCCTCGCCGAGCTGCCCGCGCCCTCCGTCGACGAACAGGATGTCCGGCATCGGCACTTCGCCTTTCTGCACCCGCGCGTAACGCCGGCGCAGTGCTTCCGCCAGCGCCGCGTAGTCGTCGCCCGCGGCCTCGGGCTTCAGGTTGAAGCGGCGGTAGTCGCTTTTCAGCGGCCCCGCCTGGTTGAACACGACGCAGGACGCGACGGTCGCCTCGCCGCCCGTGTGGCTGACGTCGAAGCACTCGAGCCGATCGGGCGGATCCTCCAGCTCGAAGACCTCCGCGAGTGCCCGAAACTGCCGCTTCAGCGTCACGTTGCTGGCCAGGCGCACGTTCAGCCCGTTCTCGGCGTTCGTGTCGGCGAGCGCGCGCCAGCGCTGCCGGTCGCCGCGCACGCGATGACGCACCTCGACCTTCCGGCCGTTCTTCTCGCTCAGCGTCGCGGACAGGAGTTCCGCGTCCTCGATCTCGAAGCCGACGACGATCTCGTTCGGCGCATCGCGCCCGAGGTAGTACTGGGCGACGAAGCTGTTCAGGATGTCGGCCGGCTCCCGCTCGCCGGCCGTCCGCGGGAAATAGTCCCGACTGCCCATGACGGTGCCATTGCGCACGAACAGCACCGTGATACAGGTGACGGCGCCGTTGCCCGCGAAGCCGAGCACGTCCAGGTCCTGGCCGCGGTCGCGCGACACGAGCTGGCGCGCCGCCACCTCCTTCAGTTTCGCGATCTGGTCGCGGTAGCGCGCCGCCTGCTCGTAAGCCTGGTCGGCCGAAGCCGCCTCCATGCGCCTGACGAACCGGTCGATCACGTCCGCGCTGCGGCCCTCGAGGAACTGCAGCGCCGCCTGGAAGTCCTGCGCGTAGTCCTCTTCACTGATCAGGCCCACGCAGGGCGCAGTGCAGCGCTTGATCTGGTACTGCAGGCACGGTCGCGAGCGATTGCGGAAAAAGCTGTCCTTGCACGGGCGGATGAGGAACAGTTTCTGCAGCTCGTTCAGCGTCTGCCGGACCGCCGTCGTCCCCGGGTACGGCCCGAAGTACCGGCCGGGCCCCTTGCGTGGTCCGCGATGGAAGCGCAGCCGCGGAAACGCGTGATCGGTCGACGCGTAAATATAGGGGTAGCTCTTGTCGTCCCGCAGCAGGATGTTGAACCGTGGCCGGTGCTGCTTGATCAGCGAGTTCTCGAGCAGCAGGGCTTCGGCCTCGGTGTTCGTCACCGTGACCTCGACGTTGGCCACCTGTGCGAGCATCACCGCCGTCTTCGGTGCCTGCTGCGAGCGCGTGAAATAGCTCGATACGCGCTTGCGCAGGTCGCGCGCCTTGCCGACGTAGATGATCTCGTGCGCGGCATTCAGCATGCGGTAGACGCCCGGGCGGTGCGTCAGCCGGCGCAGGAAGTCTTTCGCATCGAAGGTCGGTCGGTCGCTCACGGCTCCAGCATCAGGCGGGCCTGGTCGAAGACTTCGGCGAACATCGCCTCGGTCAGGCGCCCCGTATTCGTGTTGTAGCGGCTGCAGTGATAGGAGTCGAGCAGCCGGAAACCGGATAGCGCGTGAACGGCCCCGTGCGCGAATTTGAAATCCGCCTGGCGCCCGCCAACCGCCTTGATAATAGCGCGGTGCGCGATGCCACCCAGCGCGAGCACGACCGCCCCGGCCGGCAGCGTGGCCAGCTCGGCCGCGAGAAAGCGATTGCAGGTGTTGATTTCGGCACCGACCGGCTTGTTGTCGGGCGGCAGGCACTTCACCGCGTTCGTGATGCGGCCGCCCGTGAGCTCCAGGCCGTCATCCGGCGCGACGGACTCGGGTGCGCTGCTGAAGCCGTACTCGTGCAGCATGCGGTACAACAGGATGCCCGCATGGTCGCCCGTGAACGGGCGGCCCGTGCGGTTCGCGCCGTGCATCCCGGGCGCGAGGCCAACGACCAGGAAACGCGCGTCGGCATCGCCGAACGGGGGAACCGGCCGGCAGTAGTAGTCCGGGTAGCGCCCCTGTACGTCGTCGAGGAACGTCGCGAGCCGCGGGCAGTCCCGGCAGCCCGCGTCGAATACGCGCGCGTCCGGCAAGGCCTCAGTCGTCCATGTGGCGAATGACCGCGTCCCCGAAGCCGCGCGTGCCGACGAGCTTCGCGCCGGGCACGAGGTGCGCAAGCTCGCGCTCGACGTCCTGCTTGCCGTGCGGACGTTCCTTGCGCTTCGGCTGGTGAATCGCCTCGCGCAGGCGCGCCAGGTCAAACGTCAGCTCGCCGCCGGCGATCGTGTTCGCCACGCCCTTCATGATCAGCGCGGACGCCTCGGTCCAGCCGAGGTACTCGAGCATCATCGCGGACGACAGGATCAGCGAACCGGGGTTCACGCGGTCTTTCCCGGCGAAGCCCGGGGCCGTGCCATGCGTCGCCTCGAACACGGCGACGGCGTCACCAATGTTCGCGCCCGGCGCGATGCCGATGCCGCCGACCTGCGCCGCGAGCGCGTCGGAGATGTAGTCGCCGTTCAGGTTCAGGGTCGCGATCACGTCGTATTCTTCCGGCCGCATCAGGATCTGCTGCAGGAAGTTGTCGGCGATGACGTCCTTGACGATGATCTCGTTGCCGGTCTTCGGGTTCGCGAAGCTGAGCCAGGGTCCGCCGTCCTTCTCGACCGCGCCGAATTCGGTCTTCGCGAGTGCGTAGCCCCAGTTGCAGAACGCGCCCTCGGTGAACTTCATGATGTTCCCCTTGTGCACGAGCGTGACCGACTGCAGGTCGTGGTCCACGCAGTGCTGCAACGCCTTGCGAATCAGGCGCTCGGAGCCCTCGCGGGACACCGGCTTGATGCCGATGCCGGAGCTCTCGGGGAAACGGATCTTCTTCACGCCAAGCTCGGTCTGCAGGAAGTGGATCAGCTTCTTCACTTCCGGCGAGCCGGTCGGGTACTCGATGCCGGCGTAGATGTCCTCGGTGTTCTCGCGGAACACCGTCATGTTGACGAGTTCCGAGTCACGCATCGGCGTCTGCACGCCGGGGAAGTAGCGGATCGGGCGCACGCACGCGTACAGGTCCAGCGTCTGCCGTATCGCGACGTTCAGCGAGCGGATGCCGCCGCCGGTGGGCGTGGCCAGCGGCCCCTTGATCGAGACGATGTAGCGGCGAAACGCGTCCAGTGTCTCGTCCGGCAGGAACGTGTCGCCGCCGTAGACCTCGTTGGCCTTCGCGCCGGCATACACCTGCATCCAGCAGATGCGCCGCGCATCGCCGTACGCTTTTTGGACCGCCGCGTTCACGACGTCCAGCATCACGGGCGTGACGTCGATGCCGATACCGTCCCCCTCGATGAACGGGATGATCGGCTTGTCCGGCACATTCAGCGAGTGGTCGGTATTGGCGGTGATGGCCGTGCCGTCAGCCGGCACGTCGATGTGATCGTATTGCATTCGTTTTCTCGGGGACCGTTGGAGGCGCCGCCGCGCGGGCGGCGCTCGGGGGCGTGCATTGTACCGATCCTGCGACGGCCGACAAAATGGCGGCTTACAATGCGCCATGCCCCTGATTCTGCTCAACAAGCCGTTCCGCGTGATGTCCCAGTTCTCGGGCGATGGCTCGCGCGCGACGCTCGCGGACTACGTCGACGTGCCGTCGGTCTACCCGGCGGGCCGACTCGACTACGACAGTGAGGGGCTCCTGCTGCTGACGGATGACGGGCGCCTCCAGGCGCGCATCAGCCAGCCGCGGTCCAAGGTGGTCAAAACGTACTGGGCCCAGGTGGAGGGGGTTGCTGATGCCGACCGGCTCGCAAAGCTGGAACTCGGCGTGCGCCTCAAGGACGGGCGCGCCCGCGCCCTGGCCGCGCGGCCGATCGATGCGCCACCCGGCCTCTGGGAGCGGGACCCGCCGATCCGCTACCGGGCCAGCGTTCCCGACAGCTGGATCGAAGTCCGGCTGCTGGAGGGCCGCAACCGCCAGGTGCGGCGCATGACGGCGGCCGTGGGACTGCCCACGCTCAGGCTGATACGAAGCGCCATCGGTCCGTGGTCGCTGGACGGGCTCGCGCCGGGCCGGTACCGCTCCGTGCCGACCGACGACGCGTGGCGCGCGCTCACGCGGCAGCGCGGCGGGCCGTAGTGCTGCGCTGAATCAGCCGCGTCGCAACCCGGCAATGCGCATGGCCACTTCCATCGCCTGTTCGTAGTTCAGGCGCGGGTCGACGGTCGACTTGTAGGCGCGGGCCAGGTCGTTGTCGGTGAGGCCGCGGGCGCCGCCCGTGCATTCGGTAACGTCTTCGCCGGTGAGCTCCAGGTGCACGCCGCCGAGGTAGCTGCCCTGCTCCGCGTGCACGCGGAACGCGGACTCCAGTTCGGCCACGACGTTGTCGAAGCGACGCGTCTTGACCCCGTCCGCCGTGCTCTCGGTGTTGCCGTGCATCGGGTCGCAAACCCAAAGCACCGGGGATCCGGTCTCACGCACCGCGGCGATCATTTCCGGCAGGTGCTGCTCGACGGACCTGGCGCCGAATCGGTGAATCAGCGTCAGGCGACCGGGCTCGTTGTTCGGATTGAGCACGCGGATCAGCTCCTGGAGCCACTCCCGTGTCATGCCCGGGCCGATCTTGATCCCCATCGGGTTCGCAATGCCGCGGAAGTACTCGACGTGCGCGCCATCGAGTTGCGCGGTGCGCATGCCGATCCACGGAAAGTGTGTCGTCAGGTTGTACCAGCGGCCGCGGCGTTCGAGGTAGCGTGTCTGCGCCTGCTCGTACAGGAGATGCAGGCCCTCGTGAGCCGCGTAAATGTCCGCGCGCTGCGCATGGTGCAGCTCGCGCCCCAGGATCGTCTCCATGAAATCCAGCGAGCCGGAGATCGACTCGACGATGCCGCGGTACTCATCGGCCATCGGCGAATGGCCGACCCAGTCGAGATCCCAGTATTCCGGGTGATGCAGGTCGGCGAAGCCGCCATCCACCAGCGACCGCACGAAGTTCAGCGTGAGCGCGGCGCGCTCGTAGCCACGCAGGATGAGCTGCGGTTCCGGCACACGGTCGGCCTCCGTGAATGCGCTGCGGTTGACGAGGTCGCCGCGGAAGCTCGGCAGCGTCGTGCCGTCGCGCGTCTCGGTGTCCGCGGAACGCGGCTTCGCGTACTGCCCGGCCATGCGGCCCACGCGCACGATCGGCTTCTTGAGCCCGTACAGCAGCACGAGGCTCATCTGCAGCAGGATCTTCAGCTTCGCGACGATGTTCTCGGACGTGCACTCGTCGAACGTCTCCGCGCAGTCGCCGCCCTGGAGCACGAACGCTTCGCCCCGCTGCGCCCGGGCGATGTGGCTTTTCAGCGCATCGACCTCCCAGGACGTGACGATGGGCGGCAGCTTCGACAGCGCCGCCACCGTGCGGTCGAGTTCCGCCTGGTCCGGGTACGTCGGTTGCTGCTGCGCTTCCTTGCCTTGCCAGCGGGCCGGGTGCCATTCGGTGGCGGGAATGTTGCGGGTCACGGGTGTCACCAGTGGGTTCGTCAAGAAAACCGTTCGACAAAAAAGGGGCCTTGCGAGCCCCGGTTGCGGCGAACTATGCCACGCCGCGCGACGGCGGGGCAAAAGTTTCTCGTGTAATCAGGGGCTTGCAGCGGTGCCGCCGGGCGTCCGGCACGCGCACTCGCCGCCCGGCTGCAGGCCGTTCTTTTTTCGTGAATTTTTGGCACAATTGCCGCCTTTCGCCTGCCCGTCAGCAGGCCGCCGGCCGCGCACTCGCGACCCGCGCAGGACACGCACTGGAGCATTTATGCAGGACATCCTGGTTCTGGGCGCCGGAAAAATCGGCGCGCTGATTTCCGGCTTGCTCGCCGAGAGCGCCGACTACAACGTACAGCTCGCCGATGCGCGCCCGGGCGCCGCGGCCGAAGTGGCGGACGCGCACGCGCTCAACAACATCAGCGCCTATGACCTGGACGCGGCCGACAAGGATGCGCTGGCGGCGCACATCGCGAAGCACCGGCCGATCGCCGTCGTCTCCGGCCTGCCCTATTTCTGCAACGTCGGCGTCGCCGAGGTCGCGCGTGCCGCGGGCCTGCACTACTTCGACCTGACCGAAGACGTGGAAGTCACGAAGGCGGTGCGCGACATCGCACAGGGTGCCGAGCAGGTGTTCGCCCCGCAGTGCGGGCTCGCGCCCGGCTTCATCAGCATTGCCGCGAACGAGCTGATCACGCACTTCGACAGCCTGCGCTCGGTGAAACTCCGTGTCGGCGCCCTGCCCCAGAACCCGAATAACGTCCTGAAGTACTCGCTGACCTGGTCGACCGACGGTGTCATCAACGAGTACGGAAACCTTTGCCGCGCCATCGTCGACGGCAAGGAAGTCGACGTGCTGCCGCTCGAGGGCCTCGAGGAAATCGAGATCGACGGCACACTGTACGAAGCGTTCAATACGTCCGGTGGCCTGGGTTCGCTGTCCGAGACCTATGGCAGTCGCGTCAGCAGCATGAACTACAAGACGATGCGCTACCCGGGCCACTGCGAACAGATGCGCCTGCTGATGAACGGGCTGCGTCTCAACCACGACCGCGATACGCTGAAGCGCATCCTCGAGAACTCCGTGCCGCAGACCCTGCAGGACGTCGTCATCATCTACGCCGCCGTCACCGGCGAGCAGGATGGCGAATTCCGCGAGGAAAACTACGTGAACAAGGTCTACCCGCAGGTCGTCGCGGGCCGGCTGTGGTCCGCCATCCAGATCACGACGGCGGCGGGCATCTGCAGCGTCATCGACCTCGTGCTGGGCGCACCGGGCCGCTTCAAGGGTTTCGTCGCGCAGGAGGAATTCCGCCTCGACGACATCCTCACAAACCGCTTCGGCCAGTTCTACGCCCACGGCGGTTCCAGCATTCAGTCCGCGAGCCTCGTGGCACGCGGCCAGACGGGACACCAGCGCAGCGGCAAGCGCACGGTCGTCAGGGAGGCGCAGGCATGAAGAAGCTCCTCGACAGCCTGGGGCTCGGCGACGTCAACGCCGGCACTTGGATCGGCGACCGCAGCCTCGAAGACGCCAAGGCGCCGGTCATCGATTCCTTCAACCCGGCTACCGGCGAGCGCATTGCCGGCGTGCGATCGACCACGCCCGAGGAATACGAGCAGGTCGTCGCCGCCGCGCGTGATGCGTTTGCCGATTGGCGCATGATTCCCGCGCCGGTGCGCGGCAACGCGGTGCGCCTGATCGGCGACGCGCTGCGCCGGCACCGCGATGCGCTCGGTAGCCTCGTCACGCTCGAAATGGGAAAGATCCGGGCGGAAGGCATCGGCGAGGTCCAGGAGATGATCGACATCGCCGACTTCGCGGTCGGCCAGTCGCGGATGCTGTACGGCAAGACGATGCACTCGGAGCGCCCGTTGCACCGGATGTACGAGCAATGGCACCCGCTCGGCATCGTCGGCACGATCTCGGCGTTCAACTTCCCGGTAGCCGTGTACTCGTGGAACGCGTTTATCGCGGCCATCTGCGGCAACGTGAACATCTGGAAGCCGTCGCCCAAGACGCCGCTCTGCGGGGTCGCGGTGCAGAAAATCATCAACGAGGCGCTTGCGCGCGAGGATCTCCCGCCGGCGTTCTCCCTGATCAACGACGGCAGCAATGCGCTTGCGCAGGAATTTGTCGACGACACCCGCATCGACCTCGTTTCATTTACCGGCTCGTGCGCGGTTGGCAAGAAGGTCGGCGCCCGCGTCGCGGCCCGCATGGGCAAGTGCCTGCTGGAACTCGGCGGCAACAACGCGATCATCGTCGACGAGTATGCGAACCTGGAACTGGCGGTCCCGGCCATCGTGTTCGGTTCCGTCGGCACGGCGGGGCAACGCTGTACCTCGACGCGCCGAGTCCTCGTGCACCGTTCGCGCTTCGACGACCTGAAGAATGCGCTCGTGAACGCGTACCGACAGGTGCGCATCGGCGACCCGCTCGATGAGAAAACGCTGATGGGCCCGCTGATAGAGGCGTCCTCGATCGAACGCGTCGAAGCCGCCATCGCTGCCGTTCGCAAGGCCGGCGGCGACGTCCTCTGCGGTGGTGAGCGCCTCGAGGGCCCGGGCAACTTCATCACGCCGGCGATCGCAGTCGCACAGAACAACTGGGAGATCGTCCAGACGGAGACGTTCGGGCCGATCCTCTACCTGGTGCCGTTCGACACGCTCGACGAGGCCATCGCCATGCAGAACGGCGTCGTTCAGGGCCTGTCGTCGTCCATCTTTACGGACAACCTGCAGCACGCCGAAACCTTCCTGTCCGCACGCGGTTCCGACTGTGGCATCGCGAACGTCAACATCGGCACGTCCGGTGCGGAGATCGGCGGTGCCTTCGGCGGTGAGAAGGAAACCGGCGGCGGCCGCGAGGCCGGTTCCGATTCTTGGAAGGCCTACATGCGCCGCCAGACGAACACGATCAACTGGGGCACGGACCTGCCGCTGGCCCAGGGCATCAAGTTCGAATTCTAGGCTATAAGGCCTCGAAGCGATTCGCGTCGCGGTTCTTGCGCACTTTGCCGGCCGGGAAAATCCGGCCGCTCATTGCGAGGTACACGCCCGGTGGCGCCATCTGCACCGCGCCGACCGCCATGCCGACGTTGAAGACGGCATCGGTGGTCTTGAAGCGCGCCGGCGACAGCGCGCCGGTCAGCACGATCGTCTTGCCGGAAAGGCCCGCGAGCGCCTCCGCCGTCTCCGCCATCGTGTCCGTACCGTGCGTCACGACGTAACGCTGGCCGTCGTCGTTCGCGATGGTCTCTCGAAGCAGCGCGCGGTCCTCGTCCGTCATTTCCAGGCTGTCTTTCTGCAATAGCGGCACGATCTCGTAGGCGAAATCGACGAGACCCTCGGCGAGGATATGGGCAACCTGGGAGTCTCCCACGGCGAAACGGCTGAGCGCGTCGAAATAGATCTTGTCGATCGTGCCGCCGGTGGTGATGAATCGGATGAACATGGCCTGCTATGATGACAGCATGAACGAAACGCGTCGATCGCTCGGCCCCGTCCAGCGCCTGGCCGCCACGGTGTTGCTGGCGGTGTGTGGCGTCACCCAGGCCCACGCGGCGGGCAAGGTGGTTGTCCTCGATGTCGAGGGCGCCATCGGCGTTCCGACCGCCGACTATCTCGAGAGCGGCTTTGCGCACGCGCGCGAGACCGCCGCGGACCTCATCGTATTGCGTATGGACACGCCGGGCGGGCTGGTGTCCTCCACCCGCGACATCATCCAGTCGATCCTGTCATCGCCGATTCCGGTCGCCACCTACGTCGCGCCGGCTGGCGCCCGGGCGGACAGCGCGGGCACCTACATCCTGCTCGCGAGCCACATCGCCGCGATGGCACCCACGACGCACCTCGGTGCCGCGACGCCGGTCTCGCTGACGGGCGACGGCGCATTGCCCGCGCCCGCAGAGGCGCCGCCCGAGGACGAGGCGTCCGAACCGGCTGCGCAAGAAGACGGCGGCGGTGAGGCCGACGAGAGCGAAGACGCGGAACCGGCGCGCACCGGCAGCGCGATGGACAACAAGGTGCTGAACGACGCGATCGCGTACATCCGCACGCTGGCCGAGCGCCACGGCCGGAATGCCGACTGGGCCGAGAGCGCCGTCCGCGACGCGGCGACGCTCACCTCGACCGACGCCCTCGCGAAGAACGTCATCGAGATCATCGCGGAGGACGAGCAGGACCTCCTGCGCCAGATCGACGGCCGCGAGGTCACGGCCGGTGGCGTGGCGGTGACGCTTGCCGTCGCGGGCGCGGACATCGAAACGTTCGAGCCGAGTTGGCGTATCAAGTTGCTGAACGTGCTGGCGAATCCCGAAGTCGTGCTGATCCTCGGCATGATCGGCCTGTACGGCCTGATGTACGAAGGCTGGAATCCGGGCGCAATCGTTCCCGGTGTGGTCGGCGTCATCTGCCTGCTGCTCGCGGCCTACGGCCTGCAGGTGCTCCCCGTGAACTACGCGGGGCTCGCGCTGCTGACCGTCGGCATCGCGCTGATGGTCGCGGAGGCATTTGCGCCGAGTTTCGGTGCGCTCGGGCTCGGCGGCATCGCCGCGTTCGTGTTCGGCGCGATCATCATGTTCGATTCGGGCATTCCCGGCTTCGGTATCTCCATTGCGCTCGTCCTCACCATCGCCATCGTTGCCGCGGCCGCCATCATCTGGACCGCCGGCTACGTGCTGAAGCTTCGCCGTCGCGGCGCGGTCTCCGGCGCGGGCTCGATCGTCGGCGGCATCGGCACCGCGATGGAGGACTTCACTGGCGCCGGCAAGGTCTGGCTCGAGGGCGAGGCCTGGGCGGCGCACAGCGACCGCGCCATCGAGAAGGGCCGGAAAGTTCGCGTAAATGAACTCCGCGGACTGACGCTGCACGTGGAGCCCGTTGCCGACTCGGACACGCCGGCAACGCTGCGCCCGCAAGAATGAAACCTGACTGCTGACTGGAAACCGCAATGGACCTCATACCTTATCTCGGCTTCGGCCTGGTCATCCTGATCGTCGTTTTCACGCAGATCTTCAAGGTTCTGAAGGAGTACGAGCGCGGCGTCATCTTCTTCCTCGGCCGCTTCCAGAAGGTCAAGGGGCCGGGCCTGATTATCCTCATCCCGGTCGTCCAGAAGATGATCAAGGTGGACCTGCGCGTCGTGGTCATGGACGTGCCCACCCAGGACGTCATCTCGCGCGACAACGTGTCGGTGAAGGTGAACGCTGTCATCTACTTCCGCATCGTCGACCCGGAAAAGGCCGTAATCCGCGTGGAGAACGTCTTCGAGGCCACGAGCCAGCTCTCGCAGACGACGCTGCGCTCCGTCCTCGGTCAGCACGAACTCGACGACATGCTCGCCGAGCGCGACAAGCTGAACGAGGACATCCAGAACATTCTCGACCAGCGCACCGACAATTGGGGCATCAAGGTCGCGAATGTCGAGATCAAGCACGTCGACCTCGACGAGAGCATGATCCGGGCCATCGCACAGCAGGCCGAGGCTGAGCGCTCACGGCGAGCCAAGGTCATCAACGCGGAAGGCGAAAAGCAGGCGGCGACGATGCTGGCCGAGGCTGCGAACATGCTGGCCAAAGAGGAGCAGGCACTTCAGCTTCGCTACCTGCAGACGCTGAAGGAAATCGCGAGCGAGAAGACGAACACGATCGTCTTCCCGCTGCCGCTGGAACTCGTCGAGCCCATCCTGAAGATGAAAAAGAATCCGCCGGGCGGCGCATAGTCCTCAACCGGACAACGGCGGGATCAGCACACGGATTGCCGCACCGCCGAGTTGGGAGCGCCCGATCTCGAGTTCGCCGCCGTAGGAACCGGCGATCTCACGGACGATGGCCAGGCCGATGCCGTGGCCGGGTGTCGATTCGTCCAGCCGGACCCCGCGGTTCGTCAGCGCTCCCACCGCTTCTTCCGGAATCCCGGGCCCGTCATCTTCGACGACGAGCTGCAGGCCGCTCGCCGCGCGCCGACCGCCGTTCGCGGGCCGTATCGACAGGCTGACCCGCGCTCGGCACCACTTGCACGCGTTGTCGAGCAGGTTGCCGGCAAGCTCGAGGAAGTCACCCGCGTCCCCGCGGAACTTCATGCCGGGTGCCACGTCGACCGCAATCTCCGGTGACTTTTCCCGATAGACCTTGCGCAGGCCGTTGACGAGCTTTTCGACTTCCTGGGCGACCGGCACCGGCGCAAGGCCGACCTGGCTCCCCGCCGCTGGCTTGCGCAACTGGTAACGCACGATGTCGTCCATCCGTCCGACCTGCTCGTCCAGTCGTTCCCGGAGAACCCGATCGCCAGACTCATCAAGCAACGAGCGCACCGCCGCGAGCGGCGTCTTCAGGCTGTGCGCGAGATTGTCCAACGTGTAGCGGTAGCGGTCCGAGCGCGCGCGTTCGCTGTCGATCAGCAGGTTCATGTTGCGAGCGACGCCGGCCAGTTCGTCGGGAAACGATTCGGAGAGCTGGGCGCGGCCGCCTTCCTCGATCTCGACGATCTCCGATTCGATGCGCCGGAGCGGCGACAGCAAGCGCCGCATCAGCAGTGCGATGGCCAGCAGCATGATTGCGGCGACCGCGGCGAACCAGCCGAAGAGCTGCCCCCGGTAGTTCGCGACCTGCGCATGAAACGCGTCGAGACTCTCGTAGACCCGGAACACGTACGGTACCAGTTCGCCGTCGCCGAACTCCCATTGCACCGCGAGGCTCAGGCCGAGCAGCGGCGTGCCGTCGCCAAGTTCGCTGCGCGTGAAGACCTGTTCCCCGGGTGGCGGTTCGGGGCCCATCGGCAGCTCGAGGCCCAGTGCCGAGCGCGACTGCCACACCGGTGCGCCGTCGGCGCCTTCGAGCTCGGCGTACAGCCCGGACCCGATGGCATTGAAGCGGCTTTCGACCAGGTCGATCGGCAGCGTCAGGGAATTGTCGGCGGCGGGCTCGGCGGCCGCGAGCAATTGCATCAGGTATCCGTCGAGGATCTCCTCGCGGGCGCTCTCACCGGCGGAGACAAACGCCGTGTCGAGCACGACGATCGTCGCGCCGAAGAAGACCAGCAACAGGACGCTGACCGAGACGAGCAGTCGTGCGCTGAGCGACGACACGGGCGCGTCAGTCGGTCTGTTTGCGCTCTAGCGCGAATCGATACCCGCGTCCGCGCAAAGTCTCGATGGGCTTGACGCCGTTGCCGGGGTCGAGCTTCTTGCGCAGGCGCCCGATGAACACCTCGATGACGTTGCTGTCGCGCTCGAAGTCCTGATCGTAGAGACGGTCCGTCAGCTCGGACTTGGAGATCACTTCGCCGGCCCGGACCATCAGGTACTCGAGGATCTTGTATTCAAAGCTCGTAAGGTCGACGGCAGTCCCGTCCACCTTGACCTCCTGGCGCGACATGTCGAGCGCGATCGGCCCCGCCTCGAGCACCGACGATGCCCAGCCGCCCGAGCGCCGCAGCAGCGCGTTGACCCGCGCGCTGACCTCTTCGTACTGGAACGGCTTTACGACGTAGTCGTCTGCGCCGGCTTCGAGGCCATCCACCTTGTCCTGCCAGCGGTCACGCGCCGTCAGGATCAGGATCGGGAACGTGCGGCCCGCGGAACGGGCCTCCCGGATGATCTCGAGCCCGGAGACCTCGGGCAGGCCCAGGTCGACGATCGCGAGATCGACCGGGTACTCCTGGGCGAAGTACCGTCCTTCGCGTCCGTCCGCGGCTTCGTCGACGGCAAATCCCTCGTTGCGAAGACGTGAGGCGAGCGTCTCGCGCAGCGCATCGTCGTCTTCGATCAGCAGCAGTCTCATGACTAGTCCCGCCGGCGTCCCGGCACCTTGAACGTCTTGATCTTCCCGTCCTTGGTCATCGCCCGGATGTGATGGGTCTCACGACCGTTCGCCACCCGGGTTTCGGCCGAGATGATGCGTTCGACGTCACCGCGCCGCCGGACCGACTCCACGGCTTCGGACAGGGACATCGCCCCGCGCTGCGCGGCAAAATGACCTTGGTCCGCCGGCGCCGTTTCCGGCGCGAAGTCCGCCGCCCGGTCCCGCTGCAGCGCCGCGGCCGGTCCGGCGAGGACCACGGCCAGCAGGGCCCCGGCGACAACCGGCAACGTCCGCGAGCTCGAGATGCGAAAGGCGTTCATGAAGATGCTGTCAGCGAGTGTCCTGATTGCGGGGCAGTGTCGTATGTCGCCGGGGCGAATGCAATGCACCGCGTCACGCCTGCGCCCTGGCCAGCCTACCCGGCCGGTCGGACGTCGACGCGTACCCGCAGTTCACGGCCCGGGTCATACGGCATCTGCGTGGCGTAGGTCTGCCCATGGTACTTGTACACGACCCGATAGCCGTCGATCCGCTGCTCGCGGGTCTCGCGCATCGTGGTGCGGCAACGCTCGACGGGGCGCGAGTACTCCTCGACCATCACGCCATTGCGGCGCGTTGCCGCCGTGTTGCCCACGGCCGCACCGATCAGCGTGCCGGCGACGGTCGCTGCGTCGTTGCCGCGGCCGCTGCCGAACTGGTGCCCGACCACGCCGCCGATCACGGCGCCGAGTATCGTGCTGCCGGCCGTGCCGGGGGCCGGCCGCTCGACAGAGTAGCGGCGGTCCTCCTGCCAGCACTCGCGCACGGGCGTCTTGACGGTGACATAGCGCACGATCGGCTCCGAGCTGATGACGCGGGCATAGTCGTACTGTGCACGCCGGGAATCCGCCTGGGCAGGCAGCGCGATCGCCAGTGACAGCGCGAGCGCAGCGCCTGCGGTCATTTGCTTCAGTCGTGTATTGCTCATGGTCCTGCCATCCCTTGTGTCGACCGGCCCTTCGCCAGCCTGGAACACAGCGTAGACAGGCGCCACTGAATCGTGGCTGAACGCTCAGCGATTCTCGTCGAGCCGCCTCTTGGCCTGGCGCCACTCGTGCTCCAGGTCAGCCATCGACAGGTCGCGGGCCGCCCGGCCCGTGTCGGCGATCGCGCGTTCCATGTCCCGGAACCGGGCCTCGAACTTGCGGTTTGCGCCGCGCAGCGCCGCCTCTGGGTCCACATCGAGGTGCCGGGCGAGGTTTACGATGGCGAACAGCAGGTCGCCGAATTCCTCCTCGATGTGGGCCTTGTCGCGGGTGCCGACAGCGTCATCCAGCTCGTCGAGCTCCTCGTGGATCTTGTCGCGAACGCCGCCCCGGTCGGCCCAGTCAAAACCCACGTTGCCGGCACGCTTGCCGAGCTTGCGGGCACGCATCAGGGCTGGCAGGGATGCCGCGATCCCGGCCAGGGCGCTCTTGTCCTCGCCGTCCGCCCGTTCGCGGGCCTTGATGCGCTCCCAGCTGCCGTCCTGCTTGCCGGCGGCGATCTGGTCGTCGTCGCCGAATACGTGCGGGTGGCGCCGGAGCATCTTCTCGCTGATCGCGCCGGCGACGTCATTGAAGTCGAAGTGCCCCGCCTCGGCCGCCATCTGCGCGTGGAAGACGACCTGGAACAGCAGGTCGCCGAGTTCGTCCCGGAGCCCCGCCATGTCCCCGCGATGGATGGCATCGGCCACCTCGTAGGCCTCCTCGATCGTGTACGGCGCGATCGAGGCGAAGTCCTGCTCCACGTCCCACGGGCAACCCGTCCGTCGGTCCCGGAGGCGCGCCATGATCTCGAGTAAATTTTCGATATTCACCATAGCGCGCTGATTAATAAAGCTTTTCGCGCAATTTCATCAGCATGTGCGCGGTCGCGCCCCAGATCCGGTGCGGCCCGTAGCGGTATTCGAAAATCGGCACCTTGCGGCCGCGGAAATCGCGTTGCGCGCGCTGCGCATTACCGGGGTCGAGCAGGAAGGAGAGCGGCACCTCGAACACGAGCTCTACCTCGTTTCGGTCGAGGACGAATTCGGCGTCCGGCGCGACACTGCCGACCACCGGAGTGACCGCGTAGCCGGTGACCGTGGGCATCGCTTCGAGGCACCCGAACACGGTGACCTGCGACGGCGCGATGCCGACCTCCTCGTGCGTCTCGCGCAGCGCAGTGTCGACGATCGACGTGTCGGCGTCCTCCATGCCACCGCCCGGGAACGCGATCTGGCTCGCATGGTGCTTGAGGGCCGACGAACGTCGGGTCAGCAGCACCGTCAACCCGTCCCGCCGCTCGATGACCGGGATCAGCACGCCCGCCGGGCGCAGCGCGCCGGTCAGGCTCTCGCGGAACTCCGCGGGCCAGTCCTCGCTGCCCGGCGGCAACTCGACCGCAACCGGGTCGTCCGGCACGCACAGCGGCGCGAGGCGCGCTTCCAGCAGCGCCAGCGTGGGATTCGCGTTGCCCGTCATCGGCTCAGTGCTTGATTCCGCCCTCGGTGAGCGCGGCCGGGTCCAGCAGGCGGTCGAGCTCGGCGTCCGTCAGGTCGGTCATTTCGCGGGCGACGTCTTTCACCGGGCGCCCTTCCTTGTAGGCCCGCTTCGCGACCGCGGCGCCCAGCTCGTAGCCGATGACCGGGTTCAGCGCGGTGACCAGGATCGGGTTGCGGTCCAGGGCCCGGTTGATGTTGTCGCTGTTCACCTGGAACCCCGCGATCGCCTTGTCCGCGAGGCAGGTAGTTGCGTTCGCCAGAAGCTCGATGCTCTGCAGCAGGTTGTAGGCCACCACCGGCAGCATGACGTTGAGCTGAAAATTCCCGGACTGGCCCGCGACCGTGATGCAGGCGTCGTTGCCGATGGCCTGCGCCGCGACCATGGCAACGGCCTCCGGAATCACCGGGTTGACCTTGCCCGGCATGATGCTCGAACCCGGCTGGAGCGCCGGCAACTCGATCTCACCGAGGCCGGCCAGCGGCCCCGAGTTCATCCAGCGCAGGTCGTTCGCAATCTTCGTCAGGCTGACCGCCAGCACCCGCAGCTGCCCGGACGCTTCGACAGCCGTGTCCTGCGAGCTCAGCCCCTCGAAGCGGGACTCCGCCGCGGTGAACGGGATGCCGGTCTGCTCGCCGAGCAGCACGGCCACTTTAGACCCGAACTTCGGGTGCGCGTTGATGCCGGTGCCGACCGCGGTGCCGCCCTGCGCGAGCGCCTGCAGGCGTACGAGCGTATCGCCGAGCCGCTCCGCCGCGTGCTCGACCTGCGAGCGCCAGCCGCCGAGTTCCTGTCCCAGCGTCACCGGCATCGCATCCATCAGGTGCGTACGCCCGGTCTTCACGACGCCGCCCACTTCTTCCGATTTTTCCTCGAGCACCTTCGACAGGTGCGCGAGCGCCGGCAGCAGGGTCTCGCGAATCGCGACGGCCGCACTGACGTGTACGCAGGTCGGGATCACGTCGTTGCTGCTCTGGCTCATATTGACGTGATCGTTGGGGTGCACGGCAGCGCCGAGCGCCTCGCTCGCGAGCTGCGCGATCACCTCGTTCGCGTTCATGTTCGAGCTGGTGCCGGAACCGGTCTGGAACACGTCGACCGGGAACTGCGCGTCGTGCTGACCTTCCGCCACGGCGAGCGCCGATTTCTGGATGGCCACTGCAATTTTCGTCGGTAGCAGCCCGAGTTCCGCGTTCGCGCCCGCGGCGGCCCACTTGACAAGCCCGAGCGCCGCGATGAACTGGCGCGGCATCGTCAGCCCGCTGATCGGGAAATTCAGGACCGCACGCTGCGTCTGGGCACCCCACCGGGCATCCACGGGCACTTCCAGTTCGCCCATGCTGTCCTTCTCGATGCGAGTCTTCCTGTCGCTCATTACGTCGATATCCTCGTCTTGATAGCGCTGCAATCGTGTATGATTCGCGCTTTGCGCGCGCAAGTCTACACCGCTTTCCGTCTCCGATTGCCAGCCCTATGAAACTGTCCACCCTCAGGGCTCTCTCGCCCGCCGACGGCCGTTATGCCGACAAGGTGTCGCCCCTCCGGGATCTCTTCAGCGAGTACGGCCTGATTCGTCACCGCGTTCTCGTCGAGGTGCGCTGGCTGCAGGCGCTGGCTGACGAAGCCGCAATCGGTGAGTTGTCGGCGCCGAGCTCGGTTATGAAGCAGGTCCTGAACGAGATCGTGGACGAATTCACGATCGACGACGCCGAGCGCGTCAAGGCCATCGAGAAGACGACGAATCATGACGTCAAGGCGGTGGAATATTTCATCCGCGAGAAGCTCGGCGACGGCCCGGAGACCGGCCCGCTCAAGGATTTCCTGCATTTCGCGTGTACGTCGGAAGACATCAACAACCTGTCCTACGCGCTGATCCTGCGCTCGGCGCGAGCCGACGTACTTTTGCCGAAGATGCGGGCACTGCACACGATTCTCGCCGGAATGGCGAAAAAGTACGCCGCCGTGCCGATGCTGTCGCGCACCCACGGGCAAACGGCCAGCCCGACAACGGTCGGCAAGGAACTCGCGAACGTCGTGCACCGGCTGAAGCGCATCGCCGGACAGTTTGCCGATGTCTCAATTCTCGGCAAGTTCAACGGCGCCGTCGGCAATTTCAATGCGCACGTCGTCGCGTACCCGGATGCGGACTGGCCAGCAATCAGTGACCGGTTCGTCCACTCCCTCGGCCTCGAGCCGAACTCGCATACGACGCAGATCGAACCGCACGACTGGACAGCCGAGTACTGTCACGCGCTGCAACGCTACGACACGGTGCTGATCGACCTGTGCCGCGACATCTGGGCGTACATCTCGCTTGGCTACTTCCGACAGAAAGTAGCGGCCGGTGAAGTCGGTTCGTCCACGATGCCGCACAAGGTCAACCCGATCGACTTCGAGAATGCTGAAGGCAACCTCGGGATGGCGAATGCGCTGCTCGGTCACTTCGCTGAGAAGCTGCCGATCTCGCGCTGGCAGCGTGACCTCACCGACTCTACGGTGCAACGGAACTTCGGGGTGGCGACGGGCTATGTGCTGATCGCCGTCGAGTCGCTCGTGAAAGGTCTCGGCAAGCTGCAGATCGACGAGCAGGCAATCAACCGCGATGTCAGCGCAGCGTGGGAAGTTCTTGCCGAGGCCGTGCAGACCGTGATGCGGCGTTACGGTATCCCGGAACCTTACGAGCAGCTCAAGGCGCTGACCCGCGGCCGCCCGGTCGACCGGGCACTGCTTGCCGAATTTATCGGCGGCCTGGACATCCCGGCCGATGAGCGGGAGCGCCTCCTGGCGCTGAGGCCGGAAGACTACACCGGGCTCGCCGAGGCCCTGGCAAACCGGGTTTGATGTCTTTTTTTGGCGACATCCCGCCATCTGTATTCCGCTGCTACCATATGTGAAAACCGGGAACGCCGGTCGGGCCGTCGGCCCGCGCCCGAAATGCAGCAACGGCGCGGGATGCGAACCATTCTCAGGCGGTTTCTGCGCCCCCAAAACGTGACGCAGTTGGCAACGGCGCGAATGGCGGTCCCGCTAATATGACGACTCATAACTCCGAACCGGTACGACAATCAATAACGCCGGGAAAGGACTGGAAGCGGGATCGCATGGCAGAGGCGCAGAAAGAAAGCAAACGCTGGGTCATTTCGACTCGCGAGGAGATGCGGGATGCCGCTGTCACCGTCGCGCGCGAGGCCAAGCGGCGTGTGTCCATCTTCACGCACGACCTCGAACCGGGAATCTACGATGACCCGGACTTTCTCGAGATCATCAAGCGGCTTGTGCTGTCGCAAACCTATGCCCGTATCCGCGTACTGATCGCGGACCCGACGCGCGCGATAAAGAACGGCAACAACTTCGTCCACCTCGGACGTCGGTTGAACACGTATATCGAATTTCGACACGTGCGCGAGGATCTGCGCACGCACGCCGAGTCGTTTTGCATTGCCGATGACAAGGCACTGGTGTATCGGCTGCAGGCCAGTCGCTGGGAAGGCATCGTGGATATTCACGAACCGGCCGTCGCCCAGCTCTACGGAAAGATGTTCGACGAAATCTGGCTCGCCAGCGAAGTGGAAATGGAATTTCGCCAACTGGGGGTTTGACGTGCTCGCAACTGATCTCACCGTTGCCGCCGTGGTGTTTCACGACGGCAAATACCTCATCGTTGAAGAAAAGGCGACCGGGCGCATCGTCTTCAACCAGCCGGGCGGGCACATCGAGGCCGGCGAATCGCCCGAACAGGCCGTCATCCGCGAGGTTCGCGAAGAGACCGGCTGCGAAGTCCGCTGCGACGACCTGATCGGTGTCTACCTCTGGATTCATCCGCAGACGCGCCAGCAGTTCCTGCGCATCATGTACGTCGCGGAGTTCCTGGACTGCGACGAATCGCTGCCGCTCGACACACCGATCGTGAGGCGCCACTGGCTCACACGCGACGAGATCGAACAGCGGCGCCTGAAACTGCGTTCGCCCGCCGTGCTGCGCTGCGTACAGGATTTCGAGGCGGGCCGCCGCGAATCCGATGCCCTGTTTGCCGGGCTGCTGCCGCTTACGAAGCACGTCGACCGGGTCATGGCGCGCGCCGATCTCGTCTGACTCCTGCTAAAATCCGCGCCCTATGGCGCATTACCTCGACAACCTGGCCGGCCGCGTGGTCGTTCTTGGCTTGTCCGGCGGCGTGGACTCCGCCGTCGCCGCAATCCTGCTCAAGGACGCCGGTGCGACGGTTCACGCGCTGCACATGACGAACTGGGATGACGACGACGGCTACTGCACCGCCGCCGCAGACCTGCAGGACGCGCGCGCCGTGTGCGAACGGCTCGACATCCCGCTGCATCACGTCAATTTCGCCCGCGAGTACCGCGAGCGTGTTTTCGAGCACTTCCTCGGCGAGTACCGCCGGGGACGTACGCCGAATCCGGACGTGCTTTGCAACCGCGAGATCAAGTTCGGTGAGTTCCGGCGTCATGCGGCGCGGCTCGGTGGCGAGTTGCTCGCGACCGGCCACTACGCACGGACCGCGACGATCGACGGCGAGCCGGCGCTCCTGAAGGCCGTCGACGCGGGCAAGGACCAGAGCTACTTCCTGCACGCCGTAGCCGCAGACGCCCTGGCACAGACCGTGTTCCCGCTTGGGGACCTGCGGAAGACGGACGTGCGGCGACTGGCGCACGAGCACGGGCTGCCCGTGCACGACAAGAAGGACAGCACCGGGATCTGCTTCATCGGCGAACGCCCGTTCCGCGAATTCCTGTCCCGCTTCGTCACGGCGGAGCCCGGCCCGATCCGGACGCCGGACGGCCGCGAGGTCGGCACGCACGCGGGCCTGGTGCACTACACGCCGGGCCAGAGGCAGGGACTCGCCATCGGCGGCCGTCGCGACGCCCGAGACGCACCGTGGTACGTCGTCGGCAAGGACGTACCGAACAATGTGCTGATCGTCGACCAGGGCGACAGCCCACTGCTCTACAGCGACACCTTGCTGGCTGAAGATGCCACCTGGATCGGTGCGGCGCCCGCGGGCCTGGCGGATGGCCTGCGCCTGTGCGCCAAGGTGCGTTATCGGCAGCCTGACCAGGCGTGCACCGTTCTGGGCACCGGCGGGGGCCGCGTCCGGGTCCGCTTCGATGCACCGCAGCGAGCAGTGGCGCCGGGCCAGTACGTGGTCTTCTACGACGGCGAACGCTGCCTTGGCGGCGCCACGATCGCGGAGACGCGGCGTGTGCCGGGCGAGCCACCCGACCGTCACCACGCGCTGAGCGCCTGAGCGCCGGCCGGCCGATTGGTCGGGCGAAAGGCGACGCCATTCGCTATAATTCGCCGCCCGAACGGGCCCGGTTTTCGCGGCCGGCCCGACAAGAATCATTCGCTGAATCCCGGAGAACGACAGATGAAGGACAGCTTCGGCTCCCGCTCGACGCTGGCCGTCGATGGCACGGACTACCAGATCTTCCGCCTCGACGCCGTCAAGGACGGTCACGCTGACCGCCTGCCCTATTCCCTGAAGATCCTGCTCGAGAACCTGTTGCGGTTCGAGGACGGCCGCGATGTGACCCGCGAGGACATCCTCGCGCTCGCGAGCTGGGATCCCAAGGCGGAGCCCAGCACCGAAATCTCGTTCACACCGGCCCGCGTCATCCTGCAGGACTTCACGGGCGTCCCCGCCGTGGTCGACCTGGCCGCGATGCGCGACGCCGTGGTCAAGCTCGGCGGGTCCGCGGACCGCATCAACCCGTTGTCACCGGCCGAACTGGTCATCGACCACTCCGTCCAGGTCGACAACTACGGCGCCGCCAACGCGCTCGACCTGAACAACAAGATCGAGTTCCAGCGCAACCGCGAACGCTATTCGTTCCTGCGCTGGGGACAGTCCGCGTTCGAGAATTTCCGCGTCGTCCCGCCGAATACCGGCATCGTGCACCAGGTGAACCTCGAGTACCTGAGCCGCGTGGTGTTCGACGCCGAGTTTGACGGCGTGCGCAGTGCGTACCCCGACACCGTCGTGGGCACGGACTCGCACACGACGATGATCAACGGCCTCGGCGTGCTCGGCTGGGGCGTCGGTGGCATCGAGGCGGAAGCCGCGATGCTGGGCCAGCCCATCACGATGCTGATCCCGCAGGTCATCGGCTTCAAGCTGACCGGCAAGCTTACCGAGGGCGCGACCGCGACCGACCTGGTGCTCACCGTCACGGAGATGCTCCGCGAAAGGGGCGTCGTCGGCAAGTTCGTCGAGTTCTTCGGTGACGGGTTGTCGCAGCTTCCGCTGGCGGACCGGGCGACGCTCGGCAACATGTCGCCGGAGTTCGGCTCCACCTGCGCGATCTTTCCGATCGACGGCGAGACGATCCGTTACCTCGAGCTGTCGGGGCGCGACCCGGCACAGATCGCCGTGGTCGAGGCCTACGCGAAGGAACAGGGCCTGTGGCGCGTCGACGGCCAGCCGGACGCGCTGTACACCGACACGCTCGAACTCGACCTCGGCTCTGTCGAGCCCTGCATCTCCGGCCCGAAACGGCCGCAGGACCGCATCCTGCTCAAGGAAGCAGACAGCGTCTACGCGAAGCACCTCGAGGCCGCCGTCGCGAACCGCAAGGCCGCGGGCAAAGCCAGCGCGGAAGTGAACGGCGAAAACGTCGAGATCCGCGACGGCGCCGTCCTGATCGCCGCGATCACGAGCTGCACGAACACGTCGAACCCGGCCGTCATGGTGGCTGCCGGCCTGCTCGCGCGCAACGCACGCGAAAAGGGCCTGAAGGCGCAGCCCTGGGTCAAGACCAGCCTGGCGCCTGGCTCGCGCGTCGTTACCGACTACCTCGAGAAGGCGGACCTGCTGGACGACCTGGACGCGATCGGCTTCTACACGGTCGGCTACGGCTGCACGACCTGCATCGGCAATTCCGGGCCGCTGCTCCCGTCAATCGCCGATGCGGTGACAGAGGGCGACGTCGTCGGCACCAGCGTGCTGTCCGGCAACCGCAACTTCGAGGGCCGCATCCACCCGCTGGTGCGCATGAACTTCCTGGCCTCGCCGCCGCTGGTGGTCGCCTACGCGCTTGCCGGCAACATGGACGTCAACCTGCTGACGGACCCGCTCGGCAATGACAAGGACGGCAAGCCCGTCTACCTGAAGGACATCTGGCCGTCGCAGCGCGAGATCCACGACGTGGTCGGTGCGAACATCGACTCGACGATGTTCAAGTCGAGCTACGGCAGCGTCTTCGAAGGCGACGCAAACTGGAAGAACATCGATTCGCCCGAAGGTGAGATCTACACGTGGGACGATACGTCGACGTACGTGAAGAACCCGCCCTACTTCGACGGCATGACGCGTGATCCGGCGGCCGTGCAGGACGTCAAGGGCGCCCGCGTGCTCGCATTGCTCGGCGACTCGGTCACCACAGACCACATCTCCCCAGCGGGCAGCATTGCCAAGGACAGCCCGGCGGCGCGCTACCTGATCGAACAGGGCGTGCAGCCCGTAGACTTCAATTCCTACGGCTCGCGCCGCGGCAACCACGAAGTGATGATGCGCGGCACGTTCGCGAACATCCGCCTGCGCAATCGCCTCGCACCGGGAACCGAGGGTGGCTGGACGCGCCACCAGCCTTCCGGCGAGCAGATGAGCATCTTCGACGCGGCACAGCGCTACGAGACGGAAGGCACGCCGCTGATCGTCATCGCGGGCAGCGAATACGGCACGGGCTCGTCGCGCGACTGGGCGGCCAAGGGTACGTTGCTGCTGGGCGTGCGCGCCGTGATCGCCAAGAGCTTCGAGCGCATCCATCGCTCCAACCTGATCGGCATGGGCGTGCTGCCCCTGCAGTTCCTGGATGGACAGGATGCGGAGTCGCTGGGCCTCGACGGCACGGAGACGTTCGACATCGTCGGGCAGACGGATCCGTCGGCGAAGACGGTGACCGTGACGGCCACGCCAGCCAACGGCAAGCCGGTCACGTTCGAAGCGCGGGTTCGCATCGACACGCCCAAAGAGCGGGATTACTACGAGCACGGCGGCATCCTCCACTATGTGCTGCGTCAGCTCGCTGCCTGAGCCGGCCGCAATCCGATGAACGCGACGACAGCAGCCCGCATGCTCAAGCGCCCGAAGTGGCTGCGGATCGTACTGATCGTGCTGCTGGTCGTGTTCCTCGTGCTCAGCGCAATCGGGATTTACTGGTCGCGCACGCCCAAGGTGTTCTGGGTCAACGAGTACGTCCAGGGCAACCAGCAGGTCGTCGGTTACTCGACGACGGACACGCTGGTACGGGTTGCCGGAACACTGCTCGACAAGCCGGGTGGCTACCTGACGAACGACATGCTGCCGCCCGGCGTCGTTCTCGACAACATGCCGAACTGGGAACACGGCGTACTGACGCAGGTGCAGGACCTGTCACGCATCCTCCGCAAGGAGTACAGCCGGAGCCAGTCGCAGTCCAAGGAAGACCCGGACCTCGTCATCGCGCAGGAGAAGTTCTTCTCGGAAAGCGACTCTTGGCTGTTTCCACCCACCGAGCGCCGCTACCGGGAAGGCATCGACGCGATCGTCCGCTACAGGGACCGGCTGAGTGGCGTGTCCACCGACGGGACCGATGCACATTTCTACGCACGTGCAGACAATCTGCGCGAGTGGCTGGCGGAAGTGGAGACCCGGCTGGGCAGCCTGACCCGTCGACTCGGCGACAGTGTTGCGAACACGCGCATCAACGAAAACCTGGCGGGAGACCCGTCAGCCGCGTCGGCGCGCAACGAACCGGACAACGTTAATGTGCGCACGTCCTGGTTCGAAATCGACGACATCTTCTTCGAGGCCCGCGGAACCGCGTGGGCGCTCCTGCACTTCCTGCGCGCGGCCCAGTTCGATTTTGCGACCGTTCTCGAAGACAAGAACGCAGAAGCCAGCGTGCGCCAGATCATTCGCGAACTCGAAGCCAGCCTTGCCCCGCTGCGCTCGCCGATCATCCTGAACGGCGGCGGCTACGGCCTGACGGCCAATCATTCCCTGGTCATGGCGAACTACCTCGCCCGCGCCAACGCCGCCGTGATCAACCTTCGGGAATTGCTGGACCAGGGCTAAGCCTGCTCCGAATTCAGTCGAGCGCTGTAGGAGCCCGCTTGCGGGCGATTGGCTTCCCGACTCTGTGACGTTTCCGCGGTAACGTCGCACTTTCGCTTTTTTCGAAAGTCGTCGTTCGAGCGGCTGCTTTCTGAATCTCGCGGACGGCGGCTGCCGGCCAGATGCGGCCGCCGAGGCCGGTCTCAAGAGTATTGACCGGGTATTGTTGAAGAGCTTCTAGAGTAGAAAAGCTACCTTTCCCTGCCGAACCAGTCCGTCGGTGTACACCAGAACTTGCACCCGCAAGACGGATCTACTTGCAGTGCTTCTTTTTCTCCAATCGCCGCCTCTGCAATTCTTTGTAGGTGCCGCCTGAAGCATAGTGCGACACTGTCTGAAAGATCACGATAATGACGGCCAAAACCGCGATCCCCAGAGAAGCTGGTGCTTCTTTGGGATCGTCGTATCCCAGCAGTGGAAAGATTTGGAAAATCAGGTAGCCGATCGGCACCATGAGCACCGCGCTCAATAGATAACCGAGGAGAAATCTTCGCCAGACTTTGTCCATTGATTACATCGCGCAGTATAGGGGCGAAAGCTTAGTCGGGTACCGATGATTCTCTGCTAACGGCAAATGCCGGCACATTCCTCAATGGCAGCAAAGGGTCAGAGGCTGACAGTTTATATCAGGGGGAACGACTGTCCGCTGTGCAAAGTGAAGGCGTCACTGATCCCCCACGTGGCGGATGCTATTGGCAAAACTTAAAGTGGTTTCGAGGAAATCCGCCACGTGGCGGATTGGACTGATTCCAACCCCTTCAAGCTACCCTTCGATCCTTGCCCCCGAGAAAAGGGGTCCAGCGTAAACGTGTCCGTACAGGTCTTGCCACCTCACTCGACACCTTATTCGACACCTAAATTCGTATCTCCAGGTGCTGCCGCTGTTACTCCTGCAGCTACCGGCCCGCAGCCTTCCTGATCGCCTGATGAAATTCAGTTTCCCGCAGCTCGAACCCGAGCTCTTCCCAGTATGGCAGGAAGTGCGCCGCCGTCGCGATCATGTCGTCGGCATGCTCCTTATCCAGGTAACCTCGACGATACTCGATATACTGGCTCCGCATCCTGAGTCGCACCGCGTTCTCCCAGTTCTGCAGTTGGTACAGCTCGACAGGCGTCAGCGAGTCAACGCCTTCGGTCAATGCCTTTACCCGGGTCGCCGCAAGCTGGTCGGACGTCGCCATTTCAACCATGGCCGCCTGGATCTGGTGCATCCGACGAACAGCGGCTTCGGTTTCCGCATGATTCTGGGCCTCCCGCAGCTCATAGGCCAGCAATGCAAGCCCGATCACTACGCCGAAGTTCGCCAGCAACGTGAGCCATTTGTTCAGATTGTCAGAGTTCACGGCAAGACCTCCTGGTAAAGGTGTCAGGTAAATTTATTGGAGGCCATTTGATCGCCTGTTTCATTGCCTGTGTTGCCGTTTCGGCAACAATCGCTCAGGGGAACAGGACCGCTTCCCGGTCGACGAATGCTCGCGCCATGTCGGTGCTCGGGTGGCTGCTGGCAAGTATCGCCGGATTGCTCGTGTGGGCATTCGTCTGCGCAGCGTTGATGGGATTCGGGTTCAGCCATAGCAGCAGCCTGGGCCTCAGCGGAATATTCGCAAACATACTGTTATTTGCTGGACCTGCAGCGTACCTTTGGACGGGGTACAGAATCATCGAAACGGTAAATGCGCGCCGAAGTCAGCGTTCCGACAGCCCCGAGTGACACGAAATCGGCCCGTGTTGGCCCTGAACGCTATTCTTTCGGGTCAACTGACAGCGTGACTATTCGAATACCACTTGCGCAGCGCATAACAGGCTCCAAGACCGGCCAGCAACGAGAATACGTGCGCACAAAGAATCAGGAAAACGAATAACGCCGGGTTATAGTCGAAAGTGTTGACTGCGTAGTTCGACACCTTTCTGATCGTAATGTAGGGAACGAGGTAAGTAGCTGCGGCGATCATCGCCCATAGCAGGGTGTTCTTCCGCAGTCGATTCGCCTGTCGACTCGCCGCAACAATGACCGCAATCAGGGCGATCCAGCCCAGCGGCGTAAAAAAGAAGATCAGCCATCCGTTCAGCGCTATCCAGTTATCCATCACTGCCCCCCCCTAACGGCATGACCTACGCTTCATTCAGGAAAGTATTACAGAATCCACGAACACGAATCGCTGCTCGCCAATTCAGTCGGCGATGAAATCCATTCGATCCACCATCCATTCCTCCACGTCCGGGTAATCGGGTATGACCTTGTGGTTGATGATTTCGCTGTAGCGCCCGCGAACGCGCACCTCAAACGGTGCCACACGGCTGTGCCCCAGCTCGTTGGCGCCTGACACCCTGATCCGGAACAGGCCCGGCCCGGGTGCTTTCAAGACGCGCGCCCGCAAGTGCAGCACCCGCGGATTGGAATGGTAGGACAGCGTGCCTCGGATGCAGAACTCGCCGCTGGCATCGCACACCCGTTCGTTCTGGAACAGGTATTCGCGTGGGCCCGATGACGCTGCCGCCGCAACGAGCAGTGCCGAAAGGCCAGCAAGCAAAGTAATGCAGCGCGTCAAGCTTGGCACCGCCACCGGAAATCGAGGCCCGGCTTCAGCACGGCAAACGTTTCGAGCAGGTTCTTCTCGCGGGAACTCATTCGGCATTACCGCGGAAACGTTTCTGGAACCAACATTAAATACCCTCCCTAACGTGTTGTTTTTATGCAAAGACCCGGGCTGCTGTCGACTAGTAGATCCCCACCCAGGTCGGGATCTGTTTCCAGGACTCGCCGAGCTTCCGGTCGAGGCGCCGGTAGTCCGGTTCGAAGCGCCGCACCAGAGCCCAGAAGCGCCGCGAATGGTTCATGTGCCGCGCGTGACACAGCTCGTGCAGCATCAGGTAGCGCACCAGCGACGGCTCCAGGAACAACAGGCAGTAGTTCACGCTGATCGTCCCGGCGGATGAATGGCTGCCCCAGCAGGTCTTCTGCCCCGCCACGCGCATGCGTGCATACGGCAAGCCGGTCGAGGCCGCGAGCGCCTTCAGCGCCGGGGCGAAATGGCGCTTGGCCAAACCGGCCAGCCAGCGCTTCAGGGCCGAGACGCAAGCCGCTGCATCGCCGGTCGCACCGGACAACACCACGATGTCGCCAAGCTGTCGATAGCGAACGCCGCGAGCCTCCGTGCGCGCTCGGTACTGAACGCCGAACGTACGCTCGATGCCCCGCAGTTCTATCCGCGCCGGCAGCCTGAACGGCTCCGGCAGGTGCTGTTCGGCAAACGACTCCCGGGTCTGCCGGATCCAGTCCCGGTGTTCTTCGACGAAGGCCTGGACGTCACGCGCCCGCGTTCGCCGCGGCACAACGACTTCGACACGCCCGCGGGGGTAGACCTTGATGGACAGGCGGCGCGCGCGGCCGCTTTCGCGCACCGTGAAGCCCGACAGGGTGTCGGGCTCCGGTACATCTTCGAACAGCGAGATCTGGCGCGCGGCGGTCGGCACGCCGCCGATTCTACGGGCTTTTAGGGCCGGTTGCCGCTGAATCTCACGGCGTCGCTCATCGACATCACGCCGTCGACACCGCCCACGACGGCAGACTCGGAGATGTAGAGCTTCACCTCGCGCTTGAGCCGCAGGGTCCCGTCGACGCGGCAGCCCGGGCCGATAATGATCTCCGGCACCCGGCTATCGCCGCCGAACCAGCCGACACGCTTCGGCTTTTCCACGATGACGTCACCGTGGACGGCGGCCCCGTCGGACAACTCGATGTCACCATTGACCGTCTCGACATCCCCGCCGACCTCGACGCCCTCGAGCGTAATGGCGCCGTTGACGTTGCCGACGTTTCGGTCCACGAAGGTCCCCGCACCGAGGTCGATGGCGCCGTTCACGGCCGATATACTGCCATCGATCTGGCCGTTGTCCGACACCCGGATCGTGCCATTCACCGTGTCGAGAGACTGCGTGCGCACCTGGCTGCCGATCTTGATGCCGCCGTTGACCGTGCTCGCATCCTCGATGACCGCATTGTCGTCAATACGGATCGTCCCGTTCACGGTCTCGACGTCCCCGTTCACGGTGGCGCCGCGGCCCACGGTGACGGCGCCGTTCACGGACGAGGCACCGCTCGCGGTCTCCCCGTCGCCGATGTGCACGCTCTTGTTCACCTCGGCGCGGGCCGCGACGGCCAGCAGCAATGTCGCGAGTCCGACGACGACGGCCTGGCTGCGGTTGCTCAGAAACATGGTGTTCATCCTCGTTCGTGGTGTCTGCTGTTTGGATACCGCACGGCGGCGTTTGGTTGCAAGATCGCGGCGGGTAGCCGGCCATCGGGCCTTCCGCTACCCTTGGCGCGTCTCCGGCTACAAAGACCCCACGATGCCTTTCGCCCTCGAGGCCCGCGATCTCGTCAAGCGCTACCCGGGCGTGCTGGCCGTCGACGGCGTCAGCTTCGGCGTCCCGGATGGCGTGTGTTTCGGCCTGCTGGGCCCGAACGGCGCCGGAAAAACCACGACCGTGGAGATCATCGAGGGCGTTACCCCGGCGACGTCCGGCGAGGTGCTGTACCGGGGCGAGCCGGCCGGGAGCCGGTTTCGCGAGGAGACCGGCATACAGTTCCAGGCTACCGCGCTACAGGACTACATCACGGTGCGCGAAACGCTCGACATGTTCCGCAAGCTCTACGACCGGCGCGCGGACCTCGATGCCGTCATCGACGCCTGTTCGCTCGGCGACCTGCTCGACCGGGACAACCGCAAGCTGTCCGGCGGTCAGCGGCAGCGGCTCTTCCTCGCCGTTGCGCTCGTCAACCGGCCGCGCATCGTGTTCCTCGACGAACCGACGACCGGGCTGGACCCGCAGGCACGCCGAAACTTCTGGGACCTCGTCAAGCGCATTCGCAAGGAGGGCACGACGATCATCCTGACGACGCACTACATGGACGAGGCGCAGGTGCTGTGCGACGAGATCGCGATCATGGACCACGGCCGCATCATCGCGCAGGGCACGCCGGATGAGCTGCTGCGCTCGCGCTACCCCGGCCTCATCATCGAGGTGCCGCAGAAAGACGTTATCGACGACCTTGCCGCCCTCGAGCACCGCGTGCTCGACGAGGCCGGCGTCGTGGAAATCGTGGCCTCGGACGTCTCGAAAGCGCTGGCAGACCTCGGGCCCGCCGTGCGGACGCTCAACCACATCAAGATCCGGCAACCGACGCTCGAGGACCTGTTCCTCGACCTGACCGGTCACTCGTTGCGGCCATGAAGACGCTGTCGCGCATTTACGCGATCTTCGTCGCACGTAACCGCGAGTTCCTGCGAGACCGCGGCACGCTGGCGTGGAACATCGTGCTGCCGGTCCTGCTGGTCGGCGGCCTCGCCGCGGTATTCGCCGGCGACGGCCGCGACCAGTACACGGTGGGCGTACTGCAGGCCGCCGGAACCGAGATTGCGCGCGAAGCGCACCCGTTCCTGCAGACCCGCTACGTCGAGTTCGTCCCCATGGCGGACAACGCCGCCGCGTTGCGCAAGGTCGAACGGCACCAACTCGACCTGCTCGTCGCCCTCGGCGACCCGGTGCGCTACTGGGTCAACCCGGACTCGCCGCGCGGCTACTTCATCGAGCGCGTACTGCTGCAGAGTGGCTCCGATGCCGCGATCGTCCGCGAGGACGTCACCGGCGACCCGATACGCTACGTCGACTGGGTGTTGCCGGGCATCCTCGGCATGAACATGATGTTCAGCTGCCTGTTCGGCGTGGGCTACGTCGTCGTCCGCTACCGGAAGAACGGCTTCCTGAAGCGCCTGCGCGCAACGCCGCTGAAGCCCGCCGAGTTCATCGTGGCGCAGGTCCTGTCGCGGCTGCTCCTCATTCTCGCGATCACCGCGTTCGTCTACACCGGGACACACCTGTTGCTCGACACGCGAATGGACGGCAGCTACGCGTTACTGTTGCTGATCACCGTGGCCGGGGCCGTCTCGCTGGTCTCGCTCGGCCTGCTGATCGCGGCGCGCGTCAACAGCGAGGAACTCGCCGGCGGCCTGCTGAACATGATCACCTGGCCGATGATGATCCTGTCCGGCGTGTGGTTCTCGCTCGAGAGCGCCGGCCCGCTCGTGCAGAAGATCGCCGGCATGCTGCCGCTGACTCACGTCCTCGACGCCGCCCGGGCCGTCATGCTGGACGGCGCAGCCTTCGCCGATGTCTGGCACCATCTCGCATGGCTCGCCGTCATGAGCGCGGCGTTTCTCGCGATCGGCGCGCTGATCTTCCGCTGGACCCCGGGGTAAGCGACACGTGATCGACCTCGTCGATATCGGCGCGAATCTCGCGCACGACAGTTTCGATGCCGACCGCGACGCGGTGTTGCAGCGCGCGTTCGACGCCGGCGTGCGCCGGCTCGTCATCACCGGCAGCAGCTACGACAGCAATGCCGCGGCGCTGGCACTGGCGCACGCGTATCCGGGCCAGCTGTTTGCCACGGCAGGTCTCCATCCTCACCACGCGAGCGATTACGACGATCGCCTCGACGCGCAGATTCGCACGCTGAGCAGCGACCCGGCCTGTGTCGCCATCGGCGAATGCGGGCTCGACTACTTCCGGAACTTTTCGCCGCGCGACGCGCAGCTCGATGCGTTCCGTCGCCAACTCGATATCGCGGAAGACGCCGGCAAACCCGTGTTTCTCCATCAGCGCGATGCACACGAGGACTTCATCGACGTGCTGGAACCGCGGCTGCCGTCGCTGTCGCGCGCCGTCGCGCACTGTTTCACCGGCAGCGCCGACGAACTGCGCACCTACATCAACCTGGGTCTCTACATCGGCATCACGGGATGGGTGTGCGACGAGCGTCGCGGCAAACCGCTCTACGACATCGTGGGCGATATCCCCGACGACCGGCTGCTGGTCGAGACGGACGCACCCTACCTGCTGCCGCGCACGCTGTCGCCGCGCCCAAAGACGCGCCGAAACGAACCGGCCTGGCTCATGGAAGTCGTGCGGGTCGTCGCGGCAGCGCGCGGGCAGAGCGTAGAACACGTCGCCGGCATCACCACGGCCAACGCGATGCGCTTCTTCGGCCTCTGACTCCGGTTCAGGACGTCGAGCGAGCCCGGATCGAGTCCCAGTGCGGGCGGAAGGCGTGCACCTTCACCTCGGCCGCCGCGCGACTGGCCTCGCCGAACTCGCCCGCGAGTTCGTCCAGCGTCGTGACCATCGACGGCACGCCCTTCGGAAACTCGGCGCCATCGAGGAACAGGATGCGCCCGGACACCGGCACTTGCCGTACTACCGCGCGAACCGCCGCGATGCGGTCATACAGCGCCGGCTGCGGATTCGGGAACGTGTAGCGCCGGTCGGCTCCGATAACGGTCCAGTCCTGCATCTTGTCGCTGCCGAAGACCGTGCCCTGCACTTCCTTCACTTCGAGCACGAGCAGACCCTGCGACGTCAGCAGCAGACGGTTCACGAGGATCTCGCCCTCGTCGCCGTTCGGCAGGACAAGGTCCTGCACGTGGTCGAAGCCGATTGTGTCGAGCACCTGGTCCAGCCGAGTGCCGCGCCGCCGGAGCACGCGGTACACGAGCCAGCCGCACAACAGCAGCAACAGGCCGACGACCCAGCCGAGATAGCGGGGTTGCAACAGGTCGGATGGCGTCATCGTTCAGTCAAAGGCAGCGCGCAGTGCTGCCGCGAATGCGTCCAGGTCCGGTTCGACCGGCACGCTGCGGCTCGGTCGCGCCAGTATAGCAGCGAGTTCGGGCGGCACCGGCACCTCGGTCCCGATCAGCGGCTCGACGATGGTTTCGAACTTCGCCGGATGCGCGGTCGCCACCAGTATCCAATGCGCACTGGCACGGTCGTTGTCGCTCATGTCGCGCCAGGCCCGGGCTGCCGTCGCGGTGTGCGGGCACAGGGTCAGGCCGTCGTCCTGGTACGACCGAGAAATTTCCTCGCGGATGGCGTCGTCATCGATGGCGACGACGTCGACCTTGTCCCTCAGCAACGCGGCGTCTCCGAGTACGTGGCGCAGGCGCTCCATGTTGCTCGGGTTGCCGACGTCCATCGCGGACGCGAGCGTCGCGACGCTCGGCCGCGGCTCCCAGCGCTCGGTGTCCAGGTAATCCGGGATCGTGCGATTCGCGTTCGTCGCGAGCATGACGGGCCCGACCGGCAATCCCATCTCACGGGCCAGCAGGCACGCCAGTGCATTGCCGAGGTTGCCGGTGGGCACGACGAAGCCGGGGCATTCACCGGTCGCGCGAAAGTGCCCGAGGCTCGCGTGCGCGTAGTACGTCGCTTGCGGCAGCAGCCGCCCGATGTTGATGCTGTTCGCCGAGCTGAAGCGGTAGAAACGGCTCAGGTCAGCTTCCGACAACGCGGCCTTGACCAGTGCCTGGCAGTCGTCGAACGCGCCCTGCACCCGCAGCGACAGGATGTTGTCGCCCCAGCAGGTGAGCTGGTGCTCCTGCCGCGCCGAGACCCGACCTTCCGGGTACAGCACGACGACGCGCATGCCGGGACGCCCGTCGAACGCGGCGGCCACGGCACCGCCCGTGTCGCCGGACGTCGCTACCAGGATCGTCAGCGGCGCCGACGCGTCCGCCTCGAGCCGGCCGAGGCAGGCCGCCAGGAAGCCTGCGCCGACGTCCTTGAACGCCGCCGTGGGGCCGTGAAACAGCTCCAGGATCGACCGGTCGCCGCCCGCCAGCGGCTGCACCGGCACCGGGAAGTGGAACGTCTCGCCGAGGATGGCCGGCAGGCCGGCGGCCAGCCGCGAGTCCGCGAAAAACGGCTCCAGCAGTACCTGCGCCACCTCGGTGAGGGACGCGGCGTCCGCGAAGTCGCTGGCATCGAAGGCCGGCAGTTCCTCCGGCAGGAACAGCCCGCCGTCATCCGCCAGGCCGCGCGACAGGGCCGTTTCGAGGTCAACCGGCCCTGCGCCGCGTGTGCTGAAATAACGCACGTCAGTCCTCGACCCGGGCGCCCGGCGCCGACATCGAACTGACCCACGACTGGCAATCGATGCCCATCGCGCGGCACGCCTGCTCCATCGACGTAGCAACGTTGCTGGCATGGGCGGAGGTCACGAGCGCGAAGATACTCGGCCCGCTGCCGGACAGGCTGCAGCCGGCCGCACCGCCACGCATCGCGGCGTCGCGCACAGCCTCGAAGCAGGACACGGCCTCGGCCCGTTGCGGCTCGATGACGACGTCTCGCAGCGTCCGCGCGATCAGCGCGTGGTCATTCGCGGCACACGCGGCGATGAAGGCCGCGAGATAGCCCTGCTGCTCCAGCCAGAGCGGCACACTGACACTGCGCAGCAGGTGCTTGCGGGCCTGCGCGGTGTTCACCTGCAATTCCGGGTGCAGCAGCACCGCGCTGATTCCGTCGGGCACAGCCAGCCGGACGGTGTCCGGCAACAGGGACTCCGGGCACAGCACCATGCCGCCCAGCAGGCTCGGCGCGACGTTGTCCGCGTGCAGCCCGCCGCTCGCGAACTTCTCGCCTTCCAGTGCGTACATCAGCAGCCGGGCCGCTGGCAGCGGCTCGTCCAGGAGGCCATTGACCGCGACCACGGCAGCCACGGCAGACGCCGCCGAGCTGCCCATGCCGGACTGCAGCGGGACGCCCTTGCGGATCGTCAGGGCGGCCCCGCCTTGGTCCCCGTGGGCCTGCCAGAAACTTTGCGCCGCGATTGACGCGGTGTTGCTGCCTACGTCGGTCGGCAGGTAAGGATGCGGCTCGCCGTCGAGCCCGAACACGGCATCGATCATGATGGCATCGCCGTCGGTGCGCCGCGCTTCGACGCGGTCCCCCACGCCGTCCAGCGCGAGGCCGAGCATGTCGAAGCCGACCGCGAGATTGCCGATCGATGCCGGCGCGAACGCCGTGACCCGGTCAGCCATGTCCCTCTCCCGAACTCAGGTAGCTCGCGAGCCGCAACAGGTCGCTGAATACGCCACCGGCCGTGACTTCCGGACCGGCGCCGGGCCCCTGGATGACGAGCGGGTTCTCCGCGTAGCGTGCGGACTCGAACTGCACGATATTGTCCGTCAGGTTGATGTTGCTGAACGGGTGCGACGCATCGACAGCCTCGAGGCCGACGGCGGCGCGCCCTTCGCGGTCGAGGCGCGCAACGTAGCGCAGCTTTTTGCCGGCAGCGCGCGCCTCCTCGAAACGCGCCTGGATCTCCTCGTCGTAGTCCGCCAGCCGGTCGAGGAACTCGTCGATGCTGCCTCCCCGCAGCGCCTCCGGCACCAGGTTCTGCACCGGAAAATCGTCGATCTCGAGCGATTGCCCGAGTTCGCGGGCGAGGATCGTGAGCTTGCGCGCGACGTCCATGCCCGACAGGTCGTCGCGCGGGTCCGGTTCCGTGTAGCCGCTCTCGCGTGCCTTGCGCACGATCGCGGAAAACGGCGTGGATCCGTCGTAGACGTTGAACAGGTAAGCGAGCGTGCCGGAGAGGATCCCCTGTACCGAGTAGATCTCGTCGCCGGTGTCGATCAGGTCCCGTAACGTGCTGATGATCGGCAGCGCCGCGCCGACCGTCGTCTCGTAGAAGTAGTGCGAACTGCCCTGCTCTGCAGTCGCTTCGAGCCGGCGGTAGGCATCCATCGGCCCGCTGAACGCTTTCTTGTTCGGCGTGATGATGTTGATGCCGCGCGACAGCCAGTCGGCGTAGCGGCCCGAGATGTCGCTGCTGGCCGTGCAATCGATGATGACGCCGTGCGGCAGGTGGTCCGGGTTCACGTGGCGCTCGAACGCGTCGAAATCCAGCGGCACGGCGTCGTCGGCAAAGTCGCGCTCCCAGCAATCGAGGTCGATGCGGCGCTCGCCGAGCAGCATGCCCTTCGACCGCGCGATCGCGCGAATGCGCAGGTCGAGGTTGAAGTCCTTCTCCAGCCGCGCAGCCTGCTTTGCAAGCTGGCGCAGCAGCGTCTTGCCAACGGTGCCCGGGCCGATCAGGCCGATCGACAACGTCTTCGCCGAAAGGTAGAAACCGGAGTGCGCTGCACGGAGTGCGCGTGTCGCCTCGTCGGAATCGACGACGACGGAGATGTTGCGCTCGGAGGAACCCTGCGCAATTGCGCGGATGTTGATGCCCGCGCGTCCCAGCGTGCCGAAAAAGCGCGCGGCCACGCCCGGCGTGCCGGCCATGCCGTCGCCGACCACCGCGACGATACTCTGCGCCGGCGTCACGTCGACGCTCTGGATCTGCCCGCCCTCGAGTTCGTCGGCAAATGCGCCGGCGATCACGTCACGCGCGCGATCGGCGAGCGCGCCGGGAACCGCGATACAAATCGAGTGCTCCGAGCTGGCCTGCGAAATAAGCGTCACCGACACGCCGGCACCGTGCAGCGCCGCGAACAGCCGCTCGGCGGTGCCGGGGACGCCGATCATGCCGGCACCCTCGATGTTGACGAGCGCCATGCCGCCGATCGCGGTGATGCCCTTGATGTCGTCGCTGGACTCGGGTGCCGCTTCGATGCGGCTGCCCGGATGCGCCGGGTTGCGGCTGTTGCGGATGATGACCGGAATGCCCCGCGACACCACGGGGCCGAGTGTCTGCGGGTGGATCACTTTCGCGCCGAAGTACGCGAGTTCCATCGCCTCGTTGTACGTCATGCACTCGATGACCCGCGCTTCCGGCACGCGGTTCGGGTCGGCGCTCATGATGCCGTCGACGTCTGTCCAGATGCTGAGTTCGTCCGCATTGGCCAGCGCCGCGAAGATGGCGGCCGAGTAGTCGCTGCCATTTCGCCCGAGCGTCGTCTGCAGTCCTTCCTCGTCGCTCGCGATGAAGCCCGTGATCACGACGATGCCGCTGAAGTCGGCCGGCAGCGCCTGCGCGAAGTGTTCCGCCGAGCGCTCCCAGAGCACGCTGGGCCCGAGTTCCGTCTCCCGCACCGTCAGCACGTCGCGCGCGTCGAGCCAGCGGCCGCCGCGCGCCGGGTCTTCCTTGCCGAGGACCGAGGCCAGCAGGCGTGCCGACCAGATCTCGCCGTAGCCGGACACCACGTCGCGGCTGCGGCGCGCCGCCGAACGCACAAGCGCCACGGCTTTCAGCACATCCCGGATGTCCTCGGCATCGTGCGCCCAGGCGTCCAGCACGTCGACGAGGCACTGTCCGTCGACGAGCGCTTTCGCCGTCTCCGCGTAGCGCGCGCCGACGGCGTCGAGAGCGGCCTCGAACGTCGATTCGCCGCGCTCCGCCTGGGCCACGAGCGCGAGCAGCGCATCGGTCATGCCGCCCATCGCCGACACGACGACCCCCACCCGGTCTTCGCTCGCATCGAGCATCAGGCCCGCCACGCGGCGGAAGCAGGCGGCATCCGCGAGACTGCTGCCGCCGAACTTGTGCATCTTGAAACGCTGGGTCGTCACGTGCTGCCGGTATCCGCGTTGAAAAAACGCGCAATGATAGCGGGCGGGCTACACGGAGTCGCCTGTTTTATTTGAAATTAATTTGGCCCGGACACGCCGCCGCGGACGGGCGGGAGAAATGGTGGGGCGTGTAGGGATCGAACCTACGACCAGTCGGTTAAAAGCCGAATGCTCTACCTCTGAGCTAACGCCCCGCTTCCCGTTTCGGCCAGGCCACGGGGCCTCCCCGGCGGCCGCGGCATGATACCGGATCAGCCTCAAATGACAAGTTCGCCGCCGGTCAGACGCCTTCCGTTTTCATGCGCTCCAGCCGCTGGCCCGCGAGGCGTGCGGCGGTGGTGTCCGGATAGTCGGATTGCACCCGTCCAAGCGCCGTCCGCGCATCGTCCCAGCGCTTCAGCTCGTAGTTGCAGTAGCCGATTTTCAGCAGGCCGTCGACGACCTTCCGCGACGAAGGGTAGTCGTTGACGACGATCTCGAACGCCTGGAGCGCCTTCTCGAACTGCTGCCGCACGTAATAGGTCTCGCCCAGCCAATACTGCGCGTTCGGTGCGTTCGTGCTCTCCGGGAACGTCGACAGGAACTCGCGAAACGCGACTTCCGCCTCGTCGTAGCGCTGTTCCTTAACGAGCTCGAACGCGGCCCGGTAGTTCACGTCTTCGGACCCGCCCGGCACGGGCAATTGCCCGGGCGCCAGTGTGCCCCCGTCCAGTACGTTCGTGCCGGCGCTCGCCGCCTGCAGCCGGCTTTCGAGCGCCTGGAGTCGCGCGTCGAGGTCGGCATACAGGTCTCGCTGTCGGTCCGCCGTCGACTGCGCGTTGTACTCGAGCGTCTCGGCGCGACCGTTCAGCTCGTCTGCGCGACGCTCCAGCGCGTTCACCTGCAGCGAGAGGTCGACCAGGCTCTGGTTCTGGACGACACGCTCGACCGACGCGAGGCGCCGGTCGAGCTCGTTCAGTCGAATCAGTACCGGATCCTCTTCCGGCGGCGTGGTGAGACAGCCTGCCAGGAGCAGCGGCACGAACAGCGCGAATACCTTGCGGACCATTGTCGAGTGCCTTCGGCCGCGGCTCAGTTCGTGTACCGGATCTCGACCCGGCGATTCTGCTGGTACGCGTCCTCGCTGCTGCCCTCGACGGCGGGACGTTCCTCGCCGAAGCTGACCGTCGAGATCTGCGCGGCAGAGGCGCCCTGGATCAGCAGCAGCCGACGGACGGCCTGCGCGCGCCGCTCGCCAAGGCCGATGTTGTACTCGCGGGAACCCCGCTCGTCCGCGTGGCCTTCGAGCCGAACGCTGGCAGACGGGTTGTCGGCGAGCTGCAGCGCGTGCCGCGTCACCGTTTCCGTATCCTCCGGCCGCACCTCGGAGGAATCGAACTCAAAGTAAATGACGCTGGCCGGGCCCTCGTCCATTTCGTCGTCCCACGGGATCTCCTGGCCTCCGGCGCCGTCGGGGCTGTCCCATTCGCTGGTGCCGCCTTCGCTGCCGCTGCCATAGGTCGTGTCCGTGGGCTCGGGGTCCGGGACCGTGTTCTTCGAACAGCCCGCGACGCCGAGCACCGCGAACAGGACAAGAATCAGTTTGTAGTTTGCCATCTTGCGTTCCTTCAATCAGGAAAATGCCCAAACAAATAGCTGTTTTAAATCAGCTAATTAATAAACCTTTCTAAGACTGCACTTCAATACCGCGGGAACGGCGACCAGACCGGCTCCCGCACGTCGCCGTCACCGGATGCCATCCGCTGCCGGATCAGGCCGTTCGCCGTCACCGTCTCCAGCACCCCGTTCCCGGACTGGCGCGTCGCGTAGATCAGGATGTCACTGTTCGGTGCGAAGCTCGGGGACTCGTCCTGCCGCCCGGTCGAGAGGACGAGAAAATCCTTCGTCCCCAGGTCCAGGATGGCGATCCTGAAGGCACCCTGATCGTTGGTCACCGTGGCCAGTTTCTTGCCGTCGGGGGACAGGCGCGGCCGCGCATTATAGCTCCCTTCGAAGGTCACACGCTCGGCATTCCCGCCGCCCGCCGGCACCCTGTAGATTTGCGGACCGCCCGCCCGGTCCGACGTGAAATAGATGTAACGGCCGTCCGGCGACCACGTGCCCTCGGTGTCGATCGCGCGGTGGTTCGTCAGCCGGACTTTCTCCCGCGTCGTGACGTCGATCGTGTAGATGTCCAGATTTCCGTCCACGCCCCCCAGCGTCACGACGAGCTTCTTGCCGTCCGGCGAGAACGACGGCGCGCCGTTGATGCCCGGCTCCGCCGACAACTGGATCCGGTTGCCTGTCCGGAGCTGTTGAACGTAGATCGAGGAACGGCTGCCTTCGAAGGACACGTAGGCCAGGCGCCGGCTGTCCGGCGACCACGCCGGCGACATGATCGGGTCCTTGCTCTCCATGATCGTATGCTCGGTTTCGCCGTCGTAATCTGCGACGACGAGCCGGTAGCGGCTGCGCCGACCCTCTTTCGTCGCGGAAACGAAGGCCACCTGCGTCGCGAACACACCGGGAATGCCGGTGAGTTTCTCGTAGATCATGTCCGCCGCGCGGTGGGCTGCGCGTCGCAAGGTGCCGCGCGTCGCCGGCATGCGGTAGCCGACGAGCTGCGTGCGCTGGTAAGGGTCGAAGAGCTGGAACTGCACCGAGAAATCGTTCTCGCCGGTTTGCTCGACGGTGCCGATGACGACCGCCTCGATTCCGAGCCGCGTCCAGTCGTTGAAATTGATGTCCGTGCCCGCTGTCGGCTTCTGCAACATTTCCGTTTCCGGCACCGGCGCGAAGCGGCCGCTCCGGTACAGGTCGGCAGCGATGATGCCGGCAACGTCTTCCGGCGCCGAGGCATCCTGGCCGCGCCAGCCGAACGGCACGACCCCCACCGGTGCGCGCTTCACGCCGCCGCCGGTAATTTCGATCGTGATCTCGGCCGCCGCAGGGCCGGCCAGCAGCATCAGCAGCGCGCCCAGCGCGCCGATTCGGCCGCAGGCGGCCGCCAGACCCTTGATTTTCGTCACGTTGTCGCTCATCGCCGTCATAGTCGCTTATTGTTCAGGTTTGAAAATAAACCGCAAGTTTGTGTCAAAAATCAGTGGATTCACCGGCTTCGGCAGCGGTGATGCGCGGCGCACCGCGGCCTCGATGGACCGCACGACGATCGCATCGCCGTTGCAGCGCACCACGTTCACCGACTGCACTTCGCCCACCTGATTCTGGCGAACCGTCACCTCGCATTCCAGATCCTTCGGCGCGCTGGCCGGCGCGACCCAGGCGCGCTGAACCTTCTGCCGGATCGCGAACATGTACGCCAGCATATCCTCTGAGTTCCGGGCTTCCAGGCGCCGGTTCTCCGCGTCGATCTGCGCCTGGAGCTGGGCCGCTTCCGCCTCGCGCCGCAGGCGTTCGTTCTCCAGCCGCTGCCGTTCCTCTTCCTCGCGGCGCTTGCGCTCGGCTTCCACGCGTTTCCGCTCGAGCTCCGCCTCGGCTTCGGCCTTGCGCTTGGCCTCCTCTTCCGCCTTGCGGCGCGCCTCTTCCTCGGCCTTGCGCTTCGCTTCCTTCTCGTCCTCGATGCGCTGCAGCCGCGCGCGTTCCTCGTCAGCCTTGCGCTGTTGTTCGCGCCGGAGTTCCTCGAGCCGGGCCTGTTCTTCCGCCTTCGCCCGCGCCTGTTCGGCCGGATCCGGCGGCGGCGGCTCCGGCTCCAGCTCCGGCTGCTCGACAACGGGCTCCGGTTCCGGCTGTTGCACTACGGGCGGCGGCACGTCGTCTTCGAGCACGAGCGTCGCCGTCACGGCCAGGGGCCGCGGTGCCGGGTGATTTCGCTCCCAGTCGAACGCGAAAACGAACGACCCGAGCACCAGCGCGTGCACGATGAGCGCCAGCAGGATCGACAGGATTTGGTTGAAACGGCTGTCCATCGCGGCCTTATTCGGGCACCGGGTAACTGTCCAGCGGATCCGTCACGAAGCCGACCTGCTCGGCGCCGCCCTGTTGCAGCAGCACCATGGCGCCCACGACGTTTCCGTAGGGCACGTTGCGGTCGGCCTTGACCAGCACCGGCGTCGCCGGGTTGTTGCGGATGATGACACCGACACGCCGGACGATCTCCGCCGAGCCCAGCGGCTCGTCCGAGTTGTCACCGGCATCGAGGAACAGGTTGCCGGACGCGTCGACGCTGAGCACCAGCGGCGTCGTGTCCTGCACGGCCTCGATCGGCTCCGCACCGGCTTTCGGCAGCTCCACCTTCACGCCCTGCGTCAGCAGCGGCGCCGTCACCATGAAAATGATCAGCAGCACGAGCATCACGTCGATGTAGGGCACGACGTTGATCTCGCCCATCAGCTTGCGTTCGTGTACCGGCGTCGGCATGTCAGCGGTCCTTGTTGCGATTGCGCGCGTGCCGCTCGAGGATGCTGGTGAATTCCTCGCGGAACGTGTCGTAGCGGTATTCCAGGCGGACGACCTTGTCGGCGAAGCGGTTGTAGGCGATCACGGCCGGGATGGCGGCGAACAGGCCCATCGCCGTGGCGATCAAGGCTTCCGCGATCGGTGGGGCGACGATCGCCAGCGTGGCCGTCTGCGCCATGCTGCCAAGGCCCATGAACGCCGTCATGATGCCCCAGACCGTGCCGAACAGGCCGACGTAGGGGCTCGTCGAACCGATCGTCGCGAGCGTCGCGAGGCTCTGGCCGAGGCGGTCCACTTCGCGCATCTGCGCGACGTGCATCGCGCGGCGACATTCCTCGACGATCTTGCTCGGGCTGTTGTCGCCGTGCTGCACCTGCCGGTTGAACTCGCGGAAGCCGGCTTCGAAGATACTCGCCATGCCGTGGGCGCCGCCCTTCTCGCGCGTCGCGCTCTGGTAGAGCGTATTGAGGTCGCCGCCCGACCAGAACGCCGACTCGAAGTCGTCGGACGCGGACTTCGTCTTCACGATCAGGCGCCGCTTCGTGAAGATGATGCTCCACGACACGATGGATGCGGCCAGGAGCAGGAGCAGCACGATGATCACCGGCCAGCTCGCACCCATGACGAGTCCGACGACGGACATGTCCAGTTCAGCTTGCATGTTCATTTCCTTGGAATAACGAATGAGGGACACGTTTAGGTTTGAGCGTGTCCGCGTCCAGCAGCGCCACCCGCACGCTGCTCCTGAGCAGCAGGTCCGGGCCGCGATGGATTTCCTGCGCGATATCGAACGTCGCGCGGCCGAGGCCCGCGAGCCCTGCGGTCGCGACGATCTCGTCGTTGAATCTCGCCGGCATGACGAAATCGGCCTGCGTGCTCACGACCACGAACATGCGGCGCTCCTCGCGCAACATGCGCACCTGGTCGACGCCCAGCGCGCGCAGCCACTCGGTGCGCGCCCGTTCGAGAAAGCGAAAATAGTTCGCGTAGTAAACGACACCCTGCGCGTCGGTATCTTCGTAATAGACGCGAATCGGCCATCGGAAGTCCTGGTCGCTCATGAATAGCCTCCGCGGCTCAGGCCGGGTCGAACAGGTCGGGCTCGCCGGTTCGTTGCGGCGGCTTGAGGCCGAAATGCAGGTAGGTGTTCTGGGTCGCGACGCGCCCACGCGCCGTCCGCATCATGAAGCCTTGCTGGATGAGGTACGGCTCGAGCACGTCCTCGATCGTGCCGCGCTCCTCGCCGAGCGCCGCGGCGAGGCTCTCGATGCCGACCGGGCCGCCGTCGAACTTCTCGATGATCGTCTGCAGCAGCCGCCGGTCCATCGCGTCGAAGCCGTGCGGGTCCACCTGCAGCATGTCCATGGCACGCACGGCCACGTCGCCGGTGACCACGCCGTCGGCCTCGACCTCGGCGAAGTCCCTTACGCGCCGCAGCAGCCGGTTTGCGATGCGCGGCGTGCCGCGCGACCGGCGCGCGATTTCGCCGGCACCGTCGTCCTTGAGCTCGAGGTTCAGGATGCCGGCCGAACGGCGCGCGATGGCCTCCAGCTCCGGCGTCGCGTAAAACTCGAGTCGCTGCACGATGCCGAAGCGGTCGCGCAGCGGTGACGTCAGCAGGCCGGCACGTGTCGTTGCGCCGACCAGTGTGAATGGCGGCAGGTCGAGCTTGATCGAGCGGGCTGCCGGTCCCTCGCCGATGACGATGTCGAGCTGGAAATCCTCCATCGCGGGGTACAGCACTTCCTCGACCACCGGGCTCAGCCGGTGAATCTCGTCGACGAACAGCACGTCGTTCGGCTCGAGGTTCGTGAGGATCGCCGCGAGGTCGCCCGGGCGCTCGAGCACCGGCCCGGCCGTCTGCCGCAGCCCCGTGCCCATTTCGTTCGCGACGATGTGCGCGAGTGTCGTCTTGCCGAGCCCCGGCGGGCCGAAGATCAGCACGTGATCCAGCGCCTCGCCGCGGCGGCGAGCCGCCTCGATGAAGATGCCCATCTGCTGTTTCACGCCCGGCTGGCCGACGTAATCCGCGAGCGTCTTCGGCCGGATCGCCCGGTCGAACGCGCGGTCGTCGGCCTTCGGCGCGGCGCTCGCGAGGCGGTCGTGTTCCACGCCGGCCATCAGGCGACCGCCCGTTTCAACGCGAGCCGGATGATGTCCTCGGCCGACTTGCCCTCGATGTCGAGCTGGGCCAGCAGTTTGTTCACCTCGGTCGACTTGTAGCCGAGTGCGACCAGCGCGTCGATCGCCTCGGCACGGGCACCCTGCTCGACGCGCACGGTCGCCGAGGGGCCCGCCCGGCCCGCGTCGACGCGGTCGCGCATCTCGATCACGAGCCGCTCGGCCGTCTTGCGCCCGATGCCCGGGATCTTCGACAGCGCCGCGGTGTCTTCGTACTCGATCGCACGGGTGAAGTCGCCGACACTCATCGCCGAGAGAATTGCGAGGCCGATGCGCGCGCCGACGCCGCGCACCTTCAGCAGGTTGCGGAACAACGCGCGCTCCTCGTCGGTCCCGAAACCGTAGAGGATCTGCGCGTCCTCGCGGACCAGCAGGTGCGTGTACAGGGCCACGTCCTTGCCGATTGGCGGCAACGCGAAGAACGTCGACATCGGCGTTTCGACCTCGTAGCCGACGCCGCGGCATTCGACGATGATGGCGGGAGCCTGCTTGAACGTGAGCTGGCCGCGCAGCGAGCCGATCACCGGTCCGTCACCGTGACCCGGCCGCGATGAGCTGTGCCCCGAGCCGCCCCTGCAGGTGCCGCTGGTGCCCGTGGCACAAGGCGGCGGCCAGCGCGTCCGCCGCGTCCGGCGCAGGCGCGTCCGACAGGCCGAGCAGCGACACCACCATGTGCTGTACTTGCTCCTTCGTCGCCCCGCCAGTGCCGGTGATGGCCAGCTTGATCTCCCGCGGCGCATACTCGTGGACTTCCAGTGCGCGGCTGAACGTGGCGCACAGGGCCGCGGAGCGCGCCTGCCCGAGCTTCAGCGCACTGGACGCGTTCTTGTGCATGAACACGGACTCGATCGCGACGATCGTGGGCGCGTAGTCGTTGACGATGCCGGCAACGGACTCGAAGATCTGCCGCAGGCGCTCAGGAAAACTGCCGTCGAGCGTCCGGACGGTGCCGCTCGCCACGTAGCGCGCGTCCCGCCCGTGCATGTCGACGATGCCGAAGCCGGTCAGGCGGGAACCCGGATCGATGCCGAGGATCCGCAGGCTTTCTCCCATGTCAGAGCTGCGCCAGGATGTCGTCGGCGATATCGGCATTCGAGTACACCTGTTGCACGTCGTCCAGGTCTTCGAGCGTCTCGAGCAATTTCACCATCGATTCGGCTTCCGACGCGCCGAGACTCGTCGTGGTCGATGCCCGCATCGTCAGTTCCGATTCCTCCGGCTCGAGCCCTGCGCGGCGCATCGCGTTCAGCACGTCCTCGTATTCCGACGGTTCGGCCAGCACCTCGATGGATCCGTCGTCCTCGACGATCACGTCCTCGGCGCCGGCGTCGATCGCGGCCGCCATGACCTTTTCCTCGTCAGTGCCTGCCGGGTACAGCAACTGGCCGACGTGATTGAACAGGTAGCCGACCGAGCCGTCCGCGCCGAGATTGCCGCCATACTTCGAGAACGCGTGGCGAACGTCCGCGACCGTACGGTTCCGGTTATCCGTCAGGCAGTCCACCATGACGGCCACGCCGCCGGGACCGTAACCCTCGTAGCGCATCTCCTGGAAGTCGGAGTCATCGAGGTCCCCGGATCCGCGCTTGATCGCACGCTCGATGTTGTCCTTCGGCATGCTCTGCGCCTTGGCCTTGTCGATGGCCAGGCGCAGCCGCGGATTGGCGTCGGCGTCGCCGCCGCCCATCTTCGCCGCCACCGTGATCTCGCGGATCAGCTTCGTGAAAAGCTTGCCGCGCTTCTTGTCCTGGGCGCCCTTCCGGTGCTGGATGTTCGCCCACTTACTGTGTCCTGCCATGCGTGCCTGCCGAAATCGCTCGTCGCGTCAGTCCGTTGAACCGGGTCGGGATGCGGCCGCGAGGTCGGTGTCCGTGCGCCAAGCAGAGATTCCGGCCGGGCCACAGAGCCAGAAACTGCGCGTATGATAACGAACAATTCGAATGTCGGCACAGGATTGCAGCGTTCGCCGATGCCTACCGCCACACGACAAAACCCGCCGGCGCCGCCGACGGATCCGACCCGGCCCGATGCGCTCGCCGGCGTACTCGCTTCGCTGCCCGCAAGCGGCGCGTTGGAGACCGCCGTTGCAGAGGGCGAAGAGGTCGCCGCGATCATCGAGAGGCTCGGTCTGCCCGAGGAAGTGCGGCTCGCCGCGCGGCTCACGCCGCTCGTGCGCCATGGATTCGTCCATCCGGAATCATTACAAAACAATGCGTTAGAAGGTCTTTATAAACTTGTATCTGAGCTCGTGTCGCTCAGCGCCTTCGAGTTGCCGCCCGACTGGAAGCCCGGCGAGGCCCTCGCGACGCAACAGTCCGACGCCTTGCGCAAGATGCTGCTGGCCGTCGTCTCGGACGTGCGGCTCGTACTCGCTCGCCTCGCCGAGCAACTGTATCGCCTGCGGCAGGCCAAGCAGGCGCCCGATGCGACACGGCGGAGCCTCGCGGTCGAAACGCGCGAAATCTACGCGCCCCTCGCCAGCCGGCTCGGTGTCTGGCAGCTCAAGTGGGAGCTCGAGGACTTGTCGTTCCGCTACCTGGAGCCAAGGGTCTACGGCGATATCGCCGCGGCGCTGCGTGAAAAGCGCATCGAGCGCGAAGCCTTCATCGAAGCCGTCAAGGCGACGTTGCGGGAGGAACTCGCGGCAGCCGGCATCAACGCCACGGTGTCCGGTAGGCCCAAGCACATCTACAGCATCTGGCGAAAAATGCAGCGGAAGGAGCGCGGCCTGGACGCGCTGTACGACATCCGTGCCGTGCGCCTCCTGGTGGACGACGTCACCGCCTGCTACGCAGCGCTCGGCGTCGTGCACAACCTGTGGCCCTACCTGCCCGGCGAGTTCGACGACTACATCGCGAACCCGAAGGGCAACAACTACCGATCCCTGCACACCGCGGTCATAGGGCCCGAGGGCAAGACGCTCGAGGTACAAATCCGCACCCACGAGATGCACCGGCAGGCCGAGCTCGGCGTCGCCGCGCACTGGCGCTACAAGGAAGGCGGCGGCGCTCCGGCCGCATTCGACCGCAAAATCCGGGTGCTGCGACAGCTGCTCGACCCCGAGGAGGAAAGCGGCGACCTGATCGACCAGATCCGCGGCGACGTGTTCGAAGACCGCGTCTACGCAATCAGCCCGAAAGGCGACGTCGTCGAGTTGCCGGGCGGCGCGACGCCGCTCGACTTCGCATACCAGGTGCACACGCAGGTCGGTCACCGGTGCCGTGGCGCGAAGGTGAACGGACGCATCGTGACGCTGACCCACAAGATCCGGAACGGCGACCAGGTCGAGATCATCACCGGCAAGGAGCCGAATCCCAGCCGCGACTGGCTGGCACCCCGGCTCGGCTACCTGGCGGGCGCGCGCAACCGCGCGAAGGTCCGCAACTGGTTCCGCCTCCAGGACCGCGAGCAGCACCTCCGGCAAGGCCGTGAAATCCTCGAGCGCGAATTGGGACGACTCAATGTGCGCGACACACCTACGGACACCGTGGCGAAGCAGCTCAAGCAGAAGGACACCGAATCACTGTGCGTGCTGCTCGGTTCCGGCGAACTCACGCCGACTGCCATCGCGACGGCGCTGCAGCAGCTGCGCGGCAACGAGGCCAGGCGTCCCGTGCTGCCCAGGCGTGGCCGCAAGCCCGCGTCGAGGCCGGACAGCGTCGCCGTCAGCGGCGTCGGTGACCTCCTCTGCAATTTCGCGCGCTGTTGCCGGCCGGTGCCGCCGGAGGTCATCGCCGGCTACATCACCCAGGGCCGCGGCGTGACGATCCACCGCGGCGACTGCGGCAATTTCCAGAACCTGGCCGGCCGAAACCCGGAGCGGGTCATCGACGTCGAATGGGGCTCCGGCGATGCCACGACTTACCCGGTCGAACTGACGATCTTCGCGAACGACCGCAACGGGCTGATTCGCGACGTGACGATGGTGCTTGCTGACGAAGGCGCGAGCATCGTCGACATCACGAGCCGCGTCGACAAGCGCGACCAGCGGGTCAGCATGCGGCTGAGTATCGAGATCACTGACCTGCCGACGCTGAGCACGGCGATGGCCCGCCTGGAACAGCTGCCGAGCGTCACCGCGGTAAAGCGACAGTCCTGACGGCTACGCGGGCGGAGACCCGTCCCTGCGTTTCGCGATGTCCGTTGCGAGCGCCATCATCGACGTGAGGTCCGCGAGGTTCGCCGGGACGACGAACGTATTGCCTGTCTTCGCGAGCCGGCCGAACTCGCCGATGTACTGTTCGGCAATACGCAGCTGCATCGCTTCGGACCCGCCCTGGGCCGTCACCGCGTTCGCAACCTTGCGCAGGCCTTCCGCGGTTGCTTCGGCCACTGCGAGGATCGCCTGGGCCTCACCCTCGGCCTCGTTGATCTGCTGCGTCTTCGCCGCTTCCGATTCCTTGATGACGCGTTGCTTCTCGCCCTCGGCCGTGTTGATCTTTGCGTCACGCTCGCCCTCGGACGTGAGGATGACTGCGCGCTTCTCGCGCTCCGCGCGCATCTGCTTCTCCATCGCACTCAGCACGTCGTGCGGCGGATTGATGTTCTTGATCTCGTAGCGCAGCACCTTCACACCCCAGGGGTCGGACGCCTTGTCGAGTTCGGCGACGACGTTCGCGTTTATCGTGCCGCGTTCCTCGAACGTGCGGTCCAGGTCGATCTTGCCGATCTCGGAACGCAGCGTCGTCTGGGCGAGCTGCGCGATCGCGAACAGGTACTCGCCGATGCCGTAGGACGCTCGCGCCGGATCGAGCACCTGCAGGTACAGCACGCCGTCGACGCCGACCTGCACGTTGTCCTTCGTGATGCATACCTGTTCCGCGATGTCGACCGCCTGCTCTTTCAGCGTGTGCTTGTAAGCCACCTTCTCCAGGAACGGCACCAGGATGTGAAACCCGGCGTCCAGCCTGCGGTTGAATTTGCCGAGCCGTTCGACGACGTAGGCCGACTGCTGCGGCACGACGATCGCCGTCTTGACGAGAATGATGATGCCGAGAACGACGACACCGGCGACCGCAAACAGCGTCTGGTACTGATCCATCGTAGTAGCCCCTTCTTCTTATTCGGCCGAGACGTGCAGCGTCAGCCCGTCCACCTTGACCACCGTGGCACGAGCACCCGCGGGCAGGCGTACACCGCCAACGTTGCGCACCGTCCAGTCGCTGCCGCGGTACTGGGTGCGACCGTCCGCACCGGGTTCGAGATCCTGCTGCAACGTCACCGATGCGCCGGCGATAGACTCCCGGTAGTTCTCGCCGCCGGAACGCAGCTTGTGATACAGGGTACGGCGGAACGTGAAGAAAAATGTGAGCGAAAGCAGTGCGAACGCAAGCCACTGCCCCCACTCCGGCATCGCGATACCGAGCAGCGCGGCGAGACCGACCAGCGCCGCGGAGATGCCGAGGAACACGAGATAGAACTGCGCATCCACCGCGAACAGTTCAACGCACAACACCACCGCGCCGAGAATCATCCAACTCCACCAGGTCATGTCAGGCTCCCACGTTCGGACTCGCGACAATATAGCGTTCGATTCGGGGCTCTGCCAGCGACAATTGGACGTATTCCGGCCCCTGCCGTGTCCGTGCCGGTCGAGCGGTGTACACTCCCCTGCGTCGGGACGCCAAAGCGGGGTTGGCATGCAAGCAATCGTCGATACGATCAACGGCTACATCTGGAGCAATGCGCTCATCGGCCTGTGCCTCGGGGCCGGCCTGCTCTTCACGTTCCTCACTCGCTTCGTCCAGGTGCGCATGTTCGGCGAGATGATCCGGCTTCTGCGTGTCGGCAAGGAATCCAAGCGCGGCATCTCGTCGTTCCAGGCGCTTGCCGTGTCGCTGTCCGGCCGTGTCGGCACCGGCAACATCGCCGGCGTCGCCGCTGCGATCGCGTTCGGTGGCCCGAGTGCCGTGTTCTGGATGTGGGTCGTCGCGTTCTTCGGCGCGGCGACGGCGTACGTCGAATCCGCACTCGGCCAGATCTACAAGGAAGTCGACGAAGGCCAGTTCCGCGGCGGCCCGGCCTTCTACTTCGAGAAAGCGCTGGGACTGAAGTGGTATGCGTGGGCTTTCGCCATTGCGACGATACTCGCTACCGGTATCCTCCTGCCCACCGTGCAGTCCAACAGCATCGGCAACGCGGCGGAACTCGCGTTCGGCACCGGCGCCATGCTCGACACTGCGCTCGGCTCTTTCTCCATGGCGAAGCTCGTGACGGCGCTGATCGTCGTCGGCGTACTCGGATTCATCATCTTCGGCGGCGTGAAGCGTATCGCGCACTTCACCCAGGTCGTGGTGCCGTTCATGGCACTCGCGTACATCGCCATGGCCCTTGTTATCATCATCCTGCACATCGGCGACCTGCCCGACGTGCTGGGGCTGATCTTCAAGGACATCTTCGAGCCGATGGCGATGTTCGGCGCAGCCGTCGGCTGGGGCGTGAAGCGCGGCGTGTACTCGAACGAGGCCGGCCAGGGCACGGGCCCGCACGCCGCCGCGGCGTGCGAAGTGCAGCACCCCGCACAGCAGGGCCTCGTGCAGGCCTTCTCCGTCTATGTAGACACGCTGTTCGTCTGCTCGGCCACGGCGTTCATGATACTCATTACGAACCAGTACTACGTGGTGGGCACCGGCACGGAAGTCCTCGCAGGCGTGTTGCCAACGACGGTCGAGGCCAACAGCCCGGCATTTACCCAACTCGCGCTCGAAAGCGTCATGGGTGGCTTCGGCAAGACCTTCGTGGCACTGGCACTGTTCTTCTTCTCATTCACGACGCTGCTTGCCTACTACTACATCGCGGAGACGAACGTCGCTTACCTTCGCCGCACGTTCAAGATTCCCTACGAGATCACAATCCTGAAGCTCGCGTTGTTATGTGCGGTGTTTTACGGCGCGGTGCGCGCGGCAAGCCTGGCATGGGGACTGGGCGACATCGGCGTTGGACTGATGGCGTGGCTGAACATCGTCGGCATCCTGATCATCCTCGTCACCGGCGGCCCCGCACTGAAGGCGCTGAAAGACTACGAGGCGCAGCGCAAAGCTGGCGTCACGGAGTACACCTTCGACCCCGACAAGCTCGGCATCAGGAACGCGGACTTCTGGCGGAAGAACAAGTGACGCCAGTCGTCGACTGACCACCCATGCTGCTGACCGGGAGAATCGTCGCTGCCTTCAAGCGTCAGGACTGGCTCACCGTCCTGGTCGAACTGGTTCTCGTGATTGTCGGCATCCTGATCGCATTACGTGTCGACCAGTTTGCTGACGATCGCCGGGTCGACGCCCAGGAAATCAACTTCCTGAAACTCGTTCGATCCGACCTCGAGCGCGACATCGATGACCTCGAGAACATCAGGAGCGCCTACGGTGCAGTGCTCGAGTACGGCCGCGAAGCACTCGCGACTCTTGACGGCCAACCTTGCGCGGACGCCTGCTGGCACACCGTGGTCGCGTTCTTCCAGGCCTCGCAATGGGTGGACACGCAGCTGAACGATACGACCTACCAGGAGATTCTGCGCACCGGCTTTCCGCGTGACCCCGCATTGAAGGAACGGCTGACGAGGTACTACGCACAGGGCGAACAGCGGCGCCTTATCGCCGCATTGCCGGAGTACCGGGAACTCGTCCGCTCGATCATCCCCCTCAACACCCAGAATCACCTCTGGAAGGAGTGCTGGGAGGTCTCGGGTCGCCGACAGCACCTGCTGGCGGACTGCGAAGCAGTAATCAGCAATGGCGAAAGCCGGGAAATTGTTGAGCAACTGGTGGCACACCCCGATATACGTTCGACCTTGACCTTCTGGCTAAGTACGATCACGGTCACCACTCAAACCATCCCGCCGCAAATTCGTGAAGCGGAGAAGCTGATCGAAAGCATTTCGGAGCATGTGGAGAGTCGCAACCCCTGAATCCATATGCGGAACCTGGAACACGAGTTCCTGGGAAAACAAACCTGACACCTTTATGACGCCGTTATCGCAGCGTCTACGCCGAATTGCCCCCTGGGCAACGCCCTGAATAGACCACTTTCTCGTTCCCTGCCAATGGCTTATCCGGTATACTGTACGCATTCACAGTATATGTTCAGGGAGGAATGTCATGGCTGCCGTCCGCTCCAATCCCGCGCGGGATCGCGCTGAAGCCCTCGCCCGCGAACTCACCGAACTATGTTCCTACCGCTACGCGCTGGAAGCGCGCTTTCTGACTTTGCTGCGGGAGTTCGACACCGACCGTTGCTGGGAGCGTCTCGGCCTGCACTCCTGCGCGCACTGGCTGAACCTGAAGTGTGGTATCGGCCTGAACGCCGCCCGGGAGAAGATCCGGGTGGCGAACGCGCTGGCCGGCTTGCCGTTGATTGCTAAGGCGTTCGCCGAGGGCCGGGTCAGTTATTCCAAGGTGCGGGCCATGACGCGGGTGGCCGCGCCGGAGAACGAAGAGTATTTGATGATGATCGCGAAGCACGGCACGGCGCATCACGTCGAGAAGCTGGTGCGGCTCTATCGCCGCGAGTGCCGGCTCCGGGCCGCACAGAAGGAAGGTCCGAACTCATCTCGCGCTCTTCACTACCACACCGATGACGACGGCATGCTGGTGATCGAGGCCCGGCTGTCGCCGGAACAGGGGGCGCTGGTGCTGAAAGCCCTCGACGCGGCCGTCGAGCAGCAGCCGGACGTTACCGCGGAAACGCGGGAGACGATCTCGGCGCGGCGGGCGGATGCCTTGGCCGAGATTGCCGAGGGCTACCTCGGTTCGGAGAACGTGGCCTGCAACACCGCCGACCGGCACCAGGTGGTGGTGCACGTTACCGCGGAAACGCTCTCGACCAGTATCGCGGATGACGTTACCGCGGAAACGTCCCACGTGGAGGACGGGCCGGGCGTTACCGCGGAAATGTCACGCCGCATAGCCTGCGATGCGTCGCTGGTTCGCCTGGTAAAGGACCAGAAAGGCGAGCCCCTCTCAATCGGTCGCAAGTCCCGCACGATTCCACCACCGATGCGGCGCGCATTGATCGCGAGGGACAAGGGTTGCCGATTCCCGGGATGCACGCACACGCGCTTCGTGGACGGGCATCACATTGAGCACTGGGCCAACGGCGGGGAAACGAGCCTCGAGAACCTGGTGCTGCTCTGCCGACACCATCACCGGCTGGTGCACGAGGGTGGCTTTACCTGCACGCGACGTTTCCGCGGTAACGTCGAGTTCCGCGACCCGGAAGGCGTGCTGCTCCGAAACGAACCGGCACTACGCCCGGTGCCGCGCGGCGAGGACCCCACCGCGTGGCTGAGACACCGCTTCGAGCGGCTCGGTATCGACGACGATACCTGTGTTTCTCAATGGTATGCGGGTGACCGGATGGACTGGGATCTCGCGGTGTTTCATCTTGACGATGCGGACCGACGACGGCGCGAGAACGACCTGCGCGTTTAGCGACAGCGAGACATTGAGCTAGTATGCAGGGATCCATGACAATCAGATCAAGGATTTGCCCATGCATGCTTCGCTTCGCCTGGTCGTCCAGGCACTGCTCGTAAGCGCCCTGCTCTTTGTCGCCAGCACTGCACTTGGCGAAGAGTCCGACAGCCCGAAAGCCGTCCTCGTCACCGGCGCCACCAGCGGCATCGGCCTGAAGATTACCGAGCGGCTGGCCTCCGAGGGCTACTTCGTCTATGCCGGCGCCCGCAAGCAGGAAGACATCGATCGCCTGAACAAGATGGACAACGTCGAAGCCATCCGGCTCGACGTTACCGTGCAGGATGATATCGACGTCGCGGTGCAGCACGTGCGCGAGGCCGGCCGAGGCCTCTGGGGCCTGATCAACAACGCCGGTGTCTATATCGGCGGACCGGTCACCGACGTCAGTACCGAGGAAACCGCCTGGCTGTTCGACGTCAACGTTTTCGGCGTGTACCGGGTCACGCAGGCGTTCGCGCCGATGATCATCGAGTCCGGCGGCCGCATCTCGAACATGGGCTCGATTTCCGGCATCGGCTCCGGCCAGTTCTTCAGCCAGTACAGCATGAGCAAGCACGCCATCGAGGCCTTCACTGATTCTCTCGCCGCGGAAATGGCGCCACTCGGTGTGCACGTCAGCGTCATCGAGCCCGGCAACTACGATTCGAAGATCGCTGAGTCGGCATGGCAACGCATGCAGGAAAAGGGCTATTTCAGCGGTGATTCGCTGTACGCGGAGCAACTGAAGACGTTCATGGAACGCCCGACGGACCGAAGCATCTACAAGGAGCCGGACGACGTCGCTGATGCCGCCCTGCACGCCATGTTCAGCGACGCACCGAAGCGCCGCTACATGACGGTCCCCAACGAAGGCGAGGCACGCTGGGCAATCGGCTCGATGATTCGCGAACTGGCCGAACTCAACGACTGGCAGGCCTACTCGTTCACCCGGGAGGAACTGATCGCAATGCTCGACGAAGCGATGGCAGCCGACTCGGAGTAGCTCACTCCAGCGACCACGTCGCCGCGCGATCCTGGCCGAGCCGCTCGACGAGCCATGGCACGACGGTGTTCAGCGAATCGGGCAGCGTGTATGGCGGATTGACGATGAACATGCCGCTGCCCGCCATGCCGCCCGGTGCTGGCTCCCGCACGGTCATCGTGACGTGCAAAGCCCTGGGACCCGCGACGGCCTGCAGCGCCGCCGCGAAGCCGCGTGACTCGCGGCTGGCCAGCATCGGGTACCAGATCGCATAGACACCGGTTGCAAAGCGTTTGACGGAATCGGCGAGAGCGACCGACACGTTGCGATAGTCCGAGGCCAGCTCGTAGCTCGGGTCTACCATGACGAGCGCGCGCCGCGGCTGTGGCGGCAGGTGCGCCTTCAGCGCCGCGAAGCCGTCGCGTTTCTCGACGTGCACGCGGCGATCACCGGTGCCGAAGTGCTGCGACAATGACTCGGCATCCGCCGGATGCAGCTCGCTCAGCCACAGTCGATCGTCCCGGCGCAGGTGCCTGGCAGCAATCCAGGGTGAACCCGGGTAGTGCGCGAGCATGCCGTCCGGATTGATCTGGCGAACATCGTCCAGGTACCGCGTCACCGGCGCCGGCGCATCGGTCGCATCCCACAAGCGGGCAATGCCCGACTGCTGTTCCGCACGTGCCGCAGGGTGTTCGGGCAGCGTGTAATGCCCCGCCCCGGCATGCGTGTCCACGTACCAGAGCGGCTTGTCCTTCTGCGTGAGGTAAGCGAGCAGTTCGAGCAGCACGACGTGCTTCAGCACGTCGGCGTGGTTGCCTGCGTGAAAGGAGTGCCGGTAGCTGAGCATGGAAGGACGGCCGCGCTTGCGCCGCCGGTGGCGCTACTTGTTCGGGTAGTTCAGCGCCTTCTTGTCCGCCGCGAGCGCCGCCTCGTGCACGGCCTCGGACAGGCTCGGGTGCGCGTGGATCGTGCGCTGGATGTCCTCGGTACTCGCCGAGAACTCCATCGCGAGTACCGCCTCGCCGATCAGCTCGCCGGCCATCGGACCGACGATGTGCACGCCGAGAATCTCGTCGTCGTCGACGGCCGCGACGACCTTGACCAGACCGGTCGTCTGCTCCATCGCCTTGGCACGGCCGCTGGCCGCGAACGGGAACGAGCCGGTCTTGTACTCGCGGCCGCTCTCCTTTACTTCCGCCTCGGTCTTGCCGACCCACGCAATCTCCGGCGCGGTGTAGATGACCGACGGGATAACGTCGTAGTTCATCTCGGCGATCTCGCCGGCAATCAGGTCCGCCGCCATGACGCCCTCTTCCGAGCCCTTGTGGGCCAGCATCGGGCCACGGACGCAGTCGCCGATCGCAAACACGTTCTTCACGCGCGTGCGGCATTCGTCGTCGACGACGATGAAGCCTCTCTCGTCGAGCTGGATGCCGGAATCCTCGGCAAACAGCCCGTCAGTGAACGGCCGGCGGCCGACGGCGACCACGAGCTTGTCCACTTCCAGCGACTCGGGGATGCCCTTGTCCTCGTACTCGACCTTGACGCCGTTCTTGCCGGCCGTCGCCTTCGTCAGCTTCGCGCCGAGCCGGATGTCCAGCCCCTGCTTCTTGAAATCCTTGCCGGCAACGGACGCGATTTCGCGATCCGCCATGAACAGGAAGTCGTGCATCGCCTCGATGATCGTCACCTCGGCGCCGAGGCGGCGCCAGACGCTGCCGAGCTCGAGGCCGATGACGCCCGCACCGATGATGCCGAGGCGTTTCGGCACTTCGTCGAACTCCAGTGCGTCCCACGAATCCACGATCTTCTCGTGGTCGAACTTCGCAAACGGCAGCTCGATCGGCGTGGAGCCCGTCGCGACGATGACGTTCTCCGCCTCGATGACCTCGGCCTTGCCGTCCACCGGGGTGAACTCGACCTTGCGGTCCGCCAGCAGCTTGCCGTGGCCAACCAGCCCGTCGACCTTGTTCGCCTTGAACAGGCCCGCGATACCGTTCGTGAGCTGCCGGACGATCCCCGCGCGCCGCTTCTGCAGCGCGCCCAGGTCCAACTCGATATTGCCGGCCTTGATGCCGTGCTTGGCAAACTCGTGGTGTGCCCGGTGATACAGCTCGGACGACTCGAGCAGCGCCTTCGACGGAATGCAGCCCGCGTTCAGGCACGTACCGCCGAACGCGTTCTTGCCGTCCTTGTTCTTCCATTCGTCGATGCAGGCGGTCTTCAGCCCGTGCTGCGCGGCGCGGATCGCGGCCACATAGCCGGCGGGGCCCGCGCCGATGACGACGACGTCGTATTGCTTGCTCATTCGCTCTTCCTAGATGCTGAGGAGCAGCCGGCTCGGGTCCTCGAGCTGCTGCTTGATCGTGACGAGGAACTGCACGGAGTCCTTGCCATCGATCAATCGGTGGTCATAGGTCAGCGCGAGGTACATCATCGGCCGGATCTTCACCTCACCGTCGACAGCCATCGGCCGCTGTTGGATCGCGTGCATGCCGAGAATCGCGCTCTGTGGCTGGTTCAGGATCGGCGTCGACATCATCGAGCCGAAGACACCGCCGTTCGTGATCGAGAACGTGCCGCCCGTCAGCTCTTCCATGCCGATCTTTCCGCTTTGCGCCTTGCCCGCCAGGTCCCCGAGCTCCCGCTCGAAGTCGGCGAAGCTCTTGCGGTCGACGTCGCGGATGACCGGCACCATCAGGCCGCGCTCGGTCGATACCGCGATGCCGATGTCGTAGTAGTTGTGGTAGATGATGTCGCTGCCTTCGACGGACGCATTGACGACCGGGAAGCGCTTCAGCGCCTCGACCGCCGCCTTCGCGAAGAACGACATGAAGCCGAGCTTCACGCCATGCTCCTTCTCGAAGGATTCCTTGTAGCGCGAGCGAAGTGCCATCACCTCGGTGAGGTCGACCTCGTTGAACGTCGTCAGCATCGCCGCCGTCTGCTGCGCCTCGACGAGGCGCTCGGCGATGCGCGCGCGCAGGCGCGACATCGGCACACGTTCCTCGGTGCGCGCGTCGGCACTCACCGGCGCACTGCCGGCCGGCGTCTTCGTATCACCCGGCGTCGTATCGCTGCTGTCGTCGGACTTCAGGAACGCCATGACATCGGCCTTCGTGATGCGACCATCCTTGCCGCTGCCGCTCACCATCGTCGCGTCGAGATCGTGTTCGTCGAGCAGTCGGCGCACGGCCGGGCTCGTCTTCCCCGCCTTGCCGTCGTCCGCCTTTGCCTCCGGCGCTGCCGCTGCTGCGGCGCTCGCGCCGTTGCCGGCCGATGCGGGCGTGTCGTCGCCGAGGTCCTCTTCGGTCGCCTCGCCTTCCTCGAGGATCGCGAGCACGTGTCCGGCCTCGACGGTGGTGCCTTCCTGCACCTTGATCTCCGCGATGCGGCCCGCCGCCGGTGCCGGGACTTCCAGCACGACCTTGTCGGTCTCCAGGTCCACGAGGTTTTCGTCGCGCGCCACGGATTCGCCGGCCTTCTTGTGCCAGGCAACCAGTGTCGCGTCTGCGACCGACTCGGGAAGCTGCGGAACCTTGATCTCGATGCTCATTGGGTCTTCGTCTCTCTTGGCTTCCTGGCCTTGCTGGCTTTCGACTTGATGCCGAGCGCCGCTTCGACCAGTGCCTGTTGCTGTTGCAGGTGAACTTTGTAGATGCCGGAGGCCGGCGCCGCGGCGCCCGGACGACCCGCGTAGTAAAGCTGCTGGTCCGCGCCGAGCGGTTCCTGCAGCCGGTGGCGAATCTGGTACCAGGCGCCCTGGTTCTCGGGCTCTTCCTGGCACCAGACAATGTCGCGAACGTGCGCGAACTGCTCGATCAGCGTCGCGTACTCCGGAATCGGGAACGGGTAAAGCTGTTCGATGCGGATCAGGATCACGTCGTCAATGTTGTGGACGTCGCGCGCCTCGACGAGGTCGAAGTAGACCTTGCCACTACAGAACACCACCCGACGGGCCTTCTTCGGGTCGAGGTCATCCTGCTCCGGGATGATGTTGTGAAACTGGCCGTCGGAGAGCGTCGTCAGCGGCGACACCGACTGCTTGTGCCGCAGCAGGCTCTTCGGCGTCATGACGATCAGCGGCTTGCGGATCGAGCGCAGCATCTGCCGACGCAGCATGTGGAACATCTGGGCCGGCGTCGACGGCACGCAGACCTGCATGTTGTGCTCCGCGCAGAGCTGCAGGAAGCGTTCGAGACGCGCCGACGAATGCTCGGGCCCCTGCCCCTCGTAGCCGTGCGGGAGGAACAGCGTGAGACCGCAAAGCCGCCCCCACTTCGCTTCGCCCGAGCTGATGAACTGGTCGATGACGACCTGTGCGCCGTTCGCGAAGTCGCCGAACTGCGCTTCCCATATGCACAGCGTGTTCGGTGCCGTCGTTGCGTAGCCGTACTCGAAGCCCATTACCGCTTCTTCCGACAGCAATGAGTCGATCACGCGGAATCCGTTGCGGCGCTCGGCCAGCGTCGCCAGCGGCACGTACTCGATATTGTTGACCTGGTTGTGCAACACCGCGTGCCGGTGGAAGAACGTGCCGCGACCGCTGTCCTGGCCGACGAGCCGTACGTCGTAGTCATTCCTGATCAGCGACGCATACGCCATCGTCTCGGCGAAGCCCCAGTCCATGTCGACGTCGCCGCGTGCCATCTTTGCCCGCTCGCTCATGATCCTCTGGACGCGCCCGTGCAATTTCATCTCTTCCGGCACGTGCGCCACGACTTTCGCAAGGTCGGCCACCGTCTTCGGGCTGATCGTCGTGTCGACATCCTCGTCCCACGTCGCGTCGTTGAAGTGCGACCAGTCCACCGTGTACTCGTCGCCGATCAGGCCCAGCGACGACTTCGGCACCGGCTCGCCACGGTCCAGGCGGTCCCGATACTCGTCCTGCATCCGGGACACGTCCGCGGCCGTCGCGAGATGCCGGGCAATCAGCTTCTCCGCATAGATCTCGCGCGTCGTTCTGTGGTTCTTGATCGTGCCGTACATGATCGGCTGGGTCGCGGACGGCTCGTCGGCCTCGTTGTGCCCGTGCCGTCGATAGCAGACGAGGTCAATCACCACGTCCTTCTTGAACTTCTGGCGATAGTCCAACGCGAGGCGCGTCACGAAGATCACGGCATCCGGATCGTCGCCGTTCACGTGGAAGATCGGCGCTTCGATCATCTTGGCCACGTCGCTGCAGTACTCGGTCGAGCGTGCATCCGACGGGCGGCTGGTGGTGAAGCCGATCTGGTTGTTGATAACGATATGCACGGTGCCGCCGGTGCGGAAGCCGTTCGTTTGCGACATCTGGAACGTCTCGGTGACCACGCCCTGTCCGGCGAAAGCCGCGTCGCCGTGAATCAGCAGGGGCAGGACTTCCTGGCGTTCGTTGTCGCCGCGGCGCTGTTGCCGTGCCCGCACCGAACCTTCGACGACCGGATTCACGATCTCGAGGTGCGACGGGTTGAACGCGAGCGCGATATGTACGTTGCCGCCGTCGGTCTTCATGTCGGCGGAGAAGCCCTTGTGATACTTGACGTCGCCAGAGCCCTTCAACTCGTCGAGGTCGTAGTTGCCCTCGAACTCCTCGAACAGCACCTCCGGCGGCTTGCCGAGAATGTTCACGAGGACGTTGATGCGGCCGCGGTGCGCCATGCCGATGACGATTTCGCGAATGCCTGACGTGCCGCCGCGCTGGATCAGCTCGTCGATCATCGGAATCAGGCTCTCGCCGCCTTCCAGCGAGAAACGCTTTTGACCGACGTAGCGCGTGTGCAGGTAGCGTTCGATGCCCTCGGCGCTGGTGAGTTGCTCGAGCACGGTCAGGCGGTCTTCGTCACTGAGCGGATCGCCCGCCATGCCCTGCTCGAAGCGCTTGCGCAGCCACAGGCGTTCCCGGGCCCGGGAGATGTGCGCGAACTCCGCGCCGATCTTGCCGCAATAGATGGTCTGCAGCAGCTCGATGATATCCCGGAGCTTCATGCGCCGGTTGCCGGTGCCGGCCAGTCCACCGGTGTAGAACTCGGTGTCCATGTCGGCGTCGGTCAGGCCGAGATAGTCGCGCTTCAGAACACCGGGCACCGGCCTCTTCATCAGGCCCAGTGGATCGATGTCCGCAATCTGGTGCCCGCGCAGGCTGTAAACCTGGATCAGCCGCGCAACGGCCGCCTGTTTCTCTCCGTCGACCGCCACGCCGCCGGCCTGGCGCGACGTTACGGCGGCCGTGCGACCGCCATCGCGCGCGGCCCGCCGCAGGCGCGTGCGGATTTCGTCGTGCAGCACCTCGGTCTCGGCGTCGCCGAGCGACCCGAAATAATCGCGCCATCCGGGCGCAACGGACGACGGGTCCTCGACGTACCGGCGGTACAGTGCTTCGACAGCCGCGGCATTGGCCCCGAACAAGGGTGTTTGGGCGTACTGTTCGTCTAGAGTTTTGCTCATTATTACAGGAGCTTGCGCGCACCAGATCGGTGCGCGGCGCAGCGGCCGGTGGGCGGAAGATTCCGGGGTTGCGAAAGGGGCGCTAGTGTAGCCCAAGCGATCCCGCGAGGGAATCGACCCTGCGTCACAAAAGCTGCAGCAATTGCACTATTTCGTAACAGACCAGGCAGGCGTATGCGCTGAAGAACGCGGTAAGGAAAAGCCCCGTCCGCACGCGGTCCAGGAAGCGGGACTTGGCCAGGTACACCAGCGTCAGGATGCCGAACGCGGTGAGGCCGAGCTTCATCGACACGAAGAACGGCGTTCCGAGGCCCAACGCCGCCGCCATGAGCGGATTCGCCTCTACCATGCCGAGTGCCAGCAACTGCAGGGTAAAAAGCGCGTCCGCGACGCTCAGGAGCATCGTGCCGACGGACAGGAAGAACAGCCAGGGGTGATGCCAGTCGATGAACACGACATCGGCCTCGCCGCTCCGGCGCGTCCTGTGCCGGCGCGACCGTGCGAACCCGTAAAAGACGGTTCGCCAGCCGAACGTTCTGCGATCGGTACGCAAGCGCCTGTTCTCCTTCAAACCGGTCAGTGCATCGCTCATCGCTCTTGCTCTCTCCGTCGGCCTGCCGGGCATTGCCCGATCGTCAATCTTCGTCATCACCTGTCGCCCTGAGGAGATAGGCGATCAGGTCGGCGCGTGCCGCCGCATCGCTGACACCGGCAAACGCCATCCGGTTTCCGGGAAGGAACCGGGACGGCTGCGCCAGCCACGCATCCAGGGCGCGCGGCGTCCAGACGAAGCCGGCGTCCTTCAATACTTCAGAGTAGGCAAAGCCCGCCACAGTTCCCGCTTCGCGCCCGAACAGGCCGTACAGATTCGGCCCGAGCATTGCCTGCTCGCCCTCGCCGAGCGTGTGGCATGCGCGGCACAACGCGGCGGCGCTTTCACCTGCCGACACATCCGCCGATGCGTATGGCTCGGTCGCCAGGTAGGCGTCGGTGCCAAGCACGTCCTGTTCGCCCAGTGTCGCCGCCGTCGGGAATGTTGCCGCCGGTGCTTTCCCGTTCCCGGCATTCGGTGCTTCCCCGCCGCACGCCGAAAGCAGCATGCAGGCAATTAGTCCGCCGAACCACCGCCACCCGAATCCCGGTACTGCGTTTCCGTCGTTCAATGCGCCCCCAGTCTCAGGAATATTCACGAGCAAGATTTATACCACACAGTCATCACCTTGATTTCCCGGGCGTTTCGGCAGCCACTGCGCATAGGCGCGCCGAGGGTTGTATAGCATCCCGACAGCCTTGCGGCATAATGCCATCATTCGTCGCGACGACACGGCAACGATGAAAGCCTACAACGCCACCTTGCCCGACGGCAGCATGGTCAGCTACGTGGATCGCAAGCGTTGGCTGTGGCTGATGTCGGTGCTCTTCCCGTTGCAGCCTTTCATCGGCATCGCCATGCACGCGAAGACCGGCAACGAGTTCTGGCTCGTCGTCGTCCTGATCGCCAACTACACGCTCGCTCCGATCATCGACTGGCTGCTGGGCGAGGACGAGAACAATCCGCCCGAAGCCGTCGTGATGCAGCTCGACCAGGACCGCTACTACCGGTACCTGACGTACGCTGTCGTGCCGCTGCACCTCATCACGCTGATCGGCTGCGCCTCGTACGCGGGCACCGCCCAACTCAGCCCCTTCGGCTTTTTCGGCCTCGCGCTCGTCGCCGGGGTGTCGGCCGGACTCGCTATCAACACCGGACACGAACTCGGCCACAAGAATTCGCGCATCGAGCGCTGGCTCGCGAAGATCGTGCTGGCCGTGCCCGCCTACGGGCATTTCAGCCTGGACCACAACCGCGGCCATCACATGGCCGTATCGACGCCTGAAGACCCGGCCAGCGCGCGCATGGGTGAGAGCATCTACCGCTTCGCAAGTCGCGAGATCCCCGGCGCATTCAGGCGAGCCTGGCGCTTCGAGGCCGAACGGCTCGCAAATCGCGGCCACTCCGCCTGGCATGCGGACAACCAGCTGCTGCAAAGCTGGAGCCTGTCGCTGGCTATCGCCATTGCGCTCGTCGTGGCGTTCGGCTGGCAGATGCTGCCGTTCCTGCTCGTCCACCACGCCGCGGCGTACTTTCAGCTCACGAGCGCCAACTACATCGAGCACTACGGGCTCTTGCGCGGGAAAGACGAGAATGGTCGCTACGAACGATGTGCCCCGTTGCACTCATGGAACAGCAACCACATCTTCAGTAACCTGGTGCTGTTTCACCTGGAGCGGCACTCGGACCATCACGCAAACCCGTTGCGGCGGTACCAGTCCCTGCGACACTTCGACGAACTGCCACAGCTGCCGAACGGCTACTTCGGATCCTACCTCCTCGCCTACGTCCCGCCGCTGTGGTTCCGGGTCATGGACAAGCGCCTGCTCGCGTTGCCGCACGTGAAAGGCGACCTGGCGCGCGTAAACCTCTGCCCCCGGGCACGCGAAAGGCTGTCGCGACGCTACGGGAGATCATCTGCGGACAACGCAGCCGGCTGACGCCCCGCACGGCCGCTGTAACTGTGCGAATCGTCCGGATTCTCGGCCAGCAGAGCGTGGACAAAGGCCGGATCATGCCGGCCATGCCTGAACCCGCTTCCCAATGGGCCTGACCTGGCGCGCCGTCGTTGCCGTCCTGCTGACGCTGACGGCGGTCCTGTTCGCACAGGCTGCGGCGACGCTGTCGTTGCAGCGCCACGGGGTGCACCCCGAACTCGCCATGAACCTGCCACGACTTGTCGGCCTTCCCGTCGTCATTGCCGTCGCCTGGCACATCGTGCGACGTTGCGGAATCGATCCCCGTGCGATGTTTTCGTTGCCGTCGCCAGCCGTGCGCCTGTTCGCGTCGGCCGTGCTGATCGGGATGCTAGTTCGCATATCCAGTTGGGCGGCAATTCACGCAGCCGGCGCCTTTGGTTGGATTGGCGCGGCAGCCGAGTCCCCGCCAAGTGCATTCGCCGTCAGTTGGACCTGCCCGTCGGCCACTTTGCTAGCTGTGAGCGCCACAACGTGGATCGTGCTGGTGCCCCTATCAGAAGAGCTCGTGCAGCGTGGGATAGTGATGGCAAAACTGGCCGCGTACGGGATGATACCGGCGGTCACAGGATCGTCGGTCGTTTTCATGCTCTATCACGACCCCGCCGGTTACGAAACGGCTTTTCTCTTCGGGCTGCTTCTAGGATACCAATACTGGATCACGCGTACATTGTGGGCGCCACTCGTGACTCATGCCGTGTACGACTCGCTTCAGGTCGTAGACATACTTTGCCTCAGGTTAGTTTGGAACCCGCCAGAGGATGCGATCCCCGTGTGGGAAGCCGGCGCACCGGCCCTTGCTGTCTTTTGCATCTCGCTTGCAGCGATCGCCGGGATCATATATGCCCAGCGAACCGGGGCAATAGAACCCCGGCCCGCAATTGCGGGTGCAGCAGCACCTGACTAGTCGCTAAGCGCGTTAGCCACGCGTTCGATCACGTGCGACGTCGCCGCGACGGCTCCCTCGTAGACCGCAATCAACACTTTGCCGAAATTGTTCGGCGACGTGCCGCCCAGGTACTCGTTCCCGTCGTCCGCGCCGCCCGACGTGCACGAGTCCGCGCCGCCCGACAC